>Ga0247723_1000890_pt1 | contig 18834 bp, 5 predicted proteins | sample MSEWelMarce5H_FC_FD_189079 | JGI IMG/M metagenome (GOLD analysis project Ga0247723, IMG submission 189079) | Subsurface sediment microbial communities from gas well in West Virginia, United States - MSEEL Well Study Marcellus 5H_FC | ecosystem: Environmental > Terrestrial > Deep subsurface > Rock... | reverse complement strand
CCCCCTCCTCCTAATCCTCAAACCCCACCAAATGGGCCTAATCTCCCACCTCTTCCTAATCCTCCAACCCCTCCAACCCCTAGATCAAGAACTCCTGAGGAAAAAGCGGAAAGAAGAAGAAGAGCAGAGGAAAGATTGAGGCAAAAAAAGATGGATAAAGCTAACAATAGAATAGGGAAAGCAACTGCTCTAGCTTTTGCTTTACCTACTCTAACAGGAATGCTTTCTACTCCTGAGGAAGGAAAAGAACCTAATAAGACGCAAAAAATAATTAGTGGAGCAGGAGAAGCTATAGGGGCAGGTATATCTGCGGCATCTACAGCAGCTTTGATCCCCGGTTTAGCTCCTCTTGCCCCTGCGATAGGACTTGCCGTAACAGCTTTCAAAGGTTTGAAAGCTTGGAGTGACGCTTCTATCCCTTCTTTAGCTAAAGCAACAGAAGCAAATGATAAATTAGTTAAGTCTACCGAATCTGAAATGGCTTCTTTAAGTGAAGCTGTTAAAGCTCAAGACGAAGTAACTCAATTAAAAGAATCTGGAGCAGACCCGAGAAAGATAGCTAGAGCACAATTACAATTTGCTAAATCATTAGGTGGTATCAAAGATCTGAATCTTGCAAATACAATTGCAAATGAAACGAATGATACAAAAAAACAACAAGCTATATTAGATTATCAAGAAAAAGCATCTAATAACTTGAATTTTAGCCAAAGTAATTTGGCTACTCAAAATATAATACAAGAATCTCAAAAAAACAATAGTAGTTTCCTTGATCCTATACTAGGAAGAAAAACAAAAACTACAGATTTTAAAGCTCAAGATTTTGATTTATTTTTAGATCCTATAGTTAAAAGTCTTGATTTTACCAAAGATAAGTCTGGTGTCGCTGCTGAAGCTTTAAAAAAAGTAGGCAATGGAACATTAAGTTTTGGAGATTTTATATCTGAATTTGGTCAAACTTTAGGCATGTCACAAGAACAGGTTAAAATGACAGCTGAAACTTATAAAGGTTTAAATGGAGAATTTTCAGATACTTCTATAGCGGCATTAAATAAATATTCAGCGGCTGTTTTGAATTATAATAAAAATATTATAGCATCAGTAATTCCTAAAGAGACTTTATTCAAAATGGATTTACAAAAAGTTTTTGATAGATCTTTGAAAAATTTAACGATAGATACATCTTTAGCAAATTTCAAACAGTTCTCTACCGCCTCGTCTACTCTATCAATAGAAAGGAATAGGCTTGAATCAGATACAGCTTCTCAAAGTATTTCAGAATCTGAGTCAATAGCAAGGGGCGTAGATCTACAAAAAAGGGAGTTGACATTAGGAACAGATAAAGCAGGAGCAGAAATAATTTCCAAAGCTGTAGATGATCTTACAAAATTGATTCCTAAACAAGCTACAACAGAACAAAGATCTAATATTCTTAATCAAGCTAAATCAGTTCTACAAGGAGGAGGAGATCTGTCTTCTCTTCAAGGTCTTATAAAACAAAGTTTAGATAAGGATGATAAGTCATTAGAAGCTCTTGCAGCTATAGCGAATATAAATGACGAAGTTGTAATTGGTATAGAGCAATTAAAAATTAGTCAAGCTCAAGGCGTCAGATCTATAAACGCAATAGCTCTAAATCAACTTAGAGAAATCCAAAAAAGAAGCGTAGCAGAAATAGGTAGAGCATCTTTAGAAGGCGAACCTAAATATTCTAAGAATCTTATGGATGTTGGGAAAGTAACGGAGACAGATGCCAAAATTGAGAAACTAAGATCTCAAGCTGAAAAAGCTGGAGGAGCATCTACTGAAGGGGGAAGGAAATTATTATTAGAAGCATTAAACTTAGAGAAAGAAAACAATAGAGTTAAAAGAGAAGATGAGCAAGCTCAAGCCGAAAGATATGGAAAAGAGAATGTAACTAAAAGAGTTGATGATCAAAGAGCCGGAGCTATTCAGATACGGGAAAACATGGCGAAAGATATAGGCGAAAAATTGAAAGGACTTGAATCGTATAGAGGGAAAAAGGGTTTATCATCTGCTTTTTCTCAAGAGGCTATAAAAAGCATTACAGAAAGAATTCAGATAGGAGGAGAAGGAGCAGATGAAGCTAGAAGAATGTTAGAGAATAGATTTCAAGCTATCGGAGCAGATCCTACTACCCAGAGTTTTATTAAAGAAATAAAAAAATCTGGAGGAGCAAATAGTATTTTCTCAGATAATGCTGCTCCTGCTGCTGGAGCCGGTTCTCCAGCGCTTCCTAGTGGAGCAGCTGCTGGAGCTGGTATGCCAGCTATTCCTAGCGTAGCAGGTGCTGGAGGCGGTATTCCAGCTATTCCTAGCGTAGCAGGTGCTGGAGGCGGTATTCCAGCTATTCCTAGCGTAGCAGGTGTTGGAGGCGGTATTCCAGCTATTCCTAGCGGAGCAGCTGCTGGAGCTGGTATGCCATCTATTCCTATCTCAGGATCTGCCTCAGCCGATGTTTCAAGTGTAGGATCGGCTCAATTACCTAGTTTACAATCTTCTACGGCAGGATTCAATCGAGGATCATCTCAAGCAAGAGATCAAGGGGCTATAGCTTTGCAAAAAAGAGCAGAGCTAGAAAATAGTCAACTCTTTAAAGATTTGCAAGCTGAACAAAAAAAATTAGCAAATCTTGAACAGCAAAGAGATGTAGCTAATGCAGTAAACCCTATAAATCTTCAAAGTAATGCAGCAGCAGCTCAAAGTATAAAAGTACCAAAGAAAACAGTTGGTAGCATGACAGGCTCTGTTTATGCAAACGCTGGAATGGTAGGAAGCGGAACAGGTATAACTCCAAATAGAGATGAGCAAGAATTGGATGATTTTCTAAAGAAAATGCAAATGGGAGGAAAAATTACAGAAACAGATTTTGAGGATCTTGTAAAATCTGTAAAAGTAGATAAACAAGGTGTAGATAGACCTAAAGCTGAGGTAGATGCAAGACAAAATTTTGTAGATCAAATAAAAAAATCAGGATATCAATTTCAAAGAGATGCGAATTCAGAGCAAAAGAAAATAGACCTTGCAAAGATAGAGAGGAATAATAAAGTAAGACAAGGACTGTCAACAGAAGCAGAAGATGAGCAAATAAAAAAATTAGAAGAAAATAAAGCTGCTTTAGAAAAAACACCAGAACAATACGCATCAGAAATAGCCACATCTAAAGCTAAAGTAGAAAGCGCGAAGACAAGAGTAGCTGGAGCTATTAAAGAGATTGATGATACTGCTGCTGGGACAGCTTATCCTAAAGATATGGCCGAACGCTTAATGAGTGGGCCAAAACGTCCAGTTATTAAAGAGAAAAATCAGCCAAAATTCCACGCTGTCGGCGCTTCGATGTTGCTTTTAGAAAGCTATAAACAAGATAAAGATGATTTAGAAAAAGAAATGGAAACCAATGCTTCAAGTATAAAAGCGATGGAAGCATCAAGGAGCAGTGCAAGTACTCCTGAAGAAGATAAAGCTTTAGTAGATGCTAGAAATAAACAAAAAGAATTGATGACTAAAAGAGATGCGGCAAATGCAAAAATAAAAGAACGTGAAGCGGATTTAGAAGAAGCTCCCAAATTAACTCTATCTTATTTACAAGAACAAAAAAATGCAATTATTCCTGATACATACCTTGAAGACAGACAAATTTCTATGTATGAAACTCAGTTAGGAGGCGGTCTTAAAAAAGCTCTTGAGTCGGGTAAAAAAGTTGCTCGAAAACAAGATACTTCTTCTGTAGACCAAGAAATAACGCAGCTTGAAGGAGATCTTAAAAATAATCAAATCACTACTGTACAAGACGTAGTAGATCAAGAAGGTAAAATCTCTAAGAAATATTCTGCACGAAGCTCGACAGAGCAAGATAAGCTAAATCAACAGAAACAATTAGATGAACTTAAAAAGAAAAGGGATGGTATTGCTGCTAGGAATGCAGAAATTGACGCTGCCGATCCAAAAAATCCTGTAATGGAGGATTTAACAGATGCTGATAGAACGAGGATGCAATCAGAAATAGATAGAACGACAAGGGAAAATCCACAATTAGTTGCTGGATTAGAAGAAGCTAAAAAAAGAAAAGAAGCTAAAAGAGGGCAAGTTCAGTCTACTGAAGGTTATGATGTGGGCATAGCTAGATTAAAAGATGAGCTTGTCAATGGCAGAACAAAAATGGGAACAGAAGGTTCTTTAAAAGGTGTATTTACAAAAACCAAATTAACAAAAGATGAAGAGGAAAAAACTAAAGAAGGTATAAAACAGTTAGAAGCTGAAAGGAAAAAGATACAAGACAGTAATGCAAAAATAACTCAGTTTGATCAGCAAATTGCACAGGCAGATCAAGCATATTTGACTCAAAGCCCATTAGATTATTATAAAACAGCTCAAACTCAGATGAGGGCAATTAAACCATCTACAGAGCTTGAGGATAAACAAATTGCTATGTATGAAGACCAGTTAGGAAAGCGTGAAAGGGAAAGGCTTGCTAATGGTAAAAAAGTTGAGGGGAAAAAAGATACTTTTCTTCTAGATCAAGAAATACTGGGGCTTACGCAGGATCTTAATAGTGATTACATTACTAGACAAAATGCAGGAGGGAAAAACAGTTATAGAGAACCTAAAGTGAATTTAGAACAAGCACGAGAAGAGGAAGCTGGTATAGCAAGACAACAAGAAAGTTTAGAAAAAAATATAAAAAGTGTACAAGAACAAGCAAAGGGTAGAGCTTATACAGATGACGAATTAGTAATTTTACGTGAAGGCGGCAAACAAAGAAAAGAATTGTCAGCGAAAAGAGATGCTGTAAAAGCAAAAATAGCAACAGGTACACAAGACCAACAAGCTCAGCAGCAAAAATTAGATGAAGCTAAAAATAAAAGAGATGCTATTGTTGCTAGGAATGCACAAATTGATGCTGCTTCTCCAAATAATCCTCTTATGACGGATTTAACAGATGAGGATAGAGCAAAAATACAAGCTGATTTAGATAAAAAGGCAACAAATCCAGAAGCATTAGCTAGACTAGAAGAAGCTAAAAAAAGAAAAGAAGCTAAAGCAGGCAAAGTTCAGTCTACAGATCCTTATGATACAATGGCGGCTTCATTAGAAGATCAACTCGCAAATGGCAGAAAGACTATAGGAGCAAAAGGAGAAGTGAAAAGAACTGCATTGACTGAGGATGAAAAAATTAAAACTCAAGAAACTTTGGAAAAAGTAAAAAAAGATAAAGCTAATGTTGAAGCTCAAAATGCGCAAATTGTTGAATTACAGGGCAAACAAGATAAAGCAAAGCAAAGATTAAAATTCTCTGACCCACAAGCGTATCTAAGAATATTACAGGAAGAAGAGGCTGCCAAAACAGCAGAAAAAGATTCTGTGATGACAGCTGGCAAACAATCTTTTCAAAAATTAAAAACTTTAAAAACTGAAAGAGAAAAAATAAAAGGACAGCTTGATAGCGGATTTAGAGATGGAGTAAATGAAAAAGGAGAAAAAACAAAAATTGCATTAACGAAAGAAGATAGAGCCGCGCAACAAGAAGCTTTAAAACTTAAGGATAGAGAAATATTTGATGAAGAGATGAAAAAGAAAGAGTTAGCAGCACAGCTACCTCAAGCAAAAGATGAGAAAGCAAGACAGGAAGAGATTAAATCTGCACAGGATAGAGTAAGTAGATTAGATCCTGTAAAAATGCAAAATGCTGCTATAGCTAAATTAAAAGCAAGTAAAGATCCTAATTTACAAAGTGTAGGAGCTCAAATGGAAAGTATAAGTCAGAAAGAATTAGAGTTAAAAACTACTCTAACAGGCCCAAGTAATAGCTTAAATCCTGAAGAGCAGTCAAGATATGTACAAATGGAAATTGAAAAGGGTAAAGATGATAGAGTTGCGGAATTACAAGGGTTACAGGAAAAGAAAAATGCAGGAGGGACTTTAACCGAAGAGGAAAATAAAAGACTTACTTTTCTTGATGAGACTATACGAGGTCCGAAAGATAAGGATGGGAAGTCCTATTCGCTAGAGGAAACTGAAGATTTTAAAAATAAAAAAAGAAGAGATGAGGAAAGAGCAGCCGTTGCTGCTGGAACAGCTAGCCCGGAGATAATGGCAAATTACGAAAGAGATCAAAAAATTACAAATAAAAAAACAGCTGAAGCAGCTACGAAAAAGAAAGCTGAGGAATTGCAAACCCAAATAAACGCAGAAAAACAAAACCTAGGAGTTGCTTACGATCAAAATCAAGGAGCTATAGATCAAACTTTATACAAAGATCAAGTTGCTCCTATGCTTGTAGAACAAATAGCAAACCCTGAAGATCAACTAAAGGTAGCAGAATTTAATGATAAAGTGCAAGAAAGACAAGCAAAAGAAGCTGAGCTAGATCCTGTAAATAAAAAAATAGCAGATATAGAAGCTCAAGATCAACAGAGAAGAGAGGTCTCTAGAGAAGCTTTGTCTGGTTTAACCGGAGCTGAATATGATAAGCAATTTGCACTTAATCAAAAATTTAACAATGGGGAAATTACAGCAGCAGAAGCTAATGAACAAAGTGGAGGTCAATTAAGAGCTGCTTTTGATAGAGTTTCTAAAAATAGAATGAATAAGCAAGCAGCTGATCAAGCGAAAGCAGATTTAGCTACAAGTGGCGATTCAATGGAAGAAAGAGTTAGGAAAAAAGAAATTTATGGGAAATTCTCAAGAGGAGAGATTACGCAAGCTGAAGCAGATAAACAAACTGGAGGAGGGTTAAAAGCTGCTTTTGCGAAAGTTGTTCCTGATAAAAATGCTCCCAAATTTGAAGATCTAAATAATGTTGGGAATATAAAAGAAGAAGAAAAAAGAAAAGCAGACATAGAACAACAAGTAGCTAAAGCAAAAGAAGAAGAGAATAAATTAGCAACAGCTATAAAGCCCCTTTTAGATGCTATGACAGCACTAACCGCCGCTCAAACTGCAACCCAAGAAGGCGGAGGAGCTGGAGCGACTACTGAAGGAGGCGCAGCAGCCCCGAGTGAACAGGGAGGGGAAAAGAAAATAACTACGAATTCTAATGTAAATGTAACAGTTACAGGAGGTTCTCTTACCGACGCTCATGTAGTACAACTTGAGCAAAACCTAAAATCATTTGCAGTAGATAATATAAACAAAGCCTTTATAAATGCTGGTCTTCCAGCTCCAAATCTAGGACCACCAGAAACAACAGCTGTAGCATAGGGTAAGATATATGTATTAAAGACATGAATACCTTATATTTCAATGATATAGAATCTCTCTCGTTTAATAAAACTTTTAATTTTTTAGGAAATATATTTTGTTTTTCCTCTTTAGATAGTTACTCTTTGAAATCTAGAGTTACTGGAGATTCTAGTTTAAATTCTATCTCTGTAGCTTGGACAGGGATGGAAAATATTATAGGTTCAGGGCTTGGTTACTCTAATTTTATATTACATGGCGTCAATGTAGGTACAGGAAAAATAACATCATTTAATTGGGACGAGGGGAATGATTTGCAATATAAAACTTTTTCATTAAATTTTGAAGTTCCATCTTCTGGAAACTTATACAATTTAACTGGCAATAATTATTTAGAAATAGATAAAAGTATTTTTCAAAATGATTTTAAATATGTAAAAGATATAAATGAATCATTTTCTGTTTCTATGAATTCGAATGGAGTTCAAGAAACTTCTCAGGAAATTTCTGTTTCTATTGATAGTCCATTAGACCTTGCTTCTAGAATAAATTTAAAAAATAAAATATTCTCAGGATTTTCGCAATATAGAATTCCTAATATTGGAATAGAAAGTATATTCCCATCTATTATAACTGGCAATATTTACAGTGGTTATATAACCTATTCAAGCGAAAGCTGCGATACAATCAATAACGAGTACTCTTTTACAAAAAAAAGTTATTATGATAATAATAATTCAGCAACATGGGAATTTTCGCATTCGATAGATTTTAATGGCACTAATATAGTAGCTTCGGAAAATGGAACTTTGAAATCTATTTTATTTAGCGGAGATGGTATAGAAAGAAATTTGCAAGGAGCAAGGCAAAGATGGGATATAGTTAAAACAGGAATTTACCAAAGAGTATCTGGCTCTTTTAATTTGATTACAGGTTTTGCATATGTTTATACAGGAAGCTGTGGTTTAATTTATCCTGAAATTTCTAAAACTTTACAGGAAGATCCATTAGAAGGTACTATTGAGTATAATTATTCTTATACAAATGATGCTCAATATTTAAATTCTGGTTATATATTTAATAATTCTAGGTCGTCTTCCAAAGATGAAGATGGATACTTTGTTATACAAGAGGATGGAGCTTATTTAGGCAGATCTAAAAATAAAGAAAAAAGATTTGAATTAGCTTTGTCTGGATTCACAGGTGGTTATCCAGAAATTTACTCTAGAATCACAGGAACATTTTTTTTGGCTAGTAAGGTGAATAATCTTTTGTGCAAACCTACAGGAAATTTTTATTTAAATAATAAATCTATTTCTTATAAAGAATTTGATGGGGAGGTTTCTTATACTTATATTTATTCAAATAATCCTTCTTACTATCCTGAGAATTCTAATTTTATTCTTTGTACTAATTCTATTTCTGATAGTAAACCTATCCATATTTATAATAAATTTGTTATACCGAATTTTAAAGAAGATATACAGTCTGCGGGCCAATCATCAGAAGGAACTTATACCAATAGTATAAAAATTGTAGGCAAACCAAATGTAGATATCCAAGATTACTTAACAGAATGTTTCACTAAAGTCGAAAAACCTACAGTAATATCTGGAGTTTACGCTGATAATGTTTTTTTGAAAGGTATGAATTACTCTTTTAATCCTTTTGAGAATACATTTAATGCGAATTTTGATTATTACTATACAAAGAAAATTGAAAAAGATAACACATTAATATAATGAGCGAAGTTAAACTTTTATACGATTCGGAAGATATTTTTTCTAATGTAGGTCCAACACCTTTTATATCGAGAGATGTTCAGAATATCTATTCTAATTCGGATATAAATTTAGTTGATACTCTATCTTTAACAGGAAGGATAAAAAGAAATTATCCAGATTCAGTGACTGGCCCTACAGGAGCTACAGGAGCTACAGGCTCATCATATTCGCCTTGCGAATCAGGATTTCAAGGGATTAAAAATGTTGCCGATTTACTCACTTCTAAATTTTCCAAAAATTTTAAAAAGTTACAATTAACTGAAAAAATAGGAAATGGTCAAACTAGAATTATAGAAGAGTGGGAAAATTGTATAGTTAAATCTATAAGTTTCGACGATAACAAATGGTATGATTGGGTTCCTTATACTATAGATATAGAATGTTTTAAAAAAGGATATTTCGAGAATTACGGGATAGTAGAACCTAAAAGAAGTTTACAATTAGATGTCGCTCCAGACAATACAATTAATATAACTCTAAGCTGTTCTTGTAAAGGTTTGAATAAAATAGAGAGCGGATTTCAAAATGCTAAAAACTTTGTAGCTGCCAATTCCAATTTATTAAGTTCTGATTTGCGTAATTTTTATATATCTTATCCTTCTTATTCTGTTATAGCTAATCTTTTTACTTTTGAAAGTCAATTTGATAATGGTACTTACTGGCTTAAAACTAATAATATATCAATTTTACCTGATGATGCTATTGCTCCTGATGGAACTCAGACAGCTGACTCTCTAGTTTGTTCATCAAATGCTTTAAATACTATAAGAGGTCAATCTACCAATTCTTTTTTAACAGGTTTAAAAAAATATAAAGCTTCTATTTATGTTAAATCTGGTACTGGACAATGGGTTACTTTAACAGTTGGCGGAGCTTATACTGTTAAAACATGGTTTAATATTAGTACAGGGGAAAAGGGATCAAAAGAAATTCAAGATCCTAAGGCAATTGATATAATTTATTATGATATTGAAAATTTTGATAATGGTTGGTATAAAATTTCAATGGCATTTGAAAGTTTTGGAGATTACTCTCTTTTCTTTACATTGTCTCAAGTAGATTCTAATGGCACATCCACTTATGCATCTAGATCTGGAAAAACTATTTCTATTTGGAAAGCTTCTGTAGAATATTTATTTGATATTTATGATTTAAATTCTTATAATATATTTTTAGTCTCTCAAGACGAAAGTTTAAATAGATTAACTGGAGAAGTGTCTTTAAACAAAAGTTTTGTTCTACAATCTAGATCTTTTAAAAGTACTTATGGGATTTTAAAATATACTAGAGATATGTCTGTTTCCGAGACTGGTGAAACTTCTGTTAAAATAGATGGGAATCATCAAGGGCCATTATTAGCGAGAGGTTTAACAGGTATAACTTCTACAGATAGTACTTTAGAAGCAATTAAATATGATGTATCTCCTAAAGATTGGTACTCAATAGCTAACGATATATATATTAAAAGTTTAACAGAATATAGTTATCCAAATTTATCATCTAGAATATCTCAAAGGGTCGCTGGTAAAACTGGGACAATAGATGAAATAAGAATATGGAGCACTTTTAATACATCTACTCAGTCTTTCGTAAAAAATCCATCATGTTGGATTTACGGAATTGATATTTCAGGATTTATTGTTGGCTGTAATGAGTCTGGATATGAATCTAAAAAAGTTGGAATGATGATTTCACCGAAACATTATGTATTCTCTTATCACTTTGGCTCTCCTATAGGTACAACTTTATATTTTTTGACTAATGATAATAAAGTTTTGACTAGAACTATTTCGAATTTTATAGAAATAGATGGTCTTACGGGCACAGATCAATCAGATATAGGACTAGGTTTACTAAATGAGGAGTTGCCTAATACTGTTAAATTTTTTAGAATACTTTCTAAAAATTATAATATATTTGGAAACAATCTTTTGCAAAGTTATATATTTATTAAAGATCAAAGAGATATAATAGATGACCCAAATAATTATCAGAAAGCTAATATACAGCAAATTACAGGATCTGATATTTCAACAGGAGTGCTTACATATGCCGATCCTCCGAGTAATCCTGAATTATATTTTAAAAATATACAAACTGCTGAAAACCATGACAGCGGAAATAATATATGTTTAATAACACCAAGTGATGAAATGATAGCAGTGGGTATAAATATAGCGCAAGCAAGCTTTAAATTTCTTTCGTATTATATAGATAGCATTAATAAAGCAATGACTGAATTAGGCGGAGAATACTCTGTTACTGAATATTATCCAGAAGATTTTTCTCCATTGTATAGAACCCCTACTAATTTCTCTCTTCAAAGAGATTTTTCTAATAATAGCGTAGGCTTTTCTTTAGAATTTTCAAATAAACAAGATAATAAAATATACTTAGTAGATCAAACTGAAATCACTCATGATTTGATAACATCAAGAAAATGTATACAAGCCGACTTAACCATAAGATCCGAAATAAAATGCAAAAAAGAAAGATGGGACAATATTTTAAAATATTATAATCAATTAGATTTTGTAGATTATGTACAAAAAAAATGGACTAAATTTGGAAATACAGAAAGATTGAATTTTAATGAAAAAGACAACTCTTATTCAGAAAATCAATTCGAAGGCACTATCCAAATAGGAGCTAATTTTTGTAATAGTTTAGGTTCTGATTGCGGGTGTTTGCAAAACTTTACTTATGAATATTCTTTTACTCCAGCTCTAAGTGAAATAAAAGCCTCATTGCCTATCAATAGTAATGGCTGCCATTTTATTGAAAATATGAATACAGTAAAAAGAGCATTTTTTAGTATAAAGGGTTCTTTAATTAATCCAGTTTGCTGCTCTTATGATAAGACAGTAGCTCAATTAAGAAATAGAGTGAACCAAATTTCTAACTCTCTTTTTTATGGTAAAGATAAGATTATAGAATCTTCTCAAATTTCTAAGGTGTCTCCTGCTGGTACTATATCTTTTGATTTTTCTTGGTCAGCTGAAAAAGCAATTATAATTCCAGAGAATCTTCTTTAGATAGGTTTTAAAGTGTACTCTGTTTAAAGGTTTAAGGATAATGGAATTAAATTATTTTATATCACAGTCAGAAGCAGCATCTCGATTAGAGAGAGATAAATGGCTGGATACCAGTTCTGTTTCATCTAGGAGTTTTATGAAAACTCGATCTTCTGGTTTAACAGGAATAAGTGGGGATTGTGATTTTTCATTATTTTTTACTTTAGATAAAAAAACTAATGATGCAGCGACTTTGCTTTCCAATAATAAATTGCAATCAAATAATGGATTTTCTTTGAATTTTAATAGCAATAATGAATTATTTTTGTATTCAAACTCTTCTGCTTCTGATTCTTACACTTTTTCAAAAATTCGTTTAGCTAAAAAAAATTGCATAGGCGTAATAAAATCCTCTAAAAATGTAACAATATTAAATTATGATTTAGATGCCAAATCTATTTATAATAATGAATCATTTATATTTTCAGATACTACTAATTTATCAGGAGGTCAATTTTTTATAGGATATAATTCTTTTAATAAGATTGCATTATCTGGTATATCTGGATCATTTGATCAATTAGTATGTTTTTCAGGGGCTTTGCCGAAAGAAGACTATGAATATGTTTTCTCAGGTTTCCTGCCATTGCAAGGTACTTATACTAATACATATACAAAAACTTCTGAAATTAAACAACTTGAAAGAAAAAATAATTCGAGTTTATCTCAAGCAAATGCTGAAAAATTTATCCCTTTTTTAGAAGATGTAGCTCAAAATTATATACCTACAAATACAGGTAATTATGTATCTTATATATTCGGAACAGGTTCTGTAAGTCAAAATAAAATTATTTGGTCTGGAGATTATAGTGAAACTCAAGATTTGTTATGTTATTATACAGGGTCTTTATATCAAATAGGAGGGCAATTTACTCAGACTGCTATAGGTTCTAACGATATAATATTCAACGATCAAATATATTATTCAATGAATGACAATTCTGAAAGAACAGTTAGTCATTTATTTTCTTTTTATACTGGAGCCAATATTAATGTAGAAGACTTTTTTACTTATAATAAATTAGAAAAATATACATATGTTACAACATCTTCTTTAGTAGATATTGCTACAGCGGCAGACTATAGAGCATCTTCTTATATGGAGGGAATTATAAATGAAAAAGCTTTTACTTCTTTAGAAGGTACAGTATTGGAAAAACCTTTTATATTGTTGCAGACTCAACAAAACAAATCTTTTAAAGATATAGGAATAGAACTAAATTATGATTCGATTAATTCTTTATTTTTGAAAGGCAAAGATTTTGTAAATGGATACAATGTTTACTGGGGTTACTCAGGCAAAGTCAATAATTACACAGTAACAAATAACCATATATCTTTTCCTGAAATAGATGAGCATGGAATATACCCATGTTTTTATGATAAAACATCAAATAATGCAAATCAATTATTTTCTAGTTTTACATTTTCAACTGGCTATTTTCCAAGAGGAGCAAGCATTGTATTTATAGGAGAAAATTTATCTAAAGCTGATTATAGACAAAGAAAAGTAGATTATTATGAAACATCATCTTATCATTTAGCTCATGGAAAAAGAGATAGAATAACATTAAGCCCTCTATACAGTATTTACAATAATGAAGGTAATTACTGGACGAATACCAAAACAGTTTACGGTGTTTAATTTTTAAATTATGAAAGTAAATTTTCCAGAAATTAGAATAGCTGAATCACGTAAAAAAGTTTATGCAGCAGATTTATCAGGTGGGGGTCAAGAGCCTTATTCTTTAAGATTAAATTATATAGATAGTAAAGATTCTTTAGATTTTGAATTAAATACAACTGTTCCAATAACCGTTACAATCGGCAGTTTCTTCACTTTTAGAGGATATGCGGTTTCTTCTACAAAAAAACAAAGTGTATCTTCAGGATTTACCCGTGAGCTTAATCTAGTAGATACTAGTATAATTTTAGACAAATTTTTTGTGGGTCTCAAGGGGAAATATGGTGGAGTGGCTCAGCCATTTATTAGAAGATCATCTAATTTAGCAGCTACGAATGTTCCTTCTAATATAAATTTAAATAATTTATATAGTACTCCAAAAGTGGACCCTAATACTAATGATCTTGCAGTTTTTCTTTCAGACCCTAGTGATTCAAATTTAATTTTAGTAGGATCTTATATTGATCCATGTTTAAATGAAGATGGAGATTTAGTAAAAGATCAGTGTGATCCATGTTCTCCAGAACCTCAGTCTAATATAGATTGTGCTAAATCTAGGAATTTTGAAATACTAGATGTTGACTATTCATTTAGTGAATTGCTAACAGCTATAAAAGAAAAAAACATTAACTTTCTTGGAATTTCAAATTATCCTAATGATTATAGAAATCAATACACAGGATCTTTAAGGGAAGTTTTGAATAACTGGTGTCAAGATTTTGGATGGACTTTTTACTGGGATGGGGATAATCTTAATTTTTTTAGTTTATCTCAAGGTATAAATATAGATAATATAAATTTGGAAAATAGTCTGAATTGCAAAATAGAAGAATTCTCAGAATCTAAAAGTATTGAAGGTGTTAAAAAAACTGTTAATATAGCATATTTCGGAAAAGCAGGGGAAGTAAAAAATTATACATGCAGTACAAGTAGTCCGAGTACAGGTGGATCTTCTGGAAAATCATTCCAATGTACACCTATAACTACAAATTTTTTATGGGAAGGGAATGAAGTTTTACAAAAAGCTTATGGTGAAGATATAGATACTTTTGAAAAAATATTAGCAGCTTCTCGTTTAAGCGAGACTATTAGGAGAATTGCAGTTTTTTATGATTTGTATGGGCTTGGAATACCTAGTGATATAATACCCGGAAAAATAAAATACTTAGGATGGGATATAAAAGCTGTAGTCGATAGCAGCCCATCAGAGGAAAGAGTAGCGGAAGGATATAATGTTACGAATATGAAGGCATTATACGCTTTACTTTCTAAAAGTTATGATTTATTTGATAAAGCATTTTTAGATGGGGATTTTATAAATGATAATTATTTTTTCTTAATAGTGAAACCTTTTAGTGATGGAGGGTATTCTTTTGAAAAAATTATATGTGAAAAATTTACAGGAGCATATTCTTATAATAATCTGCTTGGTGATCCGACGAGATTGATACTTTCGAGTGAAGATGGAGAAGTTATTCCTGCTCCTCCAGATTTAAATGCAACTCACCATTTAATAAGAAGTAATAAAAAAATTGCTGGAAAACGCAATCAAAATGAGGGCGGACAAAACGGTATCCATTATGATAAAACCATAATTACTGTAAAAGGTACTGTCAATTGGCCATCAAATCCTGATGATCAGAATGTTGAAGAGTTTTTACAAGAATGGTCTAAAAAAATGAGGAAAATAGATATCCCAGCAGGTGGTCAAATTACAATTAAAGAAGGAGATGAGGTCTGGATGATGCCTCAATTTCCAAAGGGTGCCATTACATATAACGGTATAAAGTTCGATATGCCTCCTGAAAATAATGATTTAGGAACAAAAAGAAAATATACTAGAGCTGAGGCAGATGGAGGAGGAGGCAGTAATAGTCAAGGTTCAACAACTTTGATTATGCCAAAAATTGAAATAATAAAATTAAATTCAAGTGCGAATAATAATCAATTTACTTCTGTACAAGTTAATTATCAAAATATAACAAATAATAATTTATCTAATATTATAAGGGGAACTCAAAGCTGCTATATAGATGAAGGTAAAATTATTAATTATGCATTATCCATAATTGGAAATTTAAATACAAGCTTTCCTGTAGAGAAAGTAACTAAAAATTATTCTATTTTAGGTTTACCTGATCAGAGATATACTTTTGCTGATGGTTTAACTTCCTTTTCAATAAGATTAGATCAATCAGGAACAAGAACTTCTTTGTCTTTTTCTAATTTGATTCCTTCGGAAGTTTCTGATACTATAAAGAAAAATCAATTGAATTACCTTATTAAAAATAATTCAAATAATAAGTATATTAACAATACATTTAAATGAAAATTATAGGAAATAAATTCAGATCTTTCTATCCTCAAACTTCTTTAAATTTTAATTTTACTGTTAGTAATTATACTACTAATGATTTTGAGATAGGAGTTTCTGGCACAGATTATATTCATTTCAAATTTAAATCAGGGATAATAAGAGATCATTACGATAATATAATAGGCACTTTTAATAAAGAACCTATAAATATAGACGCATATATTAAAGCTCCTTTTGTTGCAGGCGCTTATACTACCAATGTTCCAATATATAAAAGTTATTTAAATGGAAATCCTGTAGTAAGGAATTCTGTTTTAGCAAATGCGAGTTCTATATTTGATTCTATAGTAGCTAAAATACTAAGCTCTGCAAGCGATAGTTTAGATCTAGATTTTACTTTAAAAGGTCAAGACTTGCCTGTTATAGAATTTACAAAATTTTATTCTGACACAGTATCTTTAAGAGGAACTATAACTAACAAAGGTAATAAATATGTAGAAATTTTTTCGATAACATCTGAATCAATTGATGGGACATGGACTGTAGATCAAAAATTATCTCCCGGAATTCCCTATATTTTTACAAATACGATTGCCAATTCATTACCAATTAATACTAAAGTAATTTTAAATTTAAAAACAAATTTTGGAAATGTATCTTACGAATTGTATTTAGGAGATTCTCAAAGAGAAGAGCTTTCTACAATTCCTGTTACAGTTATACCAGATTCAAATTTGAATTTTATACCATCTATGGATTTGGTAGAAGGTTCTTTATCTAATGCAGGAACATCACAAGTTACTTATAGAATAGACTATTTATTATCGAACGCTTCAGACAAAATAGATTTACTTTTTGAATATAACGATGGTGTACCAAATCCATCTATAGCCCAAACAATAACAGCTGTTAAAGATATTTATTTTTCTGGAATTTTGCCTTGCACATTAGGGAAGGGGAATGGAACACTTTATAATGATGATTTTTCAACTATAATTGAAAATTATAAAATAGACTCATTCCCAGATAATACTCAAGATGTTCTTTTCTCTTCTACGCGAGAATTAGAGCAATCTTTTTCAAATTTAAATGCAACAGGGGAAGTTGTTTATGTTGTAACAAATGATACTCAAAATTTAATTAATATATCTTTAAATGATGTAAATTTAAATTCTAATTTTTACATGGATTTAGGAGGCAAGACTGGTATACCTCCTATTTTAGAGTCTAAAGAAAGAACTTATACAAAAATAGATACTTATAAAAATTTATCTGTAAAAAGTGATTTTGTTGAATTCTCTATAACAGGAACTGTTACAGATCAAGCTGCTGGAGGCGCTTATTATTTTGATAATGTAGAAATACCTATAAAATCTGGAGTTTTACAAAACACTATTTTATATCCATCTATAACGATGGGAAATACTGCTCCAACTACGACTACTATTTATCCATATAGAGGTGTTGGTTATGCAACCTTAATAGATCAATATATTATTTTAAGAGGAGAAACTAAAAATTCAAAAACTCCATTTTTATTCATAGACTCTACTGATAAGAATAGTATTTTATTTAAAAATCTAAATAATATAGATTACAATGGACAATATACATTAAGCGCAACGGATTTGATAAAAGGTAAAGTTTTTAATAATGAATCTTTTTACAGAAAAGAGGGTGATAATTTTAACTCTAACAATTCAAGATTGAATTCTGTTTCAATTATTAATAATATAATTTTTGACGGAATACAGTCTTATTATGAATTAAGTCCATTTGAAAATTTAAACAATTCAGAAAATAAATTTTATAGAATAGATGATGAATCTGAATTTGCAATGAGTCCTAACATAAATTGGGATGATAATAATCTTGCATTTTTAAATAATAGAAAAGGAGTTTTCTATTCAGATTCTCCTGTTCTAAAACTTGGATTACAATTTTCTGCTAACGAATTTACATATAACAGAACCTCATCTCTTAGTAAAAATAGAGTTGATTATATTTCACATAGTGTAGTAGCCTCGCCTATTCAACCACTTATCTCATAATGACATTTGAAAAACTTGTATACGCAGATGAAACTTTTAGTTTTGACGATCTTCAAAATATTAAATTTGATTTATATAGAACAGATAGTGACAATGCATATGGATTTTATGATATAGAGTTAAAGTTGCTGCCATTAACAAAAGATAAAGAGTATATATTTTCTTTTTACCGTTATTTTAAAGATGAAGGAACTCAAACTAAAAAATTTGGACTTAGGATCTCTTTTGGAGAAACGTGTATTTTTCAAATATCTCCCGGTAGTTTATATGATAAAAATTCAAACCCGTATCCAGAAGGAGTATTAAGATATTCTACTGTAATTAGAGTAGATAATCCTTTTGATAAAATTAAAATAAGATTAATTGAACCGCAATTTGTAAATAATAGTTTCGGATGTAAAACATTAAATGGGGAAGAACCTTATTTACATCCAAACGGTGAACAAGCATATTTTTATGTTTATGGTTTTCAATTAGAAGAATATAAAGAGACATCCTTACCTTCTGATTATGCTCCCGCTACTTTCGACGAGATAAAAGTTGCAGAGGCAATTTCTTCTCAAAGTTTTCAGTATTTTATTTATAAACTTTATGGTTTAAAAGGCTCTTTTGTGGAGCAAGGAGATTTTAAATTTTTTAAAGAAGAGGATACTTCTTTAAAGGAAAAAAGAAGACTCGACTGTGGATCTACTCCATGTTTTCAAAGTTACTTAGATACTAATCC
>Ga0247723_1000889_pt1 | contig 18858 bp, 31 predicted proteins | sample MSEWelMarce5H_FC_FD_189079 | JGI IMG/M metagenome (GOLD analysis project Ga0247723, IMG submission 189079) | Subsurface sediment microbial communities from gas well in West Virginia, United States - MSEEL Well Study Marcellus 5H_FC | ecosystem: Environmental > Terrestrial > Deep subsurface >... | reverse complement strand
ACTCCCGGACTTTTCCGGTGTATCTGACGGCTCCGGGCCGACGTCATGCAGACAGATACACCTTAACCGCATGAGGAAAAAATCATGGCAAATACCACATTCAACGGCCCAGTTCGCTCCGAGAACGGCTTTCAAGACATCTCCATCAACGCCACTACTGGCGCAGTTACCGTGGATGCCACTTTCGGCGCAGCCACCAGCGTGACTGATCTGACAACCACCAATCTGACAACCACCAATTTGGTTTTTACAGATCAAAACCACCCCACTACAGCCGCAATCAACGCCACCGCAACCGCCACCGCGGCTGAAGTTGCAACCGGCTACATCACATCTACTTCGGCTGCCGCTACGACCATCACTTTGCCTACCGGCACTTTGCTTGGCGCAGCTCTTGGCGCTACTAAAGGCACTGTGCTGGAACTGTACGTGGACAACACCGGCGGCGCAAACACCGTGACTATTGCTGTTGCAGTCAACGGTATCTTGTCCAGCGCAGCTACTGACACAGCCGGTTCGTTTGGTGACCTGACTGTGGCCTCTGGCGTTACTGGTTTGGCACGATTCACCATCATGTTCTCCAGCGCCACTGCGTACGTGTTCACACGCACTGCTTAATCAACCTCGGGGCTTCGGCCCCCGTTTTAAAGGAGCTTGATTATGATGCAAGGTGATGTATTAGCCACGCACCGAAACTCGTCGGGCACTGTGTATGCACAGCGCACGAGGGTAAAGGGTTTTTCAGTTTGCGGAGTAGCCAGCCAAACTGGCACGTTGCTTTTGAGAAACGGCGGCGCTTCTGGGACCGTTTTGATTGAAATTGACATCCCATCCAACTCAAACCCCAACTCGTTCTATGTGAACATTCCGCAACAAGGCGTTTTGTTTTCGACAAACGTTTATGCCACGCTAACCAACATTGCGTCGGTGACGGTGTTCTATGGCTAAGTCTCCAGCATGGCAACGCAAAGAGGGCAAGTCCGACAAGGGCGGTTTGAACGCCAAAGGACGTGCCTCTTACAACAAGGCCAACCCCGGCAAGCCCGGCCTGAAGGCTCCCCAGCCCGAGGGCGGCAAACGCCGCGACTCTTTCTGCGCCCGCATGGAAGGCATGAAGAAGAAGCTGACCAGCGAGAAGACAGCCAAGGACCCGGACTCACGCATCAACAAAAGCCTGCGGGCTTGGAAGTGCTGACATGACTCAACATGACACAGCTAAAGCAGTTGCAGATGGCGCAGCAGTCTTAACAACTGTTGGCGTTATGGCTACGTGGCTTCCACCTTTGGCTTCTTTGTTCACGATCATATATCTTGGGCTCCGTATTTGGGAGTCTGATACTGTTCGTGAAATGACCAATCGTACTAAGGCTGCAAATGCCATCGACGAGTAAGAAGCAACACAACTTCATGGTCGCGGTGGCTAACAACCCCGCGTTTGCCAAGAAGGTAGGCGTCCCACAGTCTGTGGGCAAAGAATTTTCAACTGCGGATAAAAGCCGCAAATTTAAAGAAGGTGGCGATATGAAAGAGTCCAAAGCAATGGTTGCCAAAGAGATGAACTTCATGAAAAAGAAGGGCGCTCCTAAGTCCATGATTAAACACGAGATGGCCGAAGCTAAGGGTAAACCCTTTGCCAAGGGCGGCATGACCAAGATGGGTTCGGTGAAGACCGCTGCTCCAAGCAAAGATGGTATTGCCGTCAAGGGCAAGACCAAGGGCAAGATGGTCACCATGAAGTCCGGCGGCAAGACCTGCTAAGCCATGATGGCCAGTCGCGGCATGGGGAACATCGCCCCCTCCAAAATGCCCAAAGGCGTGCGTAAGGCACGCCGGGATGACACCGACTTCACGCAGTACGCTGAAGGCGGTAAAGTCAATGCGGCTGGCAACTACACCAAGCCCAGTCTGCGCAAGCGGATCGTGAGCCAAGTCAAAGCTGCTGCTACGCAAGGCACTGGGGCAGGCCAGTGGTCAGCCAGAAAAAGTCAATTAGTAGCAAAAAAATACAAAGCTGCTGGCGGCGGCTACAGGGACTGACATGAAGGCCCCCCAGAAATCCCTCAAAGACTGGGGTGACCAGAAATGGAGAACCAAAAGTGGAAAACCGTCTAGTAAAACGGGTGAGCGATACCTTCCAGAAGCTGCGATCAAAAGTCTCAGCCCAGCTGAGTACGCTGCTACAACTCGTGCAAAGCGTGCTGGCAAAAAAGCCGGGAAGCAATTCGTAGCACAGCCCAAGACCATCGCAAAGAAAACAGCAGGTTTTAGATAATGGCAACTTCAGGGCTTTCCAATTTCAACCTCGACTTGACGGAAATCGTTGAGGAGGCGTTCGAGCGCGTGGGCTCGGAAATGCGTACGGGCTATGACTTGCGCACTGCCCGCCGGTCGATGAACTTGATGTTTGCTGATTGGGCCAACCGTGGCCTGAACATGTTCACCTACGAGCAGGGCTCGATCCCGCTGGTGCCGGGCACAGCCACCTACAACCTGCCAGAAGACACCGTAGACCTGCTTGAGCACGTCATCCGCACGGGCGCGGGGAGCGCATCGACACAAGCGGACCTGACCATCACGCGTATCAGTGTTTCTACCTACGCCACGATCCCCAACAAGCTGCAGCAAGCCCGCCCGATTCAGGTGTGGATTGAGCGCTTGAACACACCGCGCTTTACCGTGTGGCCCGTGCCAGATAACACCCAGACCTACACGTTCGTGTACTGGCGTCTGCGCCGCATCCAGAATGCTGGTAACGGCGTCAACACCATGGATATGCCGTTCCGTTTCTTGCCCTGCATGGTGGCAGGCTTGGCCTACTACTTGGCACTCAAAGTGCCCGGCGGTACAGAGCGTTTGCAGGTTTTGAAGCAACAGTACGACGAGGCTTGGGACCTTGCCTCTTCCGAAGACCGCGAGAAGGCAGCTGTGCGTTTTGTGCCCCGCCGCCAGTATCTGGGGAGCGGCACGTAAATGGGCAATCGGTTTGCCAGTGCCAAGAACTCGATCGCCCAGTGCGATCGTTGTGGTTTCCGTTTCAAACTCACGGAACTGCGCAAAGAAATCATCAAGACCAAGACGTACAATCTCTTGGTTTGCGACTCGTGCTGGGACCCCGATCAACCGCAGCTCCAGTTGGGTATGTACCCAGTGGATGATCCGCAGGCGGTGCGCAACCCACGCAATGACACGACATACGTCACTGCTGGACCTAACGTGGCAGGCTTCCCAACAGGCGGTAGCCGAGACATCCAGTGGGGGTGGAACCCTGTTGGCGGTGCACGGGCGTATGACGACGGGCTGACCCCCAATTATTTGGTGTTGACTACTGCAGTCGGCCAAGTGACAATCTCAACATCGTAAGGAGTCCATCATGGATGCAAAGAAAGCAGTTCGCAAGCACGAGAAAAACATGCACCCCGGCCAAAAGCCCACCAAACTTCGCGCTGGGGGCAAGACCAACAGCGACATGCTGAAGATGGGCCGTGGCTTGGCTAAAGTTGCAAACCAAAAAGCAAAGGGGTAATCATGGCCAAGATCAACAACCTCCCCGCTTCTGCATACGCCAAGCCCCACACAATGTCGGGCAAAACCGTTACAGCGGTGTTGCCCAAGGTCAATGCCATGAAGCACATGCTGGACACCAACGTGTCTGTGGCGCACAACCACAGCAACGAGTACCCTGAAACCAAAACCTCGGGCATCAAAATCCGTGGTACTGGCTGCGCCACCAAAGGCGTGATGGCTCGCGGTCCAATGGCCTGATACGAACATGAACTACACCCAGTTGACCGCTGCGATCTGCGATTACACGCAGAACTTTGAGCAGGACTTTGTTGCAAACATCCCGGTGTTTGTTACGCAGGCCGAGCAGCGCATCTACAACACGGTGCAGTTCCCTTCGTTGCGCAAAAACGTCACGGGTACTACGTCTACCAACAACAAGTACCTGTCATGCCCCGGAGATTTTTTGGCGTCTTACTCGATTGCAGTAATTGACGCCACGGGCGCGTATGAGTACTTGTTGAACAAGGACGTGAACTTCATTCGGCAGGCGTACCCAACGCCAACTTCTACGGGCATTCCAAAATACTACGCGCTGTTTGGGCCAACAACTTCGGGCGTGACCGTAACGAACGAACTGTCATTTATTCTGGGCCCAACCCCCGACGCCGTTTACAGCGTCGAGCTGCACTATTACTACTACCCAGAGTCCATCAGCGTAGCGGCATCTGGCCAAACATGGCTCGGTGACAACTTTGACTCTGTGTTGCTGTACGGCTCGCTGGTTGAGGCAAACACCTTTATGAAGGGTGAGGCCGATATGACTGCGCTGTACAACACCAAGTACACTGAAGCACTCGCACTCGCTAAACGTCTGGGCGATGGGCTGGAGCGTCAGGACGCATACCGTTCGGGACAATTCCGACAGGCGGTGACTTGATATGGCGTTTGACCAGACACTCACCACGAGCTTCAAGCAGGACATCCTGCTTGGGGTTCACGACCTTGATACAGACACTCTGAAGATGGCGCTGTATTTGGCCACAGCCGACCTTGGCGCGGCCACTACGGTATATACCACAGCAGGGGAAACGTCCGGTACGGGCTACACCGCTGGTGGCAACACGCTGACTGGCGTAACGGTGCTGACTGCAGACACCACAGCTTACGTGGACTTCGCTGATCCAACATGGAACCCAGCCAACTTTACAGCGCGTGGAGCGCTCATATACAATGCCAGCAAGGGCAACAAAGCCATTGCGGTGTTGGACTTCGGTTCGGATAAAACCGCAACCACCACATTCACCGTGCAGATGCCCGCAAACACGGCAACTTCGGCACTCATCCGTATTTCATAAGGACCCATCATGTTTAATGAAACCGCCCGCTCTACGGACATCGTAGCCGCAGCCTTGGCAACTGCAAAACCTGTGACTGAAAGCGCTGGCGCTGCAGGCGTTTACACGCTGCAATGCTTTGACAAAGACGGCAAGCTAAAGTGGGAAGAGAGCTCTCACAATTTGGTGGTCAACGTCGGCCTGCAGGACATGAACGCTAAGTACTTTGCGGGTAGTTCGTACACCGCAACATGGTTTATTGGCCTGATTGACGGTCCGGGTTCCGGCACTACGATTGCGGCTGGCGACACTGCAGCCTCTCACGCTGGCTGGAATGAAAACACCGGGTACAGCAACGCAACTCGCCCCGCTGCCACATTTGGTACGGCCACCACAGCCAACCCATCCGTGCAGACTAACTCCGCGTCCCCTGCTTCGTTTTCGATCAACGCTACCTCAACAATTGCTGGCGCGTTTTTGATCAGCAACAGCACCAAAGGTGGTACTACTGGCATCTTGTTCTCGGCTTCTGACTTCCAAGCCCCCGGCGACCGCTCGGTGGTGTCAGGCGATACCTTGAACGTGACTTACACATTCAGCTTAACAGCGACTTAATCAGGAGTTAAATCATGGCAACAAAATTTGCAAAAGGCCAAGCTGTCAAATTGATCGCAGTCGTTCCAGAAGGCCCAGTTATGGCTCTGCGCATGGACGAAGATGGCAACTTCTTCTATATGGTCGAGTGGACTGACGCTGATGGCAACACCACACAGCGCTGGTTTGAAGAGGCTCAGTTAGAACAGGCGTAATTTATGGCACTCGTACTCAAGGACAGGGTCAAGGAAACCACGACCTCCACGGGTACGGGTACCATAACACTGGCCGGGGCTGTCTCCGGCTTTCAATCTTTTTCGGTTGTTGGCAATGCCAACGTGACCTATTACGCCATTGTCGGCCAGTCTCCCTCCACGGAGTGGGAGGTCGGCATTGGCACCTACACGTCTTCCGGCACAACACTTAGTAGGGACACCGTTCTAGAGTCCAGCAACTCTGGCTCGCTGGTTAACTTCTCTGCCGGTACAAAAGACGTTTTTGTAACCTACCCCGCTGAATATGCTGTTGTAGCAAGTAACAACTTTGGCACGGCAGGGCAAGTTCTGACTTCTAATGGCGCTGACGTAGCGGCCACCTTTCAAACGGCAGCAGGTGGAGCCTCTCCACCAAAAGCACTTCTTGACACTTGGATGATTGGAGCAATGTAATGGCACAGAATACCGCACCTGTTTTTCCAAAAATTCCCGTCAACTCTTGGGTAAGCGGTGTAGCAGCTAACGCAGCAACTCCCGGTGTCACAGCCAACACAACAACAGACCTGACAAGCGGCACGATCTACGGCCCCATTGAAACGGCTGGTGCTGTGGAAGGCTCACGGCTTGATTTCATTAAGGTCAGGGCGCTTGGCACTAACGTGGCAACTGTAATTCGTATCTGGATCAACAACGGCTCTGTAACTACAACAGCAACAAACAACACGCTGTATCTTGAGCGCACACTGTCGGCAACAACGGTATCGCAAACAGCAGAACAACCCGACATCATCTTGCCTTTGAACATTAGTTTGGCGGCAGGTTATCGTGTCTACGCTACGTTTGGTACAGCAGTTGCGGCAGGCTTTCACCTGACTGCCATTGGTGGGGATTACTAATGTTTACGGGGTTTGCATCCGAGAACACACCTGCAATTCAGGTATGGGATTTCTTTAGAACATTTGCAAGTACGGGTGCTAATCGCTCAGTATCTTTGCCAGATGACTGCGCTCCAATTCAATTTTTTAGAACGGGTGCAAATGCAACTGCAATCCAACTATATTTGCCGACTGCGCCAATAGAAGGCAAACAAATAAAAATTTGCAATTCCAGATACGGATTTAACGATCAAAAAATAAATATATATTCATCAGATGTAAGTCCAAATGGCACTGGCAATCCAATTGCTATACTTGGGCAAGGTCAAACATTAGATTTTTGTTATTCTAAAAATTTTATTTCTTTAACTCCCGCCGCATCTTTTACGGCGACAGGATGGATTTCATTAAATCAGGCTCCCGCTTCTGCTGCTAATCCATACTCAGTAATTATTGGTGGAGATTCTAATAATTCAATTGCTACTTATTCGTCAGTCGTTGGCGGCTCAAGCAACACAGCAAGCGGTTCAAGTGCTGCTGTTGTTGGCGGTTCAAGCAACACAGCAAGCGGGTCTAATGCTGCTGTTGTTGGTGGAGGAATCAACACAGCAAGTGGTGCAAGTACTGCTGTTGTTGGCGGCACAAGCAATGTATCAAGCGGGTCTTCTTCTGTGATTTTGGGAGGCACTGTAAATAACGCAAGCAATATAAATTCTACTATTGTTGGAGGTCAAAACAATATAGTAAATCAACTAAATTCTACCATTGTTGGCGGCACAGGCAATACGGCATCTGCTGTAAGGGCGTCAGTTTTCGGTGGTTATTTCAACACAGCAAATTCGTCTGATTCTGTTGTTGTTGGTGGTGGGCGAGGGACAGCAAGATCAATTGTTGCCAATTTTGTTTACCCTTCTAGTCTAATTCCTATTGCTAATTTCACAGGCGTTCAACAACTTGCTACGCTTTTACTTGGCCGTGAAACCACAGACGCAACCGCAACAGTATTAGCAAGCAACGCATCTGCCGCAGGTACAACCAACCAAGTAATTCTACCCAACAACTCTGCTTACTTTTTTCGAGGTGAAGTTGTAGCAGGTGTTACAGGTGCTGGTGACACAAAAGGCTGGACAGTTGAAGGTGTTATTAAACGAGGCGCTAACGCTGCTTCTACCGTGCTCGTAGGCACTACAGTTATGTCATCTTATGGTGACGCTGGAGCAGTTACATGGGTTGTTGCAGTAACTGCTGACACAACTAATGGCGGTTTGGCAATCACGGTGACAGGCGCAGCGGCAACTACAATTCGGTGGGTTGCACAAATTCGCACAACTGAAATGACTTATTAAAGGAAACATCATGGCTCTGAAAATCTCCATCCCCACAAGCAATGTCGGCGTACCGTTCACAGACGCTTATGCCCGTATCACCAACATCTTTGGCAACAAGGATCAGGTGCAATATCAAGTTTCTGTGTCTGCCAATGCTGATGCCCGTCAAGCTAACGCACAGGAAGTAGCGCAACACGCTTTCTATTGCCCAACACCACAAGGCAACTTGATGGACGGTCTGTATGCTGACCTGAAGCTGCAAGTTGGTTTTGAAAATGCGCAAGACTGCTGAAGTAAAAAATTGGTAGAGTAAGCCATGTTTGGCTTCTCCGCTTTTTCAGAAACGCCGTACTCGACCCTGCCTTTTGGCGGGGCGATCTATAACGCCAGCATAAGCGAAGCCGCAAGCGGGGTTGACGCCGTAGCAGCGTTTGTTGTATTTGGTGGCGCAATCAACGAGTCCGCCAGCGGGATTGACGTTGTTTCAGCGTTGGCTGCTTTGGGGATCGCCATAGCGGAGTCGGCCAGTGGGATTGATGCAACGTCCGCGTTTGCGTCATTTAATAGCGCTGTTGCCGAAACAGCCAGCGCAGTTGACGCCCAGAGCGCATCCCTAACACTGCCAAGTAGCATTGCCGAAGCCGCAAGCGGAGCTGACGCCACAGCAGGAAGTGCAGTTTTTACTTCTAGCGCCTCTGAATCCGCCAGCGGGATTGACGAGGTTTTGTCGTCTGCGCAGTTTGGAAGCGCTGTTAATGAAACCGCCAGTGGCGTGGATACAGTTTCCTCTCTCGCAACGCTTGGGAGCGCAATCTCCGAAACCGCAAGCGGAGTTGACACTGTTGCGTCGTCCCCCGTTTACACGCAGTCAATTGTTGAAACCGCAAGCGGAGTTGACACCACAGCAGCCACTGCAGTTTTTACCCCCGTTATCTCTGAGACGGCCAGCGGTTTGGACAGCATTTCAGGTTTTGCAGGCCTTGATAGGACTGTATCTGAAACCGCCACCGCTGTTACTTCAATAGACAGCATCGCGGTACTTGGTGGAACCATAACCGAAACCGCTAGTGGAGTTGACACAACTTCAGCCCTTGCCTCGCTTGGAAGCGCAGTTTCCGAAACAGCCAGCGGTGTAGATACCGTAGCGGGGCTTAGAGCATTGCCCGGAGCTATTTCCGAAGCCGCCAGCGGCGTGGACAGCAGTTCAGCATCCCCCGTTTTGGCGTCTTCGGCTTCCGAAACAGCCAGCGGGATTGATGCGGTATCCACATTGACGGTGCTTGTTAGCGTTGCAAGCGAAACCGCAAGTGGGTTGGACAGCAACGCATCTACCGTTGTTTTCACATCTTCTGCTTCTGAGACTGCAAGCGGGATTGACACAGTTTCTTCTCTCGCCACGTTTGGCGGAATTGTCTTGGAAACGGCAAGCGGTATTGACTCGACGGTCGGGTTTATCAGCTTCCCATCTTTAATTTCTGAAACGGCAAGCGGCGTTGATGCGGTATCCGGCGCTCAAACAATGGTGGCAAATGCCGCTGAAGCAGCCAGCGGCGCAGACGCAGCAAGCACCATTGTTTCGGTTGGTGGTGTAGTTTCCGAGACCTCCAGCGGGCTTGACGCAGTTTCCGCCATTGCGGCGCTCGGTAGCGCCATCTCCGAAGCCTCCAGCGGCGTTGATACCACAGCTTCTTCTGCAGTTCAGTTAAGCAATGTTTCCGAAACAGCCAGCGGGATAGACAGCCAAAACGCAGTGGCCGTATTTCAGTCGCAGGTCACAGAGGCATCCTCAGCCCAAGACATTGTGCTCGGCTTCTTGGCAATAGCCGTACAGGTTTCAGAAACTGCCACCGGCGAGGATCAGGCCAGTGCCCTCCGCGCCCTTGCTGCTGCGGTTGTGGAGACCGTTTCCGGCTCGGACGCAGTGTCAGCCACGGCAGTCTTCCGGGGCATCTTGCAAGAGATTGCCACCCTGACAGACTCTGTTAACGCTCCGGGGTCCACCTACTCAGCACCGGTTGTTGAGTTGGCAACGCTTCAAGACGCAGTACGGGCAGCAGCTACATTCCCCACCGCAGTCACCGAAACAGCCACGGGAACCGAGACCAACAGCGCGGCGTTTATACCACTTGCCGCAATCTCGGAGTCCGCTACCGCTACGGATGTTGCGTCAGCCTTGGCTGTTTTTGCTGCACAGACGGCAGAGTCTGCCAGCATCGCTGACGAGGTGTCGCCTCCCGGCTCAATCTACAACGCCGTAGTTCTGGCAGTTGCACAGATGCTGGACTCGGTCAATGCGCCCGGCAGTATTTACAACGCACAGGTTTTAGAGTCTGCAACGCTTGCAGATTCCCTGATTGGCGCATTCCTGTGGAACCTGATTGATAACGCAGAGAACGCCGACTGGGGCACAATTGACGTGGCGCAGGCCACTTCATGGGTTGTTATAGACTCCGCGCAGCCCACAAACTGGCAGAACATAAATACTGCCCAGCCGCCAAACTGGTCTGGCGTAGATGACAGCCAGACGCCAAACTGGCAAAATATCAATACTTTGAATTGAGGACTCCCCATGAGCACGTACTCTCCCGACCTTCGGATTGAACTCATCACCACTGGCGACCAAGCCGGTACGTGGGGGACGACGACCAATACAAACTTGGCCTACGTCATTGAGCAAGCTATTGCGGGGTACATCTCGGTCTCCGTGACCTCGGCTGCCCAAGCGCTGACCTACATCAACGGTGGCTCTTCAACCGCAGCGCTCAACCAAGCAGTGCATGCAAATCTTGCCCTGTCAACAACCACGGGTGCAAACTTTGCCGTGTACGCCCCACCTGCTTCCAAGCAGTACACCATCTACAACAGTTCCGCGTATACCGCCACAATTTACAACTCGACCGTGATCGGCAACACAACGGCAGCCGGTACGGGCGTGGCCATCCCTGCGGGTAAAACTGCGACGGTCTGGTCAGACGGAACCAACTTCACGTTTCAGAACGACCACCTGTCCAGCCTGACGCTGGCCACAGACTTGGCAATTGCGGATGGCGGCACGGGCGCATCTACGGCGGCAAACGCAAGAACAAACTTTGGCGCAACAACGGTCGGCAGTAACCTGTTTACACTGGCCAATCCAAGCGCAGTTACCTTTCCGCGATTTAACGCAGACAACACCGTCAGCGCACTGGATGCAGCCACATTTCGCACCGCGATCGGCGCAGGTACTTCTAGCACCACAGGCACTGTCACTAGCGTGGCCGCTACCGTCCCAGCGTTTTTAAGTGTTGCGGGCAGCCCGATCACCAGCTCTGGGACCTTGGCAATCAGCTTGTCGGGTACGGCTTTGCCTGTCGCTAACGGCGGTACAGGCGTCACATCCTCCACGGGGTCGGGCAGCGTCGTATTGTCGAACAGCCCTACGTTGGTCACCCCCGCACTGGGAACTCCATCTTCAGCCGTGCTTACCAACGCCACTGGCTTGCCAAACGCAGGCCTTGTCAACAGTGCAGTGACAATTAACGGTAGCAGCGTTTCGCTGGGAGGCTCCACCACGGTCACTGCCACAGCAACTAATGCCTTGACCATTGGTACGGGGTTGTCAGGTACAAGTTACAACGGGTCTTCCGCTGTCACGGTAGCAATTGACTCCACAGTGGCAACGCTGTCTGGCACACAGACGCTGACAAACAAGACACTGACCAGCCCCACACTGACTACCCCAGCTCTTGGAACGCCGTCATCGGGCAACTTGGCTAACTGCACATTCCCTACGTTGAACCAAAACACCACGGGAACTGCTGCAGGCCTGTCGTCTACTCTTGCGATTGCTTCAGGCGGCACGGGGGCCACCAATACTTCCGACGCACGAACAAACTTGGGCCTTGCAATTGGCACAGACGTGCCGAGTCCCACCGGTACTGGCGCTTCGGGCACTTGGAATATTGCAATCTCAGGGAATGCTGCAACAGCAACCAGCGCGACAAGTGCCACAAACGCAACCAATGCCACAAACGCCACGAACGCAACGAACCCAGCAGGTGGTGGATCGTTTATCACGTCCCTGAACATTGGAAGTCAGTCTGTTGCTTCGGCAACGAATGCGACCAATGCAACCAACGCAACTAATGCAACAAACGCAGACACAGTAACAACAATTACCACCAGCCAAGTGCTGAACGCAACCGCTGGAGCGTCTGTGGGTGCTGTTGGCACTTATGCCTTTCTAGTCCCAACAGCTAATACAACTTTGTCGGCAGGGACAACTGTAGCGGGTTCTGGACTTAGATACGCAAGCGCCATTAGTTCTACAGATTCAGTAGGCGGTACGCTGTATGCTAGTGGAACACCCGCAGGAACATGGCGGCTTATGGGCTACACAGTTAATGTTGTCGGTTGTACTAGCACCATTTATGCAAGTGTTTTTTTACGCATCTCTTAAAAGGAAAAATTATGCAAGCAGCACTTACATCCCTGACAAATCCACGTTGGTCAAACGTAGAACACACTACCATTGATTGCGAAATCACAACCAGCCAGTTCGGCGATGAAGTTCTGCCATTTACTGCCTCTCAAAATGATGTAGAGGCTCATGGGCGCGGCATTTTTGCAGATATTGTTGCTGGTGTATACGGCCCAATTGCAGAGTACGTCCCGCCTCCAGAACCCGTTCAGCCCATCACTGAGGGCGCTCAGACGTTATGAACACAATAGCCCCTCGCTTTACCGTCACCCAAGACGGTACAACATTGAACGTGTTTCACGCCAATGTGGGCGAGGGGTTGCCGCGCCACGAACATTTGTACTCTCATTTGACCATGTGCCACGCTGGCTCCGTTAAGTTGAGCAACGAGCGCCGCAGTTTGGTGATGACCAAAGACACGCAGCCCGTGAACCTTGTGGCAAACGAGTGGCACGAACTTGAAGCGCTGGAAGATGGCACGGTGTTTGTAAACGTGTTTGCTGAAACAAAGTTGTAGTCTATGCTTGCCGAAATCGCCGCAGCAAACGCTGCTTTTGCAGTAATAAAAGGTGCTCTGGCTAACGGCAAGGAGCTGCACCAGCTCGGCTCGCGGGTCTTCGATTACTTCGATAACAAGGCCAAGATTCAAGAGACCGCTACCAAAAAGGGCGGTGGCTCTGACCTTGCGGAGTTTATGGCGTTGGAGCAACTGCACCAGCAGGAAGAAGAGCTGCGGGAGCGCATGGTCTACGCTGGTCGTCCGGGCATGTGGGATGACTGGGTAAAGTTCCAAGCACAGGCTGCGCGGCGCAGGCGTGAGCAAAAAGAAGCTGCTGTAAGAGAAGCGAAAAGGCGGCAGAAGCAGCTTGAAGACTTTGCCGAGTACATTGCTTTTGGCGTTGGAATCTTTATTCTGGCTGGCCTCATGGTCGTCGGTTTTGTTCTTTACTTCAAGCACCTGCGATGAGCGACGAGAAACTAAACGCCAACTCCACCCTAGACAAGGTGCTCGGGTATGTGGACTCGCCGTTCAAGCTGTTTGCCATCCTTGTGATGGGCATTGTGGCGTTTGCCGGGTACTTCCTGTGGCAAAACCAAGAGTTCATGTTTGACGCCTACAAGGAGTCCAAGAAGCTGCCCGAGATCAATACCAGCAGGGCAGACGAAGCCAGCGCCATGCTGTTCAAAAAGACCGGCGCAACCGTAGTGGCTATCTTTAGGGTTAACCCTTTGTTTGGCAGCAGGGTTTTGTACAAGGCTTACACCAAAGAAGGCCGGGACAAAAGCATTGAAGACATTGACGTTGGCCTGTTCAGCCAGAATGCAGCCAACAACGCAGACGTTATCAAGCTGATGACCAACGAGATTCCCTGTTCGGAGTACCGTTACGCGCAGTCTGAGGTCGGGCTTTGGTATTTGGAGAAGGGCGTGACGTACACCTGCCGGGTCAGCGTTCCACCAGACAGTCACCGGTTTGTTGGCCAGATCACAGTCGGTTGGGCCCAGCAGCCCGAGAACCTTGAGCAGATAAAATTCATGCTGGAGATTGCCAGCGCTATGCTAACCAAAAGGGGTAATTGAATGGATTGGCTTAAACAAATTGCACCGACAATCGCCACCGCGATGGGGGGCCCGCTGGCTGGAATGGCTGTATCGGCCATCTCCAAAGCCATTGGCGTAGATGAGGCAAAGGTGGGAGACCTGATTGCCAACAACAAGCTGTCAGCCGAGCAGATCGCACAGGTCAAGATTGCTGAGATCGAACTGCAAAAGCAAGCGCAGGAGCTGGGCCTTAACTTTGAGAAGCTGGAAGTGGAAGACCGCAAGTCAGCTAGGGAAATGCAGGCCACCACCCGCAGTCTGATGCCCCCCATCCTTGCTGGCGCAGTTACGCTGGGCTTCTTTGGCATCATGGTGATGATGTTTTTCAACCAGATTGACAGCAGCAACCCGGCTATCCTGATGATGCTAGGTAGCTTGGGCACTGCTTGGACAGGCATCATTGCCTACTACTTTGGCAGCTCCGCAGGCTCACAAGCTAAAACCGATCTTCTTTCAAAAGCTGGGCCCGTGAAATGATTACTGCTGAACAACTCAAAGAACTGCACATCTCTGAAGACTGGCTGGAGCCGCTGAACGAAGCGTTCAACCGCTATGAGATCAACACGCCTTTGCGGATGGCGGCGTTTATTGGCCAGTGCGCCCATGAGTCCGGCAACTTTAAGACCCTGCAAGAGAACCTGAACTACAGCGCTGAGGGCTTGTGCCGGGTTTGGCCGAGCCGCTTCCCCACGCCGGAAGCTGCGCAGCCTTACCACCGCAACCCCGACAAGATAGCCAACAAGGTCTATGGCGGACGCATGGGCAACGGCACCGAAGAGACAGGGGAAGGCAGCCTGTACAAGGGAAGAGGTCTGATCCAATTGACCGGCAAGGACAATTACACCCTGTGCGGAGATGCCTTGGGCGAGGACTTTATCCACTCTCCCGATCTGGTGCTATCCCCCAAATACGCGGCTTTGTCCGCAGCGTGGTACTGGAACAAGCGCGGCCTCAACAAAGAAGCCGACGCCAAGGACTACACCGGGATGACAAAAAAGATCAACGGTGGGACAATTGGGCTTGAAGACCGCATCAAGCACATCAACCACGCACTGGCTGTGCTCACCTAAGAGACCCTCATGCCCCTGCAAAAACTCCAGCTCCGCCCCGGCGTAAACCGAGAATCGACAACTCTGGCCAACGAAGGCACTTGGTTCGAGATGGACAAGGTGCGCTTTCGCTCGGGGTATCCGGAAAAGTTGGGCGGCTGGACCCTTGACACGGGCACAACGACTTCCGCTTTGCAGCCCCCGGCAGGATCGTACTGGGGCGTGGCCCGCGCTCTTTGGAACTGGATCACCTTGGCAGGCTTTAACCTGATGGGGGTGGGCACAAACCTGAAGTACTATATCCAGCAGACTGCTGGCGGCTCCTTCTACGACATCACGCCTATTCGGGATGTCAACGCCGTGGCATCAAACGCCTTCACTACGGTCGACGGCTCCACAACAGTAGTTGTCAACGATACAGGGTACAACGGCCTTACTGGCGACTTTGTAACAATTTCTGGGGTAGGCGGCGCAATCAACGGCATTCCTGCTGCAGCGCTGAACCAAGAGTTCCGCATAACTTTTCTGACGTCTAACACGTACAGCATCACGGTCTCTTCCCCTGCCACATCTTCAGGCACAACCGGCGCTGCAACATTTACGTATCAGATTTCTACTGGCGGCGAAATTTTTACCGTGGGCGTTGGCTGGGGCGCTGGCGGTTGGGGCGGCGATTCTGGTGGCACGTTGACAGGGTGGGGCGCTCCAGCCCCTGCGGGCCTTGGTATTGGCGAACAGATGCGGCTGTGGAGTCAAGCCAACTACGGGCAAGACCTCGTCATTAACCCACGGGGCGGAGCGCTGTACTTGTGGAAAGTGAACATTTCGCCAACTGTGTATGACCGCGCTGTCCTGCTAAGCTCAACAAGCCCCGCGCCTTACACAACAGATACCAGCTGCCCGTCCATCTGCAACATTGTTACTGTGTCGGATGCCTCGCGGTTTGTTATTGCGTTTGGTTGCAACGACTACGGTGAAACAGCACTTGACCCCTTGCTGATACGTTGGTCCGACCAAGAGAACTACGCCGTGTGGGCCCCTCTGGCAACCAACCAAGCAGGTAGCTACCGACTCAGTACAGGCTCCAGTATTGTTGCCCAGCTGCAGACGCGGCAGGAAATTCTGGTTTGGACGGACGCTGCAATCTACTCCATGCAGTATCTTGGCCCACCGTTTGTTTGGGGTTTTCAGATCATGGGCGCAAACACGTCCATTGCCGGTCCCAACGCTGTAGCCACGGCCTCCAACATCACGTATTGGATGGGGCTTGATAAGTTCTACATGTACTCCGGTCGGGTAGAAACGCTGTATTGCCCCCTGCGTCAGTACATCTTTGGCGACATCAACTTACAGCAGCAATACCAATTCTTTGCAAGTACCAATGAGGGCTTCAACGAAATCTGGTGGTTCTACTGCTCGGCCAACTCCACAACAATCGACCGCTATGTGGTCTATAACCACCTTGAAAAAATCTGGATGTACGGCAATTTGGCGCGTACTGCTTGGGTGGACAGTGCTCTGCGGGACTTCCCCACTGCCGCTGGTTACAACGGCCAGTTGATTTACCACGAAGACGGCGTGAATGACGGAACAACAAACCCACCAAGCCCTATTACGGCGTACATCCAGTCAGCCGACTTCAATATCGGTGACGGCCACAACTACGGTTTTGCATGGCGCATGATCCCGGACGTCACGTTTGATGGCTCGACAGTCAACAACCCCGCAGTGACAATGACGTTGCGTCCACGGCAAAACCCCGGCGCAAACTACAGCGCCGCTGCGTCCCCCGAAGTGGTCAGTGCCCAGAACTACCAAGGCCAGCGCAACTACGTGGTGCAGCAGTTCACCGAGATTGTGTATGTCCGGGTCCGGGGTCGTCAGATGGCGTTCCGTATTAGCTCGGATGGTCTGGGCGTGCAGTGGCAGCTTGGCGTTCCGGCGCTCGACATCAGGCCTGATGGCCGGAGATAAAAATGAGCCAGAAAAATGTCCGCGCCCCATTGCTACCGGTTGCTCCGGTAGAATACAACGCACAGTTTATGAACCAAGTGCTGAGTGTTCTGCGGTTGTACTTCAACCAATTGGATAACGCTGGCCCTATGACGGCATCAACGCAAAGGGTAAACGGCACTATTGTGGCGGGTTTGAGTTTTATCCAACCCGACCCGGCAGTCCCAAACACCTTCACAGTTAGCTTGCCAACGCAGGCCGATTTGGGTAACCTTCGGGTAGGGGACATCTACTACGATACCACCGCTGGCAACGTACTGAAAGTAAAGACATGAGCCTAGAACTTGCTGCACAACACCTTGCCAGCCGTGGGCGCAAAGGCGATTCCATGTTGGTGCATATGGCCCCAGAAGAAGTCTCGGGCCTACAGGCGCTTGCCAAAGCCGCAGGCGGCACCCTGACGCTCAACCCAGATACGGGTTTACCCGAAGCTAACTTTCTCAAGCGGATGCTGCCCATGATTATTGGCGCTGGCATTACTGCGGCCACAGGCGGCGCTGCCGCCCCTTGGATGATTGGCTTGGGGTTAGGCGGAGCAGAAACACTTCGCACTGGCAGTCTGGAAAAAGGTTTGATGGCTGGTCTTGGCGCGTACGGCGGCGCTGGTCTGACTGGCGGGTTGATGGGCGCTGGCAACGCGGCGGCTAGTCAGGCGGCGTCTGCTGCAAATCCCAGTTTTGTGGGGCCTATGCCCGGCGCGGCAAGCGGCACAAGTGCTTTAGGCGCAGGCATTCAAGGTCTTGGCACCGAAGCAGGCCGATCCGCTGCCCTTTCTGGCATGGGCGGCGGTATGCAAGCCGCTAAGTACGGTCTTGCTGCACTGAGCCCTACGCTGCAGCCCGATGCAGCAAAGCCTTATGACGGTGGGGGCCCGAACCCATACGAATACGAATACGACCCCAACAACCAACGCTACACTCGCGTAGCTCCCGGCACCAGAGCGCGGGACATGATGCCGCCTTCGTTGGCTCCGATCACAACCATGGCAGCAGGTGGCCCGGTTGAAGACATGTCTTACCAAAACCGCATGGACACCATGATGGCCAACGGTGGGCAGATGTACGCCGCAGGGGGTGTTTCCCACCTTGGTGACTACTCCGATGGCGGTCGTCTTTTGAAAGGGCCCGGCGATGGCGTATCTGATTCTATTCCTGCAACGATTGCGGACAAGCGCCCAGCGCGTCTTGCTGATGGTGAGTTCGTTGTGCCTGCTCGTATCGTTTCTGAACTAGGCAATGGTTCCACGGAAGCTGGCGCACGCAAGCTGTACGCCATGATGGACCGGGTTCAAAAAGCTCGCGGCAGGACCACGGGCAAAGACCGTGTGGCCGTGAATAGTCGCGCTGAAAAACTTCTCCCCGCGTAACCATGCCGTTGCACCACGTACACCCTAGCACTCTGCCAACCATTTGGCCGATTGCGTTTCCGCTGTTGAAAAAAGCGATTGACCTCGACCCCGAGGCCTACAACCCGCAGTTCATTGAGTACAGCATCCGTACAGGGCGCGTACATCTGCTGGTGTGGGAAGAGCCAGAAGAGGGTATTACAGGTGCTTGCACAATTGAGATAATTGACGACCCGCTAGAGCGTATTGCGCATGTGCACCTCATGGGGGGAAAAGGCGTTGTGCGGGAGCACGTTTTTGACGAAGCCAAAGATTTCATGCGCCGTTGCGGAGCAACGAAAGCGCAGTGCTGGGCCAAAGGCACACTGGTCGATATGTACAAAAAAATGGGGTTGGAAAACACCCACCAAGTAATGAGGGTCAAGCTATGAAAACGAGCTATTCACGCCGCGAACTTTACGAGTTTGGGGAGTCGCTGGGCGACGCTGTTACCCGCAAAGAAGGCGGGCGCACCATTTACGGCGGTGGGGGTAGTGGCGG
>Ga0247723_1000888_pt1 | contig 18867 bp, 20 predicted proteins | sample MSEWelMarce5H_FC_FD_189079 | JGI IMG/M metagenome (GOLD analysis project Ga0247723, IMG submission 189079) | Subsurface sediment microbial communities from gas well in West Virginia, United States - MSEEL Well Study Marcellus 5H_FC | ecosystem: Environmental > Terrestrial > Deep subsurface >... | reverse complement strand
ATTTTTAACTAACATATGACCAACCTCACCCAAGAACAACTGATCCTATCCGAGCTGAAGAAAGCCGGAAGTATGGGCCTACACCCTACCTACCTGATAGAGAGCCTACATGTATTTCAGTACAATCGGGCCGTCAACTCAATCCGCAAATGGTTCGGCTGTGAGTGCAAGAATGGGGTGCATTGTCTAGCGGAGGAACACATCATCAACAGAAGGCTCCCCGATTCAACGACCAAATTCTTCTATGAGAAGGATACGAAGGATTGGGAGGGGATGAGGCGGGAGGCAATACAGCAGATAAACACCGTAGAAGTTCAACCACAAAGTTCATTGTTCTAACTATGGGAATCCTGTCAGATTCTTTTATCAGTCAATTTCACCCTTTATCATTTTACTATAAGAAATATGTGGGCCAAGAAAAACAAGTACAGTGCGGTAAGACAGACGTACAACGGGTACAGTTACATGTCAAAGAGGGAAAGCCAAAAGGCATGGGACCTCGACATGCTCGTAAAAGCCGGGGAAATAAAGTCATGGGAAAAGCAGAAAAAGATAGAGCTAAAGGGAGAAAACGGAAACCATGTATGTAACTACTTTATTGATTTCGTAGTATACCACCATGACGGCACTACTGAATTTATAGAGGTAAAGGGTTTCAAGACAGACCTTTGGGCCTTGAAGTGGAAACTGTTCAAGGATAAGTATGGGAAGAATTGCGAATATAAGTTGACCCTTGAAGATTAAATCCTATGAGAGTACGCAACTGCCCCGTATGCGGGGAAATAATACCGACAACCAATAGGGAGATGGTATATAAACGTGAATTGAAGAAGTACTGTAGCGAGGGGTGTGGACACATTAATCACTTATTAGGAGCCCTCAGAAACCGTAAGGGGAAGGTACCGCCGGAGAAGCACATCATGATCTCCAAGTACATCATTTCGGAAATATTCGGAAGTATCTTGACCTAATTACCTCCCCTGTCCCCGATAGTGTTTGCGTCCCCTGTGCTGCTTTGTCCGGTGAGGCATGGGGATTTTCCTCACCTTCCCCGACAAGGGGAGTCCATTCATGAACCGATAGATGACCGCACTTCGCACGTCCTCGTTCTTGAATTGCTCAGGGAGAGCTTCTGTTATCGGCACGAATGGGCCATTGGGAGGAAGAAAGATAGTCCCTCGTAGTGCCTTCTGATCTAGTTGTTCGTGGCAATCCCTATGTCCATCCCCTCCTACCGTGATGCAGTTCTCAACCGCCGTACTCCCTCCTAAACTGTCAGGGACGGAGTGGTGGCCCTCCCATAGTTTATGGTCGGCTCTCTTGCAGACGGGGCAGACACATCCCTGACGGTGGAAGGCTTCGTCTTTAGTCTCATGGGGAAAGCTATTACTAAGGAAGGCAATCGCCGCTAAGCCAAGAAGCGAAAGGGATATTTTGAATATCTCCCGTCCCCTATCACGCTCCATGACACGCTCGATAACTGTCGATGTTCTTCCCCATCTGCTCCTCATTTGGTACTCGCCATTTAGTATTGAACGCCCGCACGGCCTGTCCATAGATGCCAAGGCAACTGCGACATTCACACGCCCCAAGCTTGACCTCTGCGTCCTTGACTGCCTGGTGGTCGGCTTTGTAATTGAACGCCCGCAGAAGCGCTATCGAGGCATTCCGCATCACGACATCCATCGTGAGGCCTGGAACGGGTCGGTCTACACAGGCAGGTTTACTTATCGGAGGGAGTTCTGTCATATTCTTCAAATAGAATGATTGCTAATAATGAATAGACGGCCATATCCATCAAGGTGTCAAGGATGGATTCGCTCTTGACCATCGGGTTGTTGTCAAGGGCCAGGTGGGTGATCCTGTCCCATTTGTCGCTCATTCGGACAAGTGTCCCCTTCCATCCGGGTACGCCAAACTCCTCGCTTCGTTTGAGGTTGGATAATGGATGCTCCTTTCCGGCATAGTCGTGATTCTTCTTGGCGTGCAGTTCTGCGATGGAGAGCAGTAACTCGTAGAATCGGGAGTGTCCTCCCAATTCCTTCAGTTTTGTTAAGCGGTCCATAAGTTCTGTACTTTTCATACTTTCAATACCTTGTCCCCATATACGAGGGAATTGTTGATAATCGGGTATATGCGAGGGAAAGCCTTCCCGTGGATTACATCAATGGTTGAGACACCAAGGGACCAGTCCTTCACCATGGTCCCGTAGTACGGATGGGGTTTCTGGTTACAGAGACACCCTGTTTCCATTCCGAAGATTGACTTGTCGTAGAGGTTCTTGTAGACGAGGGCCAGTCGATGGACGTGTCCTGATAAAACGGAAACACCCATCTTCTCCATGTTCCCGTGTGCGGTATAACCTGACTTTGCCCTACAAAGTTGCCCGTGATGGTACAATACCCCGTTCCTGAAATCCTTGTCTATGTAACGGATACCTAACTCACGCAGTTTGAAGAGGTGGGGAATTGACACGACCAACTCCCCTTCTATCTCAAGGGATGCCAGTTGGGAGGCGTTTCTTGCGAGGTATTTCTGCATCCTGTCCTCATGGTTGCCTGAGTACCAGACTATCTCACAATCAGCGAGCTTGACTAACTTCTTAAGTATTGAGCGTCCTTCGTTTATCTCATCCGACAGGGTTACGTGGTAGTGCGGGTCTTGGGGCCATGCTGATAATGTAGGGAAGTTGAGGAAATCCCCCAGAAGATGTATGGAAGTTGGTTTATAGACCTGTATGAAGTGGTAGACTAACTGCAACGCTTTCACGTTGTGGTCGGGTACATGCAAATCAGACAGGATTAGATTTCGAGTATTCACCTTAGCTAAATGGTGACTACTCCCCTAATTTCTTGAATAAATCTGCCAAAGCCTGATATACAGCTAATATCGCAACCGCCCCCGCAACACGGTAATCAACTCCAAGGGCTAGTTGTCCGAAGAACACCACCAATGGAGGTGTCCCGAACTTGATAAGGTTGTTTCTCCAAGCTATCAGTTTTTCATCTGTCATAAAAATCACCCCTTTCCCAAAATGTGATATGTCAACAGCGAAACCAATAATGTCAAGATTCCAATTCCTATACTAAGGAGTACCGTAGTGCGTGTCTTGTCGGTCTGTAATTCGTGGATATCCTCTGAATGTTCATCCAGTGTCTTGATGACCTCCTGATGTTGGGAGGCGGTGACGAAGGCTTTTGTCATTTCGTTCAACGTACTCTCAATCCCCGATAAACTTTTTTTCATCCAGCTTATGTCGTTGCTTATTATCGCTGTAGTTTCCGCTGTCTTTGATGCAAGGGCTACTGCGGTGTTTGCTGTGGTGGTTGCCAGTTCAGCCGCTTTTCCTGCGGTGACGACAGCCAATCGTTCCGCTATTGCCGATTCGTTATCAAGGGGGGTACTCATTTCTTATACTTTCTTTCGATTATGTCAGCCAAATCATTCAACATGGCCGCTATCTGAACGGTATATAACTTAGGTTGGCAGACTATCGGTTTGACTGCTATGAGGGAGGCATTTTCAGCTTGGAGCGTATCGTACCTATCCGCTAACTCGTCATACATCTTCTCCAGGGTCAGGTAGGATTTGAGGGAGTTTGCGCTTTCCAGTTGTCGGTCTGCTTTCATCTTCTCGAAGTCATTTATCACGTTCTGCGCTTCGTACCATACGCCGTTATAGGCTCTCAATTTGTTCATGGATTCTATATCCTTTTTGTCCTGTTCGTTCATAGTAGATGTGGAAATTGTTAATGATTTTGGATGTAGCCATCCCAATACTCCATAATAGTCATGTCCCTCGAAGTGACATTTTGAATCAAGTGGCCAGTTCTGGTCGAAGCTAACAAAAGAAGATGCATCTCCGTGATCAAAGATTGCAATATGTCCCCAGGGACCAATTAGAGTACCCCAGATTACGATGTCTCCCTGAGACGGGAAATTGGTAGCTTCATTGTAAATACATTCATAAATCGATGCCGGAAATGTGAAGAAAATATCCTTGGCGCCATCTCCCACAAGGAACGGACCGTTTAAACATTCTTTGTTATATTGTTGGGCCAAGTCAACACACTGGTCGCCATACGCCCCATCGAAGTCAATAGGTTGACCATTGTATTTGTTTTTAAATTCTTCGTATGTCATAGTTAAATATGTCCATATCTTCCTAACGCATATTGCTGTCTGACCCAACGGGCATCCTTGGCTACGTTGTAGATTTGGACTTCGTCAACAGAACCTGCAAAATATATGGTTGTTCCATCGTAAGAACCTATATGGTTTGCCGTTGGTGTTTGTACGTTTCCTGTAGCTGCAACTGGGGTTCCGACACTATTACCATTCATATAGAATCTCAGATTAGCACCATCATAAGTAGAAACGAGATGATACCAAACTCCTTGTGTTAGTGGTGGACCCGTTACATTTGCGTTTGCTGTATTTGCTGTTGTTAGATAAGCCAATGTAGCCGTCGTAGCATTTGTATAGAATCCATAAACCATTTGGTCTGTTGCATTTTTTGCTCTTATAGGAAAGTCTGCCGCACTGGAAGTTTTTTTAACCCAAGCTGATAATGTTAACCCTGCATAATTCCCAAGATTAGGAATAACTATCTTACTACTACTTGCCGCCACAAACCCTCCTCCTTGCCCAAACTTCCCATTAGCTAGTGAGTAGGTTACTGCGGTGTCTGTTCCATGATTGTTGTTCCCAGAAAAGTCTGTAGAGTTACCGTTTAAATGATACCCTGCTACTAAGCCTGCCTGTGGCCATCCTTCCCCTACTATCCTTCCTTCATAGAGTTCTTTAATTTGATCGGCTGAGAGGGCTGTGTTGAAGATTGCTACGTCATCAATTAATCCATCAAAGTAAGCTCCACTATCATTTCTTCCTATATAAAATACTGCGGCTGGGGTAGAAATAGAGCCTGAAGCGGTTACCGTTGTTGCCTCCCCATTTACATAAATAGAGAGTTTTTGCGCCACACTATCATATACTCCGACTAAGTGATACCACGTTCCTGTATTAACGGTCATGTTTTTCGCAACTGTAGCGTTTGTAGTTAAGCTGTTTGCGTAAAATTGAATGTAGGTATTAGTCAAAAAGATTTGATATCCTCCCGCACCGTTTACTTTACCCACGACTACCTGTACGCCTGCTCCTACGCTTTCAAGATTTATCCAAGCGGAACAAGTAATAGAGCCTGATATTTTAAGATCAGGACATGAAGCGTCAGCGATAGAAAGTGATTGAGAAGATGAAAGCTCAAAATCCCCGCAACTTCCAAATACACCAGTTCCATTTGTTACGGTGTTGTTATTGGTTAAGGTGTATCCACTAGCAGATGAATCAGTAGTTAATGCTCCTGATTCCATGCGATAATACGCCTTAAGGTTTGCGGAGTTAAAAATAACACTTTTTATTAATTCTTTAGCTGCCATAATGTTTCATCTAGTAAACTTGTATATTCTCCAGATTTAAATTGAGACTCTTTAATTCGTAAGAGTTTGTAGCCGTGTTTTGGAAGATAACTATTAGCTCCCGCATCACGTTTTTTCATTTTCGGTAAAGAATGCCAATAATCTCCATCAGCCTCAATTACTAGATTAAGTGATGGAATATAGGCATCAACTAGAAATTTCCCATGTAGTAATTTTTGTGTTTCAAATAATAATCCTCTTCTTTTCAATTCTTCATATAATTTCTTCTCTATACTGGTTGGTTCTTTCGTTGTTTGCTGTTTATATATGCCTTTAATACTCATCGCTTTCATTCGCTCAGGAGTCCATTTTTCTCTCATCCATAATCCCACTCCAACTTTCTTATGAGTTTCACTTATATGTCTTTTCCATTCTTCTGATTGTCTTATACCTTTTCTAGCAATACTTAATTTTGTTCTATGCTCTAAACTAAACTTTTTTCCTTTTGCCCATCCTTGCATTCCAACACAATACTTATTACCTTGCATTCTTTTTGATAGCGCTTGTTTATGCTCATCTGTATGTTTAGGTTTACCTATACTGTATGAATACATACACCTTTTACTACAAAAGTATTTTTTTACTGATGGCCAAGCATGATATTCATCCTGACAATTTTTACATATCTTTTTTATCTTTGGCATTGTTTAGGTTCTTGAAATAAGGCTAACTGGGTAATAGAAAAGGTATATGTAGGCTTCAACTGGTGCTGTGGTGCTTACGCTGTCTATATCTACCGTAACTAGCGAGTTAATCGCAATAGGTGTCGTTGGGGCTGTGACTACGTTATCCAAGTCAGCCGTTGCGGTTGTTAGGATGGTCGGTTTCGTTCCTATGATTGTGGTTCCGTCATCGTTCACGTCAAATAATGTACTGTTTGTCGTCCCTGCTGTCTTTACCCGTGCATCTACCGAGAGAGGATAGACCGCTTCTGGTGCGTACCATGTCTTACTCATATCCGTCCCTGCGGCTAGGGTTCCAGGGATGATAAAAGTCTCTTTGCTGGCGAATGGTCCATAATAGAATGTCTTATCCCCTGCTTCTACTGTGGAGCCGACTATCGTTATGGTGGTGTCCGTTGAGAAGGATGAGGAGATGACCATACCTGTCTTGAAGGCATCGGCTGAGGAAAGCCATTTGAGGATGACTCCTTTTTTCATCAAACCTGTAACGTCCACGCCTGCGACTGTTATAGTGGTGGCTGAGGCGTAGGCTCCTGAGAAGGTGGTCCATGTGGCGGCTGCTGCGGTTGGTGTAGCTGATGTCCACGCTGTTCCATTTGAGGTGAGGATGTTCCCTGATGTGCCTGGTGCTACATTTGGGACGTTCACGGAGTCCTTCAATGCTTTCGGGGTGACTATCGTAACGTCAGAAGTGCCAGTTGCGACTACTGCTCCTGAGGCTTTCAAGGTGGTGACAAGTGCAGCCTTGTGTGTACCGTCCTGGTTGTGTTCGACCAATCCCCAATCGACTGCGCTGTTCCAGTCCGAGGCGTTCCATACCATTTCGACCACGGCTCCCGCAAGATGCGCCTGTTCAGTCCCGACTATGCCACGGGTGTATGAGGTGAGGTTCCCCGCTGAGATCGTGCCACGTATACCTTCCATCTTGGTAGGGGTGGCGGTTCCCGATGAGTCCACACGGTCAATAATCAGAGTAACCTGTGTATCTGTCGGAACTCCCGTGACGGATGCGGGTGAGATAGTTTCTCCCGTTCCGGTCCCGATTCCTGATGAGAGGGTTGATGAGTATAAATTCTTGTATTTGAACAGAAAATCTGACATGTTTATTAGTTGCTTGTTTTCCAAGCGGAAGGCGGGTTGCTTTTCAGCGGTTTGCCTTCAATGATTAACGACTGCAGGACATAATCCGCATCCAGGCTGTCTGTCGTTATGCGGAACTGTATATCCCGAAGTTTTTTGTTGATTTTGATGAAGTGCGGGTCTGACGAGTCTGAGAACGAGGTAGGAATACCCGAACTGTCCCCCATCGGTACGCTTCCCATTAAGTCATAACCCATACCCGTCATGGAGATAAGTGTGGTTATCGTTGCGGTCCCTACCGATGAGAAGCCTTTTGTCCTTTGCGACCCAAGTACCTCAAACTGGATAGCTCCCCGTGGGTTTCCTATCTTTGCGAACACCCTCTTTACCTTCATAAAGTCCTTCCATAGTTTCTGTAATGGGTATCGCCCTGATACGTAGGAAGTGGTGAAAGCTACACCTAAGTCACCCTGTATGTTTGCCGAAAGCTCGATTATCTGGTTGCCCGATACCGGGACGTAGAGGAAATGCGTATTGCCTGATGTGTCTGTATACTCGAAGAACTGCTTTGCCCCTATGGACCAGTCCACCACCCAATTCATCCTCTCGGTGTCGTAGTAGATCATGCGGTTATTCCCCGTTGAGGCGGTTGGTACGCTAAAGAACACTTTGGCATCATGGAAGTAGGCGCATATCTTTGAAATCTGCGAGCCTATGAGGTTTCGGATATACGGTCTTATCCGTGATGAAATCTCGTTGGTACGAAGTATTCCGTAGTAGTTCTTTTCAGGGCCTAGGGTGAAGATGCCCCGTCTGTTCACGAACCATATGTTGTTGTTGTCAGCGCATACCGAGAGCTGTGCATCAGTTCCCGATGAACCTACGACCTTCACGCCTGAGGGGATGGAGAAGGAAGTGTCCCCTACCGTTGCGGTTGAGATGGTGAACTGCCACACAGCCCCTTTCCCTTCGGGTGTTGAGCAAAGGGCTGTCACCCGTCCCTCACCCTGTCCTGACTGGTAGTGAATGACGGCTTTAGGCGTTTCCTTGCCTCCCTGGTCAAGAAGTAGGATGCCTCCCCCGTAAGCATCGGTGAAGTTCCCAAGGTTAGCATCAGTCCCTGACCAGTAGACTGCGTACATATCCTCCGGGTTGTTGGTGGCCCATATCCGTCCCCCTGAAAGTGTCATCGACTTGAATTTGGGGGCTCCTGTGGAGTTGAGTATCGGTGGGATGACGTAAGGGTTGGTGGTGAGCGTCCCGTCATCCTTGAATGAGAGGGCGGTTGTTGATGAGAGCAGTTCCTCTTTCCCCGATACGTCTGAGATATAAAGCTGATACCTGACTGCTGTTGCGACTGCGCTCCATGTCCATGTGATGTATTCCGTACCGTCTGATTTCCATGTATCACGTTTCTTGGTACAGGTGCAGGTAGCCTCGGTGGAGCCTACCGTTTCCCCGACATCATTCAGGGCCGTGACCTCAGCGTAATAAGTGAAGCCAGTACCGTTAATAGCTGTTGCGACCCCTCCTAAGCCCGCAGGGGCCAGTATTTCGGTATAGGTGGAGAGGGTTGAACCGTTGTACCGTGTGAGAGGGTCTACTCCGTTTGCGATGTAGAGATATCCGGCAATCTGCAAGAAGTAGCATTGGTTTGCAGGTGTGAAAGTGGCTCCCGTCACTTCGGTCCATGAGCCTCCGTTTGTTGATTTGTAGCCTTTCCCTCCCGCTATTGCGATAAGCTCCGTTGTCCCGTCAGTTTTCATGAACTCGGAAGCTCCGTCAGGGTTTGCCCCTAGACTCGTCCCGTAATAGGCGGAGCCCCATCGTGGCTTCCAGAGAGAGTCCTGTACCTGCATGAGGTTCGTGGCTTCCTTTGCCTCATCAATACCGATACGTGCCTCCTCTAAAAGTTTGTTGACCCCACCCTTCCAGCTTTTGATCTCAATTGTAGCTGTGTTTCGTGACATATCAGTACCCGAAGCCGCTATTTGAACGGCCTAATGTTTCGCTAATCTCATCCTCATTCCCGTAGTACCCAAGTAAGTTGTCCGTCCTCATGTTCTCCAGTCGTGCCATAGCCTGATTCATAAAGTCCCGATACAGGTCAACATCCTCATCCTTGTTGAACAGGGCGGTGACATAAAGGACTATGAAGTAAGGGTCTGACATCTCGGTGGTCGAAGTTATTGCGGTGAAGGTTGCGGCTGACTTGTAATACTCATAGTTGATCGTGTGGCTTGTGGTGAGTGAGAGATTGGGGTTGAAGTTCAGAGTGAAACCGGTCTTTACGCTTCCCGTGAAGTAGACGAAGTTGGAACCGTCATCGGCAAGTTCCGCCACCTTTTCGGGTGAGACGACTGTGTAGGTCGATACCCCACCTCCCGCATCCACGGTGCGTACCAAGGAACAGGGGAATACCATGTCCGTAGGACAGGCGTATGAGTACGTCCCTGCGGTGAGGGTCTTTACTCCAGTTGAGGCTGCAGTCAATGTGGTGAATAGGTCTCTCCACCGTGTATTCAGGTAATGCTCCCATGCGGAGATCGCCATGTTTGCGAATATCCGTCCGGAGAGGTATTCATCGGAAGTTGCGGTCCATCCTGTCGCATCGCCTTCAATCAATGTATAAACTGAGTTCAGTAGTGTTTGTTCGCTGAGTGCTGCCATAAGTTTTGATTAATTCCCATAAAAAAAGGGCTTCGTGTAACTCCCTGCTTGCGACAAGAAGTTCTACGAAGCCCATCTCCGGTCTTTGCGGAGGAAAAGCTTTGTTAAGCTACCTAACCTATACTAAACATATCAAACAATGTCAAGCGATTTTTAGCTTTATTTTCGGCTCTTTATACTTGGCTATCTTTATCTTCGGCATTTTCGGTAGTGTTATTTTCTTCACTTTCGATTGTTTCAGTTTTGCCATCTTGAATGAAGGCATTTTGACCTTCTTTATGGTTATCTTCCTGGGTTTCTTGGCCTTTGCGTATGATGTTTTCATCTTCACCAGAGCCTGCAGTTGCTTTTCAGCTTCCGTGTCAGAGATTTTGTTCGCCTCGTAAAGAGCTATGATGTCATTCACTTTTGAGGTTATCTGTGAGTTGTACTTGCTAATCAGCTTCTTATCCAGTTCTGTGTTTCCGGTGAGCTTGGGTGCGGTTGGCTGGAATGACATATCTATGGTCTTGATGTCCCCATTGGGCTGTTTTATAAGTATTTTCTGACCTACTGTAGCCGTGTTGGTCGTCCCCGCCTTCATCTGTTCTTTTGCAGAATCTATGTTGCGATCCTCTGTGCGTTTTTCTATGATTTTCTTATATTCGGACAGCATATCAGTCGCACCCTTGACTGTCGTACTTTGTTTTTCGCTTAATGGTTTGGCTTTGCTATCGTAGTATTGCTTCGCTTCGGGAAGGTTGTTGGTCCCGAAAACACTAGCCCGTATCTTAGTTACAGGGTCTTTACTGATCACGAATTTAACTTTGTCCGTTTTCCCGAAAAGAGGATTAGTGATGCGTGAAGTGGTATTGCCTGTGGGAGCATATCCCTTCGAGGTATCAATAAGTCCTTCAATCGTCTTTTTCATCTGTACGCCTGCCGGAATGAAGGGGATCAAATCATTCCCTATCGTGTTTATCCTATCCTGTGCCGTGGGGTCCTCTCCATATTCACCCTTTGCTCCTATCGCGGTCTTTACCAAGTCCATTCCTAGTTTCACGGGTGGGGTCTGACCTAGCTTGGTGTCCCCTGTCGCTACACCGCTAAATGGGATTATGTCTTTCCAATCCATACCGATTATCTTTCCTACCGTAAGCAGGATTACCATATTAGCGGCTCCAAACCTTAATAGTCCTTTGAAGTCCTTACTCTTAATCATCTCCCCTAGAAATTCAGCTTGTTTGAGGTTAAATGACTGGAATTGCAAAAGTGTCTTATTGATATCTCCTTGCAGTACAGGTGGAGTATCGACTGAACCGAATGTAAACTGTGTATCACGGACTACTTTTTTTGCAAAGTCTATCGCTTGTTGTTCGTTTAGTCCTTGTGATAATCCTTTTGCCTTTGCACCAAAGTATGCCGAGCCTCTGTTTATCCGTTCAGCCATTTCAAAAAATGTAAATAATCCCTTGTCTAATTTCTCCCAGAATTTCTTTGTGGCGTTGATTGTCCTGTCCTCGATGATGTCACCTGATAAGACCCCAACCCTCTCCAACTCATCCGATTTCGTCACCATGCTCTTTGCAAGGTCCATATATCCTTTCAAGGTGTATTTCTCCCCTAGTCTTGCGTATGTGTTTGCTCCTTGTGTAAGGTTTTTAAGGGCAGAGCCGGGGTTGAGTCCGAGAGTCCCACGATATACCATTTGCCGTAATCCTTGCGTTATCGATGTGGTGGGTCGTTGTCCGAGCTTATATCCCACAACGCTTTTGATTGTATTGTCGAGTAAATTATCAAGGTCTGTCGGTCTCATGTTTATCCGGTCAATATAGCTTTTTACGTATTTATACTGGCTCTGCTCCAACCCTTCCGCAGCCTGTTTTGTCGCTTTCAGGGCAGGGTCCATATTATATTTTCGTGTGGCACGTTTTACGTAGGCATCCAAGGCTCTCCATGTGTCCTCTACATATCCCATCTTCCCTAGACGTTGCTGAGTGAAGGGGTCATATACCGAACCCGCTACCTTATCGGTGATAAGTTTTGCGACATCGGGGTCAAACTCCTTCTCAATCATCCCTTTCTCGAAGATATGGGTAATATAGTTTGATATTCTTTTTTCTTTCGGGAGGCTCAGCTTATCAGCCCATTCTGCTAGATACTGTTTAATCTCTCCTGCAACACGTATCTCATCAGGATTGGTGAGGGTTCTTCCACCGTCTAAGTGTTGAAATATCCGTTGGTTTGCGTCAGGTGAGACTTGTTTTGACCATTCAGTCACTTTATTGATTTCGATAGGAAGTTCTTTGACGTATTTCGCGTGAGCGTCACGTATCATGTTTGATTCTTTCTCAAGTCCAATCTTCTTCAAAACCCTGTCGGGTGTGCGTACCAAGTCCCATATCGCAACCTTACTTTTGACATTTATATCCGATTTGTTTATACTATCCTCGAATGAAGTACCTGAGCCGCTTGGTTGACCAGTTTGACGGTTGGTGGGGATTTCTCCAGTTTGTCGGTTTGGTTGTGGGTATCTTGGCTGTTCTTGCTTTAATACTTGCTCCGCAGTTTTCGCTCCCCTTGTTTGGTTTGTGGTATCTACTTGTGTGGATCGTGGGAATCCCTGCTCTACTGTTCCTGGTTTTTGTGGTGGTAATGGCTGTGGTCCACTTCCTTTCAAAGCCGATTTCTTAATCCCCTCCGCTTCCGCTTTCGTCTTAGCAAAAAGGATATCAGGGAGTTTTTCATTTGCTTTAATCTGTTCGGGGGTGAGAGATATTTTTTTCTTTATAGGATAAGCTTCCTGCCATTGAGTTGCCTTATTATTCCAATCGTTTTTCAGGTTATTCAGTTTTTCAAGTAAGGCTTTTGGCATATCACTATCTTTTTCGTATTTTCCCTTTACCTCTTTATCAATAGTGGCCATTAATTTTTCCTGTGCTTTGCGCATCTCATCATATAATTCGTTATTTATTGGATCGTTTATTTGTTGTTCTTTATATGCGGTTTGGAATATCTCCTCATTCAATTGTTGTTTTGTTAGTGGTACTCCTCCCTGTGGGGTAGAGGGTTTTTGAGTCCCTATTTCTTCTGTGAGATTAGCGAATCCTCCCCTATTCTTCGGAGATAAGTTATAAGCCAATTTCTGTAGTTTCGTCATCCGTACACTATTAGTCACTACTCCATCAAATGTCTTTTTGGTTACGTCAACTAGGTCGGTTTCCTCATTCCACTTTTTGAGTGTATTGAATAGTTCTGCTGCTGCCTTTTTCACCTTTAATTCATCATCCAATTTGGATAGTGTCTTTCCTCCTATCTTTAGCCCTAAATGAGTCCCTATTTCTGAGAGTGAGCCATACCCTCCCTCTTTCATAAGGAATAATAGCTTTTGATCGTCTGTCGCATTATCAGGTATGTCGGACAGTTTCAAAGCCACATTCTCAAGGAATCCCCTCGCTCCTGTAACGGCTATGAATTGCTTTATGGGTAGTTTCTCCGATGGGAGAAGTTTATTGGTCATCTGGAAGAATTTTTCGTTTACGGGATTTTTCGTGAACCCATACATCCCTCCTATTGATTTTGCGATATCGACATCACCGATGACAGGCAATCTTGTGTTCTGGCTTTTGACATTCGCCCCAACCGTCCCCACCCCCGACTGACCTTGCATTATCCCTGATGTGACCCTACCTAATAGGTTGTTCTGCGTCATGGGTGTCCCTGATGATAGAGCATTGGATATCTGATAGACCGGATTGATAGGTAATACAGCCTTACCCATTCCTCTTATGACCTGTGAAGCACCTTGGAGTTTATTGAACGCTCCTGGTTGTTTAAATTTAGCGTCCCCCTGTCTCATATCCTGAACCCCTGACGCAAATGGGATGGCATAGTTTGATACGAACTGACGGAAAGGTTGTAATGCTTTTGGCTGTCCTACATCTTTCTGCTGCATCCCTACCTGAAAAGCTCTCTGGGAGTTGGGACTGCCTATTTGACCTGATAACATACCCCAATTTGTCTGTAGGTTCTGTAGAGGTTTGGAATTGAGAACGGGAGAAGCGACACCACTCATCCATTGGTTACGTGTCTGAGGATTGGCTATCGCCTGTACATTCCCTTTGAAATTACTCACTCCCTGACCGACTGACTTCTTCAACATCTCCACAAGGTCCAGTAAGCTAGACATAGATATGACGGAACTTATAACCCTTCATTTTTAACCAAGTAATTTCTTCTTCCAATCTTCTGTACTTGACATACCTAGTCCTAATGGGGCATAGAGGTTCCCTTGCGAGTCGTATGACGGGGTTCCTTGTAATGCCTGAAAGCCATAGTTAGGTGTGCTGTACTGTCCAACCTCGTTCATGTTTGCCCTCAGTTGGCTGATGTTGCTTGCGTTGCTCATCGCCCAATTCTGCAAAGCAGAGCGTTGTGAATCATATTGCTGTTGGAAATAGTTTGCTTTCTGTGTCGCCTGGTCTAACAGAGACTTTGAAAGGCTCTGCAAGTCCTGACCTTTTGAAAGTTGACCGTTGGCTTTCTGCATCTTCAATTGCTGTTGCGCTTGCATGAGCCAGTTTGCGGCTTCCATTATCTTCTGGTCACGGGCTGAGGCGAGCTTTTGGCTTTCCTGTGTGACTATCGTGTTCAGCTTGCTTTCCCTGTCGGCTATATCACTCTCTATGGAGCGAGATTGTGAGAGTACGTTGCCTCTTGACTTGTTCCCTTCCTTCGTAAGGGCGTATGAGTACATTCTCTGCGCTGATGGGGATGAGACACCACGTGTCCCAAGCATGATAGAGCCAGCTTGGTATTGATTTCTCAGGTTGTCTGACAGTTCACCAAGGTTTTTAGCTTGTAACTCGTCATTCTTCCTGCGCTGTGTACCTAAGTCGGTCATGTTGAGCGTTTTCTGAGCGTTCAGGTCATTTGTCCCTTGCGTGTATTGGCTGTTTGCCATGTTGTTAAGGTTCGTCTGTTGTGCCGGAAGCTCGTTTATCATGCTGTCCAGGCTTCCAAGGTAGCTGTCCCAATTGCCTGAGATGTCGTTGCGAAGTTGGGCGTAAGGATCGCCACCACCTTGATTCCTTCGTGCCATCTGGTCGTTATAGTCATTCAGTCCGGTAAACCCTGCACGGATTGCATCATCATTTGTCCTGATACCTGATGGAGCAGGAGGAGGTGTTCCGCCTGTGGTTGCATTAGTATTGGTTGTCGTATTCTTATACGGTGCATAAGGATTAACTGCTTTACCCTGTTGAGAAAGGGCATATTGTGCATTTTGAGCTACGGTATTAGAGTAATCTTGTTGAGTTGTCCCAGCTGCCTGATAAACCGCTGGATTGTTAGCCCATGTAGCCGCATTTCCACCTGAGAGATATTCCGTAAGTCCGAAATCTGGAAGTTTTAACCCGCCTATTCCCCATGTCCCTTGTACTGAGTCTGCCATAATATTGAAATTGAAATGATAATGTGGTATACTATAGGTATGAGTAAATGGATTGTTCTGATACTCTTTCTAGGTATACTTACTTCTGCTCTTTGGTTTGTTTTCAGACCAACTATTAATAATCTTGTTGAGGCTTATAATTCAAAGCTTCAACCTCCTCCTACTAGACCTGCTCCAAACCCTGATAAACTGTTCTTTTTGATAAATGAATATCGAGAACAAAACAATTTGCCAGCTTTTGAAAAAAATGATGAGTTGTGCTCTATAGCGGAGAAACGATCTAATAACTATTTGGATTATCACAAAGGCTTTTTAGCTGAATATTCGTCATACCCCTATAAAGTGAGCGAAAATGTAACTACAGGATTAGAGCCTAATGATGCTTTCCAAGGTTGGAAAGGTTCACCCGCCCATAATGCTGCTATGCTCGCTGATTGGAAATACGCTTGTGTCGCATGTGATATTACTTGTGTTACTATTTTCAGTTCTTTTGTTAGATGAAAAGCTTTTTTTATGTCCTTCTTCTTATAGTCGGGATAGTCTTTCTGTTATATCTGAACATACATCCAAAAGCAGACACTACTGACTACTGCAAAATTGAACTCCGAAATCATGCAGACAAGCTCCATCAAGAGATAGATAATGCTCAATCAGCATTTCAAAGTGGAGACTTCGATTCAGGAATGTATATTCTTGAAAATGTCCCCCACATGAACTCTCTTTTAGAGTGCGACTACTAATTGTCAATGTGCTTCTAACCCACCTAAAGTAACCCCTGTATAAGCCTTCCGGCTTATGGGGGTACAAGTTCTTCTATTCCTTCCCTACCCGCCCTCTCTCCAATCTCCCCTTCCACATTCATGTCTTGCCCTCCCTCTCTCTGTTGTTACCTTGAGAGTAGGTGGAGTTCGTCATGCGTCTAGGTTTAGTTGTTGATCTGGGGCACTTGTGTATTTCCTTTTAGTTGGCGAACCTTCTTACGAAGGAAAGATTGAGACGTGCACTCTGCCTCCCTGCTTATTTGTCAGTAACTGAAGGTATGGGTAGGAAGCGGCCGCTTCTTAAGAACCTGTACCTCTGGAAAGTTTGGGAAACCTCCAGTTACCGAGAAACAAACTGTTAATGTGCATTCGAGCCATAAAAAAAAGCCGCTAAGATTCAGGGGCATACAAATACCCTCAAACCTTAGAGGCTGTTCCTACGGAGGCTTGTGCGCGTAAGTCTAATCCTCATCACCATCCACTAATAGCTATACTAAATTATTTTCCGTTGTCAAGGGGATAATCACATCTTCCATTGTTCTTCCTCGTTGTACTCCCCCTTCGCCCTGTCTGCCAGTTTGCGATGGGTCATGTTATTTTCCGTACTCAGGTAATGGTGTAGATACTTCGGTATCAACACCATCTTCATCTGCGGGTTGCCCTCCATCACCTGATCTATCGCCTGTAAATCGCTGCAATATCCGATACGATCCTTTTCTTCGCTGAAACCCTTGAACAGTTCCCGCTTGAACATGAGGTCTCCGACATCCACCAACCCGTTCAGGTATTCAGTCTGTCCGTTGTACTTGATGAACTGAGTCAACATGATGTCATCCCCTTCGTGTATCACACGCCCTGAGTAGGTGATGGCTACATCAGGGCTCTTGTGTACTTTCATGTGTTCTTCTATAAAGTTAGGTTCCCACCAGTTATCATCGTCCAGAAAACAAATCGTTTCCCCTGTGGAGCGTTTCACGCCCCTGTTACGGTTTACCGTGTAATAACTCGACTTCCCCTCATCAATGAAATGAAGCCGGGGATCGTTGAACTCTCTTATCACATCGGGAGTCTCATCAGTTGATCCGTCTGACGATACCCAATATTCCAGGTTGGAATAGGTCTGACCTAAAACAGATTTAATCGCCCGTCTTAAAAGAGAGGCTCTGTTAAATGTCCCCGTAACGATTGAAACTAGTGGTGTCATATTAGTTCACTAACGGTTTTTTAATATCTTCCTTCTTGAAGAAGGCAATCAAATCGGTCTCTGAAATAATTATGTAATGTGCGTCCTGTGGCATCGAGTCATCTATTATCTTGTTTCCGAACCCTAACCTGAAATAGGCGGTGTCCCCTACTTCCAGCTCCTTACATTCCTTCCCTACGACTACGACCTGTCCTACGTTGTTGATGTTTGCGTTCTTGTATTCTTCGGGAACGATTATCTTGTCCTTTTCCTCAAACGGCACTCTGATTAACACTAAGTTTCTTGGCATTCGTGGTAGCATCTATGTTTCACCCCCTTTGTAGACTAATTGGAATAACGTGTCATGCTCCTTTACCCATCCTGCAGCGTTGAAGTTATCATTCACCCACCACCATTTTTCCATCTTTGTGTTGTGTATGTCGTTGATTACTTTGATCGCTTCCTTTATGTCGGTATAGGTGTAGATGGGCGGCTTGACGCTCCCCAACTCAACGAATGGTCGGGCAAGGACCGGGATGCCACATGCAAGGGCTTCTCCTATACATTCGGAAGTACCATATCGTTCAGGGGAGAGGTACAAATCCAGCCCGTGATAGAAGTTCCTCATGTCAAGGTAATACTCACGGTCCCCGCCATGCCCCGCAAGGCGGAAGGTTATGTCAGGCAACAACTCGATAAGCTTGGTAACTATATCCTCTCCCTTCCGGTGAGGGTTATAGATGGTCTTTCCCGCCACTCCCACCACAGTTTTAGGGTGGAAGAAGCTCGTATTGACCCCTGTCTTTATCAGGTGTACGCGTTTCAAGCCTTGTTTGAGCAGCATTTCCCTATACTTTTCCTCTATCACTACCCCTATGACGTTGTTCTGTACGCAGAACTCCCATTTCTTCTTCAATGTCTCACTCCCCGGCTCATAATGGGAGAAAAACACTATATCGCAGTTGCTTTTGCTGTTGAAGTAGGCATAGGACATATAGTAGTTAATAGAGAAACCCATATCGGGAGTATCTTGCGCTTTCACATAGGGTAGAGCCATTTCAAGCCTACGGGACAACCTCTCCAATATCCACCCGTCAGTCTGTACCACGATATTAACTTTCATTGTTTATTACGACCCCGTAAGGTAAAAACTCCCAACACTTATGTCTCCATTCCGGGTAATTGGTGAACTTCCCATACATCACGTCAAACTCCGTGAAATCAATCGGGTGGTCAAAGGTACGTTCAATGTCTTTCGGACCCAAACACATCGACTCCTGCAGGGGAGCCCACTTGGTTTCCTTCCAGCACTCAGTCGTAAGGATCATCTTTCCACCCGGCTTCAATACCTTCAACCCCTCCAGAACGAGAGTACGAATATCCTGCTTATTAGGGTTATGTTCAACCGCAGAGGCGGCAACCACCACGTCATACTTCTTCACGATCCGTCCTCCCATCCGCAAGCCCGATGAATTGTGATCTAATAGGTTAGACTGGACAAACCGTATATTGGGATGGGTGAAGAACCATGAAAAGTCATGCCGGTCAAATGCCCATACCTTATGCCCCTTCTCTGCCAGGTA
>Ga0247723_1000887_pt1 | contig 18869 bp, 1 predicted proteins | sample MSEWelMarce5H_FC_FD_189079 | JGI IMG/M metagenome (GOLD analysis project Ga0247723, IMG submission 189079) | Subsurface sediment microbial communities from gas well in West Virginia, United States - MSEEL Well Study Marcellus 5H_FC | ecosystem: Environmental > Terrestrial > Deep subsurface > Rock... | reverse complement strand
GAAGTTGTTCTTTTTTTTTCCGTATTCATTTTTTCAATTAATTGTTTTCTCTCTTCGGTGGGCATAAAACCACTTGGACAAGAACCATCTTTGTTTGCTACTGTGCAATTTGGATTGGCCACTTTTAGGTCAGAATTGCAACAACTAAGAGCCCCTCCACGATTTTTTCTCTTACTTTTTTGATTTCTCATTACTATACATTATCTAAAGAATATTTCTAAAGTCCAATCCAGTAGATGCCATCGTTTGAATATGCAATGGTATTTGTTCCTTGTCCCACAGCTACCCACAGAGAATTTGACCAATACACATCTAAACCTGCCGTCGTGAAAATATCCGCGCCACCGCCGACCCAGTGCATTCCATCTGGACTCGTCGCAATGGTATTTGCGCCTTGGCCGACCGCGACCCACAGTTTGCCATTATTATGCGTCTTATTGACCGTCGTCATCAATGATCCAATATTCGAACTGGCATCAGACCAAGTGAATCCGCCATCATGACTATGACTTTTATTGGATAACAAGAGAGAACGCGGGAACACAATGGTGTTGCGATACTCCACATTGCAGTCCAAATCATAGATGGTAGTATTGTACAGATTGTGACCTAAATGCCAGTCCGCATATCCGCCGTTCTGTTTGACCAAAATGCTATTTACCGGATCTTCACCTGCAATCACAAAATTGGACCCCGTCCATTTCGCAATGTTTGCGCTTTGGATAATCGGACCTTGCACGTGCGTCCATACCAATCCATCATAACTTGTAATGTAATTGTGGTTTCCGGAAGATACAAGTTCATTGAAGGTAATTACGAAAGCTACGCCGTCCCATTCAATCGAGAAGGGTTTGTTTGTATTGTACAACGCATTATTATTCGACTTTATAATCTGGTTAGATAACTGTAGTGTCGTCCATGATTTGCCGGTGTAACTGTAAGCAACCGCATGACGATTCGTAATTGGCCCACCCACTGCAACCCAAATGGACCCGTTCCATGCCACATCAAATGAACCAAATGCTGGGTCAAATATGTTAGCACCACCACTGTACCAGGTGTCGCCGTCCTCACTATACAAGAGCGAATTTGGCCCGCCATTTCCGGCGACAACCCAAAGCGCACCACTCCACACCACCTTTCCATTGTGGTAATTGGATGCATTCTGGATGAGCGCAGTTCCGGAAGGATTTGTTCGCCAATGCACAGCGTCGTAACTATTGTAGAGACCCGAGTTTCCGATTGCCACGTATTGATTGGTGACTGGATTGTGAGCAATGGACGCATACTCGTTCGGAACTGCATAATGCTTGTAAGACACTTGGTCATACGTGGTACTAATTGTATGTGAGTCTAAATATGTGATTATCCACTTAACTCCATCCCAGATAACCCGAGAGAACTGTGAGGAAGAAACATCTACGATCGGCGACCATGTAGATAAGGATCTGGATACTGATTTTCCGTATGTAGTGGAATTGCCGGTGAGCGCCATATATACAGGCAACTTGTTCTTGCCGAACGTGTAAATTATATCCGTATTGAGACGCACATTGTCGCCCTGAATTGACGCATAGACTGTGGTGTCGGGAACCGTGTAAGAGTTCAAAGTAATGGATTTGGAATACAATTGGCGGGTATGCTTCATGGTGTCCTGGAATGCATACTGTTTGGGCGGGATGGGTGTCAAATCAATGGTAGAACCCATTGGGCCGATAGGGCCGAGCGAACCCTGGAAACCAACAGGACCTTGAATTGCTGAAAATCCAGTTGCACCCGTTTGACCGGTGGGTCCAGTGAATCCATATGAACCTACGGGACCCGTGGGACCCATAGTTCCTTGAGGACCCGTCTGTCCGGTTTGGCCAGTTTGACCCGTTCTGCCGGGCCATCCACCTGGACCGCCTGGACCTGTTGCACCGGTAGAACCAGTGGGGCCAGTTCGTCCTGTAGAACCGGCTCTTCCGTCGGGTCCCTGTGCTCCGTTGCCAGTAGGACCAGTTTGACCAGTTTGACCAGTGGTTCCGGTTCGCCCCTGCGCACCTTGTTGAGATCCGCCCATAGAACCAGTTGGACCGGTAGAGCCGGTCGAACCAGTTGGGCCAGTGGGACCAGTCGAACCGGTTTCTCCACCAAGACCCTGAGGACCTTGAGGCATCCAACCTTGAGGTCCCGTGGGACCCATGGTACCAGTAGTGCCAGTGAAAGCAATTGGCGTGAAATATGTTACAGAGATGTCGGTAGTTAAACCGATTCCCTGACTGGTTTCAACAGTAAATGTGTAATCTGTGTCAAAAACATTGAGCACTTCGGTGTCCGTTAATCCCTTGTTATAAATACGAGTGTCATCAATATATCCGTGCATACGGTTTGCAGAAGTATCGGGTGCCAAACTGATACCCATTGCATTGTTTGTATAGACATTTCCAAAATCAACGGAGGGAAGTAATTGAGAGAACGAAGAATCCCTTGTAAAAACCGTTTTCTGACCGTTCAAATAGAAAGACCAGGTGTTTGTGGAATCATTATTTACTTCTACCGCAACATGGTTCCATGTGTTAAGATTGGGTCCTGGTACATTGATGAAGCTGTTTGAAGAATCCGTTTTATAAATGAAGGAATAGTTCTGGTATGTTGCTGTTAAACATATGTATTTATTGGATTGGTTCAAACAGAACACAGTTCTTGGGACTGTATCGAGAGACGAGAAATTCATCCATGTAGAAATTGTTGCATTACTCAAGTCCGCAGTCAAATTAACCGGACCAATACTGAGTTGGCCAGTGTAGTTCAGTGTAGGGAAATACAAACATCCGGTGCCGAGACGTTTGCCAACAGTTGTAAATAAATTAATGTTGGTAATAGAGACGTCATAAACCACCGTGTCAGCTGCAAAGTTGGCCAAGGAGTAGCCGGTCATCGTATTACCATTGATTGATGTTGGATCGAATGTGTAGTGATTGACAAGTGCATTTGCATCCACCTTTCCGTCGAAGAGTTGAGAGATTTGCGCAGTAGATAAAGTGGAGTTGTAGATGCGGACGTCGTCGATGAACCCGTCCATCTTCAAATCATTGGATGATGCATCCATGCCGATGGCCGACTTCGTAAATGTAGAGAGTTGTGGTGTTGTCGCAGAGAAAATATCTAGTTGGTTCAAATAACTGGTTTTATTTATAGCTACATTGAAAGAATTGATATTTGAATATGTATAAACTGTATTGGCTGTTTTTGAAAAAGCAACATTATTATAGACATTGGTCACCTCAGCATCAGTTAAAACATTTTGGTAAATGCGGAAATCGTCCAAATAACCAGTTATTGCACCAATAAAGTTGGAAGAATATGCGCTTGATGGATATGGAAGATTATTTGTTGTCGACCTTAATACACCATCTGCATAAACTTTATGAGTTGAAGTATTATTTGTTGAATATGTTATGGTTACTGCAAAATGATTCCATGTATTGATTCCGTTATATGTATAAAAAACATTTGATGGGTATGGATTAAATGCAAAATACATATTAAATAATGTTGAATCTCCAAAACTATAAATTGTCATAGTACCATTTCCAAAATTTACAAAATTTTGTGTTCCAGTTGCAGACCGATAAAACCAAAACGCAATTGTTAAGCCAGACGGGTTATTTAAAGATAATGGTGGAATACTTACATTTGAAGTTAGATTTGAGAGAAGTGATTGTGTTCCTCGTTTAAAAATAGAAGAGTTGTATGTTGCGGTTCCAACTATGGTTCCATTTAACGTTGTATCTCTTCCCAAGTTTGTGAGATTTCCTTCAAACTGGTACGACAAAAGCAGACTATCCACTGTAATTATGTAAGAACCGCTTACTGGAACTATATTTGCAACCACGTGAGTCCAAGTGTTTGTTGTGGGTAAAACTGGCACACTAAAAGACACGTCTCCGCGATATAACAAGTAGTTGCTCGCAGAGGCAGCCAATCTGATAGAATCCGTTGCATTCGTCAATGAGAGAATCGTTCTTGGCACTGTATCCAACGACGCAAATTTCACCCAAGCGGACATTGTAATTGCATTTCCGTTAGAGAACGTAATTGGATTCAATGCAACTGTTCCCGTATGGGTTGTGCCGGGGAACTGCAGAGACATGGTTCCAAACTTGTAATCCACATTTGATGTAGAGGCGTTATTTGTTGCCAAGTAAATTGGCGTTCCCGAGAACAAAGTTGTTACTTCCGAAGCGGTTAAAACGCGATTGAACATCATGAACTCGTCCAAGTAAGCATCCGTGAAAACACCAATACCCAAATGGTTTGTGTTTCTTGATCCGAGAGAAGGATACAATCGGCCCGTCAAATTGTCTGTTAATGTTCCATTAATATAAGTTCGCCAATTGCCATTTGGATTCAAAGTCCATACAAAATGCACCCATGTATTATTATTGATATTCGCCGAGCCCGTCGCAGTAGAACTGCTGGATGAACTGTTGAAGACATTGAGAGAATAGCTATTGCTCAAAATGTTAAAATAGATGGATTGTTCCAATAAATTACTATTGTTTCGTAGTGCAAAGACATACGAATTGTTCGCATTCGCATTGGATTTCAACCAGAAAGAGAACGATGTTCCGAGTGGATATACAGACACGGTTGGCAAAGTCAGATTCGATGTAGATGACACCTGTAGAGAACCTGTTCCAAACTGATAGGTGGTTGTAGAGATGGAACCGCCTGCAGACAAAGAAGCATCAAATACATATGCACCCGTTGCATAATTGGCCACCTGCAAATCCACATTGGAACTTGTGTCGAAATTGTAATAGACCGACAAATCCTGGATTACATTCGCATCATAGTTTGGCTGACCCGAGAAAGTTTTGTCCGGATATTGCTCCAACGAGGCATAATTACCTAATTTGGACCCCGTCTCTACAACTGGATAATATGAGATAGGATAAGACTCTACAATTCTGCCGGCGTATCCTGAATTGTTGGATTGAGGAATGTAGATGGGCGAGAACGAGTCCAATGAGGCTTTATAAGGCGATTTGACGTAATAAGGGTGATTGCTAGGCAATGTGATTCCCCATTTTGAGGCCAGATAACCTTCCATTGTTTGGCGTTGCGTCGCAGTTGGTAATTGTGCGAAAGCCATTATCTCTCCATAGTCTGTAGAGTGAGTTGTGCCCGAATTGTCAAATGTATTCATACCGATACCGACCTTTTGGATATTGAATGTGCCACTACTATCATAAGTCTTATAACTTCCATTGATACCGAAATTAACAAAAGATCCGTCAAAGTAGGCAGAAACCAAATAAGGCGTTCCGAGAACCACATTGGAAATATCATACCTATTATTGTTTCGCCACAAAGATACCGTGTAATTGGTTGCAGTGTTTTGTGTTCCTGACAAAATGAATGCGGTATTCAACGACGCGTCGTTCGTGGCGGAACCCGGGCCGAAAGAAAGGAATCGCGGAGCACCATACAACATATTGATTTTCATTACGGAAAAGAATGAAAACGTGTTTCCGGAATACCCAGGGTAATAAGGATTTGTGAAACCGGATCTAGTTAATTGTAGAGCGGGGTATCCATTAATTAGATTCTCGGTTAGTTGCCGAGTCGTTGGGAAATTAAGTTTCAAATCATCGTTGTAAAATGTGGAGTTATTGCTTTGAACTGATTTGTCATACACTTTGACAATACTTGGATAATTTCCACCAAGTCTCGTTGCAATATGGGCAAGTTGTATAGATGCTGATTTTCCGCTCCATGATATGCCATCATACGAATATGCCAAAAATGGAGTAGCACTTGCAAGCATCATCCATTTTGAACCATCCCAAATAACACTACTTGGCGCATTTCCAACGGCGGATGTGCTACGACCAGTCCAGGTAATACCATCACTTGATGTAATGATGCGAAAACCGGAAGCGCTGTTGCAACCGGCAACAAAGATAGAACCGTTCCAACCAATGCATGTTACTCGTTCTGCAATACCGGCGGCGCGACCCGTCCAAGTAATACCATCACTACTGGTTGCAATGCCGTTTCCACCGGTAGCAATAAATCCACCGGCAACCCATAAACTATTACCCCAAGTGATGCAGTTGCATAAAGATAACACAGAAGTTGAACCTCTTCCTACCCATGAAAGTCCGTTGTCAGTACTAGTTGCAAAAGTATTATTGGTTTGACCACCAAGAACCCAATAAGAACCATTCCATCCTGCACAAATCGTATTTGTCATTGGTGCGGTTATGGTTGCCCATGACAATCCACTGGTAGATCTGTAAATATTGGCACCATTCGAAGTAACAATCCAGGTATTATTGGCCCATACTGTCTTATATCCAGTAACTGTTCCACCACGTTGGGTCCAGTCAATTCCATTATAGGATGATGAAATGTTGTTTCCAGAAGAAACAACCCACAAATCATTTCCACTACCATCTTTTCCAAAAGCAACTCCACTTGGATTGTAAGGTCCAGTGGAAACTCTATAAATCCAGTTAATACCGTCATAAGAAGTTGTTATATAGTATCCGTTGGCACTACCCACTGAAACATAATTGACCTTGTTCACATAAGCGTATCCGCCAACACCTACAACTTCCGTTGTATTTCTGCCTTTGCCTTGACCGGTCCAGATTAACCCGTCCCCTGAACCAAGGTAGTAATTGGTGGCATCAGAACCTGTTGCTATCCAACTGCTATTTAACCATTCAATGTCCGAGCCGTAAGTTGCAAAAGTGGTTCCTATAACTGCTGACCAGGTTACTCCATTCACGGATGTAGCAACAGTGTTTCCGCCTTGACCCACCGCCACGAATCTAGATCCATTCCACACCACATTGTTTCCGGCAGTTGTAAAAGTGGTTGTTCCAAGACCGTTCCATGCAATTCCATTCGTTGAATATGCAATGGTATTTCCGCCTTCGCCCACTGCAACCCAGGTGTTTGCACCATAGGCTATACCGCGTGCCTTCGTAAAAACTACGGAAGCATCTCTTATTGACCATGTGGTTCCATCAATTGATGAAGCAATTGTATTTGTTCCTTCACCAACTGCTATCCATTGGTTATTTGCCCATAAAACATTGTATCCGGCTGTAGAGAACGTCGATGTTCCTTGGCCAATCCACGTGATTCCATTTGTGCTTGTTGCAATGGTATTTCCGCCCTGGCCTGTTGCGACCCACATATATTGGTTGTATCCAATGCCGAAACCCGCTGTAGTAAAAGCTGATGCACCTGCTCCAGTCCATGAAACACCTTCAAATGAATAAGCAATGGTGTTTCCGCCAGAACCAACCGCCACATACATAGATCCATTATGGGTTACCTTGTTGCCTTTGGTAGTAAAAACAGTTGTACCTATTCCTGTCCAAACCTTTCCATCCAGCGAATATGAAATTGTATTTCCACCTGCGCCGACAGAGACGTAGAAGACGAGTTTATTGTCGCTGGACCTTTGAACAATGGTGCCTTGACCCAATGTGGTTGAACCAACTGAACCGGTTCGTGCAATGCCGTAACCTGCCGTTGAAAAAGTGGTTGTGCCTTGACCCGTCCATGTAATTCCATCGGTTGATGTTGCCACTGTATTACCGCCTTGGCCCGTTGCTATCCATCTACTCAGACTGGTGTTCCAAACAACTTTGTTGCCCTGGGTTGTGAAAACGATAGGTGAGTTTCGCATGGTCCATGCAATACCATCGGGTGAAGTTGCGATGTTTCCTGCGGTGCCTTGGCCGACAGAGACCCACAGAGACCCGTTCCAATAAACGCCGTTTCCAGATCCCGTGAATACTGAAGAACCCTTTCCGGCCCAATTGATTCCGTCGTTAGATGTTGCAATGGTGTTACCACCTGATCCTACGGCAATGTAGTTGGGTTTTGTGTATGTTGCTGTAAATCCATCGACGGCATATCCACCCGTTGAGAAAGTTGTGGAACCCAGTGGCACCCAGATTAGTCCGTCGTCCGAATATGCGATTGTGTTTCCTGTGCCGACCATTACCCAGCGACCATTTAACCATTTTACGCCCCTTCCAGTTGAAGTTAATGGTACCAATCCTCGTCCAGACCAATTGTATCCATCATCGGAAATAGCTATAGTGTTAGCACCCGAGCCGACCGCTACTAATTTTGGTTTATTGAATGTTGTTAATGGAGTGAACCCAATGCCGAATCCGCTGGTTGTGAAAGTGGTTGCGCCTCTTCCTGTCCAGGTAATACCATCTGCTGAGGTTGCCAAAGTGTTTCCGCCTTGACCCGTCGCGGTCCAAATTGACCCATTCCAAGTAATCTTTTGTCCCGCGGTTGTAAAAACGGTTGCACCCAATCCGACCCATGTGGTTCCATTCGTAGAATAAGCCAGTGTATTTCCACCCTGACCAGATGCTACAAAGATGGTTCCATTATACTCTACATCGTTGCCCTGTGTTGTAAAAATGGTGGTTCCCAAACCTGTCCATGAAGTGCCATCATTGCTGGAGTAGGCAATGGTATTGGCGGTTGAACCGACTGTGACCCATAGCCCGGCGCCAAAAGTGATTCCAAACATGGTGGTTGTGGGTCCCGCGCCTCTTGCGGTCCATGAAATCCCGTTCGCAGAAGTTGCAAAACTGTTGGTTCCGGCACCAACCGCCATCCACAGATTCGACCCGTTCCATGCAATACCATATGCGGCTGTTGTAACAAATGTAGTAGAGAGACCAGTCCATGCAATACCATTTGTAGAGTAGGCGATAGTATTGGTGCCGTTTCCGACCGCGACCCAGATGGAGCCGTTCCATGCGACATTGTAGCCATTTGATAAGAAAACCGTAGTGGTTAAACCCGTCCACGAAAACCCGTTATCTGAATAGGCGACAGTGTTTGTGCCAGAACCGACGGCGACCCAGAGAGAACCGTTCCACACCGCATTGTTGCACTGAGTTGTAAAAGTGGTTGCACCCAACCCTTGCCATAAAGTCAAATCGTAGGAGACAGCCATTGTGTTTCCACCAGAACCGCCTGCGACAGCCAAACGCGCAGAGACTGTGGGTGCAGCATACGTTCCGGAAGCGGCAACCGCGAATGCGGATGTGGTAAAAACTTGAGGTGTAAGCGTTCCGCCCCAAATCAAACCATCTGAACTTGTTGTAATTCTTTCAGTAGTGCTATCACCGGTGGCAATGAAAGCAGGTTTTGTATAGGTCATACTGATATCGTAAAGTCCTCGAACCGCGCCCATAATTGGTTGATTATTTGCTATCCAGGTAATTCCGTCTGTTGAATACGCCATCGAGTTTCCGCCTTGTCCGCCGACAATCCAGCGAGAACCATTCCATTCGACCGCCATTACATAACTAGTGATTATAGAAGCACCGCGACCAGTCCACGTGAGACCATCAGTTGAGGTCGCAATGGTATTTCCGCCTTGAGCACCCGCAACCCAGAGAGAACCATTCCACGCTACATTATAGGCACCCGTAAATGGTCGATTGAATGAGCCTGCCCAAAGATTTCCGTCGGTGGAGCCGTAGATGCAAGACCCGCCAAACCCAGCTGCCAAAATGCGGGGTTTGGTTATGGTGACGGAACTTGAGTAGTCAAATCCGAAGCCTGTGGTGAAAGTGTTTCCACTGGTCGCCACACCAGTCCAAGTGATTCCATCCGTGGATTGCACAATTGTGTTGGCACTTTGTCCAGTGGCATACCATTTGTTATTGACCCATTTGATTGAACGACCGTTGGTTGCTAAGACAGTAGTTCCGATACCTGTCCATTGAAGGCCGTCAGCGGAATAGGCAATGGTATTTCCACCCGAGCCAACTGCGACCCACTGAGTCCCGTTCCAGGCAACGCCGTAGCCGGCGGTTGTGAATGGTTGAACGTATGGAGAGGGACTCCAGGTTGTGCCATCAGTTGAACCTACAAGTGTGTTACCACCTTGGCCAACGGCTACAAATGCGGGTTTTATGTAAGCTTGTGTATACAAAGCTGGTTGCCCATAAGACATTGATGACAAATTAGTTGTGATTTTGCTGCTCCAAATGTAACCATCTGTGCTAGTTGATAAACCATCATGCGCCCACATATACCATTTATTATTTACATATGTTACAGTGTGTGCACCACCAATATTAAACAAATTACTACGACCAGTCCATGTAATTCCATCAGTTGAGGTTATTATACTATTTCCTCCACCAACTGTTTGACCACCAACTACAAATAAATTATTTCCTGAACCATCTTTTCCATATCCAATACAATATTGATATTCCATATTTGGTATGCGTGAGCTCCAATTTATTCCATCTGGACTGGTTGATATTCCTCCACCAATTGCAACCCATATATTGTTTGCATAAATTAAACCACGGGATCCCTGACTTCCACTAATATCACGCGGTGTCCAAGCTATTCCATCAGGACTTGATAATAATTTTTTTGAACCATTTCCGCTTGCAATCCATAAGTTTCCTCCTGAACCATCTTTACCCAATGCAACCCTATAACCAAGAGTATAATAACTAGAACGACTTATCCATGTTGTTCCATTTGTGCTTGTTAAAATAGTATTACCGTTTATATTAAATGTAGTTGCAACCCATAAATTATTTCCAAATGCAATACAACTTGTAGTTCCTTCAAATGGTCTTATTCCTGTCCAACTAGCTCCATTATTTGAACTATATGCGATAGTATTTCCACTAGCACCTCCTGCAAGACACGCAATATATAAATTATTTCCATAAGCAACATTACCATCAACTGTAGAATCACTACTTATGTTAAACAACGTAAAATTAATACCATCCGTTGTGGTATAAACTCCATTATAATACGTACCAATAATAGTAGTAACTGGCACAGTAGAAACATCATACGTGGCCGGTCCAGCAACTCCGTATCCTGCCGTCGTAAAAGATGTTGCGCCACGTCCTGTCCATGTGACACCACTATCTGTGCTAGTTGAAATCGTGTTTCCACCCACACCTACTGCAATCCATGTTCCGTTTCCGAATGTAATACCATTTCCGCCCGTAGTCATTCTGGAGTTCGCAGCAGTAACACCCGTCCAAGAAGTTCCATTCGAGGAGTAGGCAATCGAATTGCCACCGGAACCAACCGCCATCCACATAGACCCATTCCAATACAATTTATTCGCCCGTGTAGTAAACACGGTCTTGCCCAATCCGGACCATGTGAATCCATTCGTTGATGTCGCCAAAGTATTCAGCGTTCCTTCGCCCGCCGAAACCCAAATGGATCCATTATTGACAATGTCGTATCCTGCGGTATTATACACTCCAAAATAATGCCCGACCCAATTTGTTCCATCTGTAGAGATAGCAAGTGTATTGCCGGCTTGGCCTACGGCCACGTAGAGAGGCGTTGTTACTGTTGGTTCCGCGTATGTAGCACCACCGGCAACTGCCCAACTTGATTCCAATACTGCTCCTTTTCCGGTCCAACTGCCGGAACCATCCACCGAGGTGGCCAATGAGTGCGTCCCTGAACCAACTGCAATCCACAGACCATTGTCGTAAGTGATTCCACTGGCGCTTGTCGATAGTGCGGTGTTTGCAGATGCAACCGACCTCCATGTAATACCGTCTCTACTGGAGGCAACCGAGTTTCCGCCTTGGCCCGTAGCTAGCCACAGATTGTTTGCGAAAAAGGCCTTGTTTCCTTGAGTAGAAAATGTAGTGGTTCCGAGACCGGTCCATACTAACCCGTCGTAGGAGTAGGCGATGGAATTTGTAGTGTTGCCGAGTGCAATCCATATTGTTCCGTTCGAAAACACGCCATTTCCGTATGAGAACAGAGAAGTATTTTTTCCGGTCCAGTTAATCCCGTCCTGACTGATTGCAACAACATTTCCGGTCTGGCCTACTGCGACGTGCAAACGCGTGGTAAAAGTTGGTGTGTCATAGGTGATTCCACCTGCGATGTAACGACCTGTGGTCAATGGATTGGTTCTTCCTGTCCAACTAGTTCCATTGGAAGATGTTGCGATGGTGTTTCCACCGGAGCCGACCGCTACCCACAAATTGTTTTTATATGTAATTCCAAATCCACCACTCGTGAAAGTGGTTGAGCCGTTGCCGGTCCAGGTGTTAGCACCATCGGTACTTGTGGCTATAGTATTTCCGCCCGATCCAACTGCTATCCAACGATCAACCCCGTAGGCAACGCCGTTGCCCTGAGTGGTGAAAACGGCTGCGCCGCGACCAGTCCAGTTAAGTCCGTCAGTCGAGTTTGCAATAGAATTGGTTCCGGAACCGACCGCGACAAATCGAGAGGTTGATGCGTCGTAGGCAATTCCGAATCCGGCAGTACTAAAAATGGTTGTACCAAGACCAAACCAGTTAGTTGTGTCGTATGTGTAAGCAATAGTGTTGGTTCCTTGGCCAACTGCGACATAGAGAGGAAGAGTGGTTGTATTAACAGTATAAGTGGCGGGTCCATAAACGTAGTTGGCCTGGCTACTAAAAACACTGGTTCCATAACCGCCTGGAGTTCTGCCAATAGGATTCCATGTAATAGTGTCAGTTGAAACAGCCATGGTTGTGTTTATTTTTTGATTTGATGAAATTCCATTAATTGTACCAGTCATTCCTAAGTTACTAGATACACTCGTAAAATTGACCCCATCTGTACTTATTCCACCTATTTTTACCCAAGTATTATTTCCATATGTAATTGGAGTGCTAGAAGAAACCCATTTACCATTTCCAGAACTGTCTATTCCATATGCTAAATATGGACCTACAGATGTTGATGTTGCTGTCCAATTAATTCCATCTGTGCTTGTTTTAATAGCTCCAGCGTATGAAATCCAACTATTATTTATATATACAGCTCTTCCAATACCAGGATCTCCACGGCCAACCCAATTGATTCCATTTGAACTGGTTGCAAGTGTATGAGAACCACCGCCTGTTGTACTACCAATTACTATCCACAATCCATTACCAGAACCGTCTTTTCCATAAGCCACAAAATTTGAAATATATGGAAAAATGCTTGTATTACGTATAGTAAAATTAACACCATCGTAACTCGATGCAATTGACCCAGCATTTAATTGTCCATACCCTGCTGCAACCCATAAATTGTTGCCAGAACCATCTTTACCAAAATCAATCCAATTTCCTGTTCCATATTGAAATACACTGCCGGATGGACTACTATTCCAAGTAATACCGTTATAAGAATATGAAATTGCTGGACCTTGACCAACAGAAACCCACATATTTACTCCAGACGCATTTTGGCCAAATGCTAATGTGGTTACTGAATTTGTATTTCCTCCGCCCATACCTCGCAGTGTCCATGTAATTCCATCTGAACTTGTTGCATAAACATTTCCAGCAGTACCATTTGAAACAGCTACAAAAATAACACTATCTGGATTACCCGCCATTATATAAGACGGCGTCGTGACCGTAACGGTGCTTGGTACCAAACTTGCATCATACACAGTTGTAGTAGTTGTTGGACTCGCAGGCAAAGCATAATTGATGGAATTTGCCGAAAGGAAATAACTGATTGTTTGTCCAGACCATGTTGCTCCACTGTCCAAACTGGTCGCAAAATTATTTCCACCCGAACCGACCGCGAGCCATTTTGTTCCGTCATAGGTTACGTCATTTCCGGCAGTTGTAAAAGTAGTTGTACCCCGCCCCGTCCAGGAAGTGCCATCCGAAGAAGTTGCAATCGTATTCCCCCCTTGGCCCACCGCCACCCATTTTCCAGACACCGGGTCATAGTTAATACCATTGCCTTGTGTCGTAAATGTGTTCAAGCGATTCAATCCACTAAAACTGGTTCCATCTGTCGTAATTCCAAACGAGTTTGTTCCTGCACCAACCACCAAATTTTCAGGAAAGGTGGTTAAAGTCGTAACATCCGTCGTCGATTTGTAGCCATATACACCATTGACCACTGTTGTAAAGGTTGTTAAACCGCGACCCGTCCAAGTAATACCATCCATTGAAGTCGCCAAAGTGTTACCACCTTGTCCGCCAGCAACCCACATAGAACCTGTCCATGAAATAGAAAACCCTTGAGTAGTAAATACAGTTGTCCCGGTTCGACCGGTCCAGACAATTCCGTCGTAAGAAGTTGCAATGCTGTTTCCACCGGAGCCGACTGCAACCCACAAAGACCCGTTCCATGCAACATTGGATCCAATTGACGAAAATGGCGACAATGTAACTGCGACCCAAGTGGTTCCATTAAATGAGTAGGCAATGGCATTGGTGCCTTGACCAACAGCAACCCATATGGACCCGTTCCAAGCAACACCATAACCAGCACTTGTGAAAACGGTCGCACCCAGACCAGTCCAGTTAATTCCGTTTGTCGAAGTCGCAATAGTATTTGTGCTTTGACCCACGGCTACCCAAAGAGAACCATTATAAGCAACTCCGTTTCCAACATTATTGAATAATGTTGTATTACGCGAAACCCAATTTATTCCGTCAAATGAACTTGCAACACAAGATGTACCTGCTCCAACTGCCACCCACATTCCATTGTTTGAACCGTCTTTGCCGTAAGCCACTGCACCTGCACGATTAGTAATGCCGGATACAGAACTTGCAACATTTGTCCAGTTAATTCCATCAAATGAATATGCAATTGAGCCGTTTGTGGCTGTACTACCTCCAGCCACCCATACAGAACCATTGTATGCTACACTGTTTCCATAATTAAAAAAAACCCCTGTTCCTAATCCGGTCCAGGTAATTCCGTCATAAGAATACGCAAGTGTGTTTAATCCCTGACCCATCGCCACATGTGTCACAGTCTTTGTTACATTGTCCGACCAATTCTGTTTGCCCAAATCGTAATCAAATTCGGTGGATGATTGGGCGTCTATCCAGAGAGACATTGTGTCCATGGTTTTTGTGATATCCATAACTTGTCCTTTGGCTTTCTCATTCACAGTGTAACTGTCATATTGCCAACTTAATCCTGTTTCACCTGCTTGGCCAGTTGTGCCTTGATATCCGGTTGCACCAGTATCTCCAGTTGCACCAGTGGATCCGGTTTGACCCGTTTGGCCGGTTCGGCCTGTTGTACCAGTGTCACCCGTTGTACCTGTGTTTCCTCTGTAACCATTGGGACCTGTTGAACCAGTTGCACCGGTTTGACCAGTGGATCCGGTTGATCCTGTTTGACCTGTAAAACCAGTGAAGCCAGTTTGGCCAGTCTGGCCGGTACGACCCGTGTTGCCGGTGCTTCCGGTGGGTCCTGTTGTGCCGGTGGGACCTGTTTGACCGGTTCGGCCTGTTCGACCAGTGGAACCCGTGTTGCCAGTATCGCTTGGTCCGGTAGGACCGGTATTTCCAGTGGTTCCAGTCGCACCATATTCGTTATACAAGATGCGGAACTCGCCCAAATTCACACTGTCCAAAGTATTGGGATACCCATTTTGTGCGACCTTTGTTACCAATAACCGATAATATTTGTAGCTGGATGAAGGCACCGCGATGTTCCAAACATCATTGGGTTGGCTCACATACGATACGTCCAACGTGGTTGCATTAAGTGTCGTCCAAGAAATGCTGTCTCTACTTCCGAGGAAATACCACTGGCTCGGCATTTTCACATTGGATGCATCAATGTTGGGTGCAATTAAAGCATAGGCATTGATGTTTTGTTTGAACGCATCACTTTCCAACTGGATCCACTCACCGCTTGTATATTCTGTGAGTAGATTGTCGAATTTATAGACGCCCTGACCCAGAACATTGAATAAGGTGGCGTCATTATTGACTGTGGTGATATTATTGTAAAGAGAAGATGTGATTCCGTAATCAGATATGACACCATTGGTCCAGTTCAAACCGCCATTGCGAGTATAGTAGAGAGATCCGCTGTATGTTAGAACAATCATATTGGACAAATCGGTCACGTAGAAAGCGCGAATCTGCTTGGATCCAGTGAATGTCTCTGCATCGGGATTGGTGAAAATGGTTTCAAAAGTTTTATTTGTGTAATCAAATCTGTAAAAACTATAGACCGGTGTGTAAGTCTGGTTATAAACCACATCAATGTCAGTATCCGTTAGGACGCGGTTAAAGACGCGGAAATCGTCGATGGCTCCATTGAAGTAGGGGTCATTTGCTGTGAGCCAATGACTTTTTCCGATATAGTTGAGAGTGCGGGTGACTGCATCGGGGTAAAGTGCTTCCGACTGAGTATAAATGAGAGAATTATTCAAATAAAATTTCCAGTCACCATTAGGGTCCAAAGTCCATGCAAAGTGGCGCCACACGTTGTCATTCACATCTACATCCGTGTAGAAATTCAACAAATCTTGTTCTCCACCGCTATTATGCACACCGCACGCAATGTATCCACCATTAATTGCAAATAAGATATTTTCCACATCCTCTCCATTTCCAAAATCAAAGATGCGACCCCAACTGCCGGTGTTATCGGAGCGGAACCAGAAAGCAAATGTCATGCCGTTATTTTCCGAAGTGAATGTTGTATTACTTTGTACATATTGATCTTGAGATCCATCCAAGAGAACAGCTCCCGAACCAACTTTTCTATCACTGGATGAAATAGTTGCGCCATTTACAAGAGAAGCATCGTAGACATAATTTTGAGTGGCCTTATTTGCAAGATTTAGACCGTTATTAGAATCCGTATCAAAATTATAATACATTACCAACGAAGAGTCGTAGTTAAGCGCAAATCCATCCTCTCCAGCAATGAATGCATACTGATTATTGAAAATCTTGATAGGTGCGGTCAAAGAAATAGTGGAACTGAATGAATAACTGGGTGAAGTTGTAGTAGTAATATTTGTTGAACTGAAATCGCGAATCACCACACAATCGTTCTCTGCAGAAGGACTCCAAACAAGATAGACATTCGATACATCTTGGTTATAGAAAATGCGTCGATCCAAATTGGATGCAGAAGTGGTTGTGTAAGTTCTCGAACTAAATGTGGAACCGCCATTCACGGTATAATAGAACTTGGGACTTTGGCCGGCCACGTAATAAGAAGTGGAAGAACCTTGTGCGCGCATATTACCATAAGTGGTGTCCGTAGTAACCGTGCCAGAAAACGAGAACGTGTTCAAGTAGCCAGAAGCATCGGCGACCGACAAACCATTTTGTACAATACTGAAGTTATATGCATTGACGTTGCAAATTTGATTGACAGATGCATCCTCTGATTTTCCGACCCAATAATTTGTGTAAGTAGACAAATTGGGCGCAGTCGTGCTCCATGAAGCGTCAATTGAAAGCTTCACTTGGTTTTCATTTCCAACATAACTGTAGAAGTTGAACGAATTGTCATTTGCAACCACTTGGATAGTGGCGGTATAAACCGTATTATCAAATAAGTTGGATGCCAAAGTTTGATAAGTGAGCAAAGAATTGGCAGATCGATGAACAACGGCAAATGTGTTTTTCTCATGGATAGACCGACAAATAGCCAGTGAATTTCCCTTGGTTCCATCATTGAGAGAGAGAAGACGTGACTGATCATAAAAGATACCATTTGTTTTCCATTGGCCTATATAGCACCTGGATAAATCCACTGAATTTGTGTAACAAACCTGGTTGATAATCAAACGATGATATAAATAAGGAGTTCGCGACACAGTGTAATATGTTTTTCCTTGACTTTGCTCTCGAATTTGTTGTCCGTGTTCATAAATCCAAGTGGTTCCATCATTTGAACCGGCAATGTACCATTTGCCCGGCAAATACTTCTCGTAATTCAGAATATTGTTATCTCTTGGGCCGAACGAATATGAATAAATGGGATAAGAATATGGCATTTTGAGTTGCAACCATTCGCCACTCACAGTGCCGACGCCCCTGACAAAAGTGTTTTTAGAACCGACATATTCGCCGGTATAATAATCATAATTGGCATCCGAATACCAGCCGACTGGGTCATATACAGTGTTGAAAGGATAAGCCAAAGGATTTTCGTAGGCAACGGCTTTGGTCTTATAAGGATGAGACGCATCCAAAAAACTGGTTAATCCCCATTTTATTGCGAGCAAAGCTTCAATGCGACGAACACTGATATCTGGCAATGACGAATTGAACTGGTAAAAATCGGCCAATCGATAATTTGGACTTCCAAACGTGAATCCAGTTAGCATTTTAATATTTGATACACCAGTGTTTGTCGATGTTACTGTATAAACAGTTCCATTCAAACTGTATTTTAAGTATAGAAAAGTTCCAACGCAGTATGCATTTACCATCAAAATATACGGTCTTGATGTATTCGTTCCTGAATAATAAAGACTACTTGATGTAGAACTGCTTGTATATAGCTGAAATTGATATTCTGTCATAAAAATTGAACCTTGTCTGAATGGTCCGTTTGTTGAAAGCAGGGTTGTTCCACCCGTGAGATAAATAACCATAAAAAATGTTAAGTCCGATACGCTTTTCTCTACATCAGACATAGTCAATGCAGCATTTGATACCGCAAAATCGATTGCCGGATTGGTTCCAAAAATATTGGTTGTATATTTTGGTGCAACCCACGAATATGAAAATCCCAAATTTTGTATTTGATTCAATGATACATCCGTATTTAAAATGACAAGTTCATATAAAGAACCAAGCATATATTCGTTGCTGGGTGTTATTGTTGCCATGGACTTACCAATGGTATTGTAACTGGTTGATGTGTTTCTTGCTACCGGTGCGGTATAAGTATCGATTGAATTAATTGTACCTGCATTATAAAGTTTATACGCAGTTCTCTGACGTATTTGTCGGAAGACAGCAGGATCCAAGTCAAAACATCATTTTCAAGGGCAAGTTATACAACTTAAACCTCATTACTCCCAATACGTCTTATTACACATTTGA
>Ga0247723_1000886_pt1 | contig 18870 bp, 41 predicted proteins | sample MSEWelMarce5H_FC_FD_189079 | JGI IMG/M metagenome (GOLD analysis project Ga0247723, IMG submission 189079) | Subsurface sediment microbial communities from gas well in West Virginia, United States - MSEEL Well Study Marcellus 5H_FC | ecosystem: Environmental > Terrestrial > Deep subsurface >... | reverse complement strand
ACGGAGCATCAGGGCAACTAGGAATGGTAAATTACAGTCCATCTCAAAATGGTTTATACCCATACATGCAACCAGGTGCCGCATGGGTTCCCGTTCTTCGGTGGGGACATTGGATAGCAGAAGCGGAGTTATAATGGCATGTAGAACAGGTTGCCCAACGCTAGGATAAAATCATGAAGGTTTGCGGAACTTGTAAGGTTGAGAAATTAGTTGATGATTTCTATAAAGACAAACGCAAACAAGATGGTTTATACCCAGACTGCAAAACATGCCATTGTGCTAGAACTAAAAGGTACTATCAAAACAATTTAGATTCCGTCAGGGAAAAGCAAAAAGATTATCGCACCAACAATAAAGACAAGTTAAGTGTGATAAATCAAAACTGGCGAGATAACAATAGGGATAGAATCGCTAAGACATCTAGTGCTTGGCGTAAGGCTAACCTTGAAAAGCGCAGAGGATACTGGCAAAAGTATCGCTCACTAAAAGTTACCAACTCATTTGCTATAAGCAATAACGAGATAGAAAAACTATATAACTCAGATTGTTTTTACTGTGGAGTGTCTGAAGACATAACTCTTGACCATGTTATCCCATTGAGTCGTGGTGGTAAGCACTCTATTGGGAACATAGTTCCTGCTTGTGGTAAGTGCAATTATTCAAAGAACAGTAAGACTGTAATGGAATGGAAGTTTAGATATGGCGTGTCGTGAGGGTTGTAAAGAAAAGACCTGTGAATCATACGCAGACTGCTGTAAGGGTGTAGCAATTAATAAGTCCTCACTACGACCATAGGGTAGTGTGCTAGGATTATAGCATGGTTAAGATTGCAGTCTATGCTATAGCCAAGAACGAGGCTAAGCACGTTAAGAGATGGGTAGATGGCACCAAGGGTGCCGATGTCCGAATTGTCCTAGATACTGGGTCAGAAGATAACACCTATGACCTACTCCAGAAGTACCCCGTAGAAGCCCACAGAGCCACGCTAAGCGACTTTAGGTTTGATGTGGCTAGGAACATGGCACTGGACCTAATTCCTGCTGACGTGGACGTGTGTGTCTCTATTGACATGGACGAGATACCAGACCCTGACTTCTTTGACAAGATACGACAGGCTTGGAAGCCAGATACTGGCAGGGCTTGGGTCATGTGGGACACAGGTAATATCTGGGCTAACAATAACCGTGTCCATGCTAGACATGGATACAGGTGGAAGTACCCCTGCCACGAGGTTATTCAAACCGATGGTCCAGAAAAACTAGTAGTTGTTGAAACCTTGGTTACTCATAAACCAGACGATGACAAGCCACGTAGTGGCTACTTGTCCCTGTTAGAATTGGGACACAGCGAAGACCCAACTGACCACCGCATGATTGTCTACCTAGCCCGTGAGTATTACTTCAAGGGTATGTGGCAAGAACTTATAGATGTAGGCAAGAAGTTGGAAAACATCCCTGGTTGGAATGTTGAACGTGCTCAGACTTGGCGAGGTATAGGCGAAGCCTATTGCAAGTTAGGTAACGAACGTGAAGGTCTTTACTGGTATCAACGTAACGTTGAAGAAGCACCAGATGACTTAGAGGCTTGGATGCCTTTGGCTTTCTACTATTACGAACGTAAGATGTGGAACCACTGCTACCAAGCAGCAATTAAAGTAACTGAACTTTCCCTTGAGTCTCATAATCATTATGTGGCTGACCAATCAATGCCATGGAGAATGTACGACTTGCTTTCTATTGCGTGTTGGAACCTAGGTAAGAAGGGTTCTGCTAAAAAGTACGCACGTAAAGCGGTTGAACTTAATCCAGACGATGAGCGTCTAGTTAAAAACTATGAGTTCATCATGCACCAAACGGTAAAGGATTACAAGGATGGCTTGTAGAAGCGGATGTCCCACCCAAGACCACGACTCCTGGGGTGATTGTCTAAGGGCATCAAACATACAGATGTCAACTGGAGATGCCAAGGGTGACTTGGTTAATAACGGTTGGACAAACAAAAAATGGAACAACGAATTAAGTCTATACCGAGAAGCCCGTAAACAGGGTATACAACCAGATGGAACTTCCACAGCCCAAATTCGTAAGGCTATGGATGTAAGCGACAAGACAGGACATGCGTATGGCTCAGCGCTCTAAGGCAAAAACAAAAGTTGCCAAGGTAATGAAAGAATACAAGGGTGGCAAACTACACTCAGGTTCTAAAAAAGGTCCTGTTGTTAAGTCACGTAAACAAGCCATTGCTATTGCAATGAGTGAAGCAAAGATGGCTAAGAAAAAAGGTAAGAAATAATGTGTGCTAACTGTGGATGTAACCACGTAAACTATCAACACGAAATGCCTACTATGCCAGGCTCCTACAAAGGTATTGACAAAGTAGATTACAACATGCCGAAGGTTCCAGCAGTTCCTGCTATGCCACGGTCAACTAAGAAGGGTAAGTAAAAATGGCAAAAACAAAAGTGTCTGCAAAGACCGTTGCTCAACTACGTAAGGGAACAATGGCTGGCAACCTTGCTAAGGCTAAGGGTGCATCACCAGAAATGAAAGAAGCATTAACTCGCTTCTACGGTGCTAGTCGTGTAAACGCTGCTATTGGAAAAAGTGGACCTGGTTCTGTTAAGAAGCCAAGCCCAGTAACTCCTAGTGCTAACTCACGTGAAGGTCGTTCAGGTGTTTCAGTAGGCACTGCTAACTCACGTGAAGGTCGCAACTCTGTAAGTTCACCAAAGCCAGCAGGTGGTCCAGGTGCCAAGATGACTGGACGTCCAAAGGGTGGACCAGGTGCAAAGATGCCAAAGGCTCCAGCAGCAGCATCTTCAAAGCCAAAGACAATGCCAAACAACACAACAAAGACAAAGCCACTTATTGACCTACCTAAAAAACTAGGTGGAGCAAAGACCAACATGCAGAACAAGGCTAAGTCTAATGCTGACCTGTACGCCAAGCAGCAGAAGTTGGCTCAGGACAAGAAAAAGAAACTGAAGTAATTATGGCAGTCAAGAAGGACCCACGTTTAGCACGTGCAGGTGTTTCTGGCTACAACAAGCCGAAGCGTACACCTGGACATCCAACAAAGTCACACGTTGTTGTGGCTAAAGAAGGTACACAGGTTAAGACTATCCGCTTTGGTCAACAAGGTGTGACGGGTGATAGACAACCTACCGCAAGACAGGCTTCGTTTAAAGCCCGTCACGCTAAGAATATTGCTAAGGGCAAGATGTCCGCAGCATACTGGGCAGACAAGGTGAAATGGTGAAGAAGCAGGTCTGGGATAAACCAAATCCTAAAGCAAAGTCCAAGAAGTTAACACCCAGTCAGGTTGCTAGTGCTAGGGCTAGGGCTAAAAAGGCTGGACGCAAATACCCAAACCTTATTGACAACATGGCTGTAGCCAAAGGGAAGAAGAAGTAATGGCAACATTCGGTTCAATGACTGATGAGGTTGTACGTAAACTAGCAGGGTTTACGCTACGTCAAGACCGTCAGACACATCTCACTGCTGCGCTTAATGCAACAGCAACTAGTATCACTGTTGCCTCTGCAAACAACATCTCTTCAGGTATCATCCAGATTGATGATGAGTTAATCTACGTAGATTCCTATGACCGTACATCTGGTGTGCTTAGCATCCCACCTTATGGTCGTGGTTACAATGGCACATCTGCTGCAACGCACCAGAATGGTGCACGTGTAATCATCTCCCCTACCTTCCCATCTGTGGATGTTAAGGATGCAATCAATGAAACATTGCTTGCCACATTCCCAGACCTATACACCACTGGCACACATACCTTCTCGTTCTCTCCAGCCAAATCCACTTACGCTTTGCCTGATGAAGTTGAAACAGTTCTTGGAGTATCTTATGAAACTACTGGTCCTACTAAAGAATGGCTTCCTGTTCGTGGTTATCGGGTTGACCCTATGGCTAATGTTGATGCTTTTAATTCTAAAAATAGTATTACTTTGTTATCTGGTGTTGAGTCTGGTCGCACTGTCCAAGTATTCTATACCTCTGCTCCTACCGTAATGGATGCAAACGATGATGACTTTGAGATTGTTACAGGTTTACCTGCATCATGTAAAGATGTCATCGTTCTTGGTGCTACAGCACGTCTAGCATCCTTCATTGACCCAGGTCGCTTGACCTTTGGTTCTGCTGAATCTGACCAACAGTCACAGATTGCTGGTCGTTCCTATGGTGCAGGTACCAATGCATCTAAATACTTACTTGCTCTTTACGACAAGCGCCTTGCCGAAGAAGCAAGAAAACTTAATGACCGCAATCCAATCCGTATCCACTTCACCCGATAGGTAAATCATGGCACGTAATTACAAATCAATCGCAGAACCTAAAGCATTAACTGCTGACGCTAGTTCTTCTGCCACACAAATTACCCTTAACAATGTTACTGGTTTGCCTAGCCCACCATACGTGCTTGTGATTAACCCAGATACTGTCAAAGAAGAAGCAGTTCTTGTAACAGTTGACCAGGCTGGTGTAACTTCACCTACTCTAAAGATTACTCGTGCTATTGAAACTGGTGCTACGGCTCAAGACCATACAACAGGTCACGTAGTAAAGCATATGATTGTAGGTTCTGACCTACAGTTAGCACATGACCACATTGATAACACATCTGCTCACGATGCAACTGGTGGTGTTGTTGGTCTTACTAAGACTCAAACATTAACCAACAAAACAATTAACTTAACAAGTAATACTTTAACTGGTACAACTGCACAGTTTAATACTGCACTATCGGATGCCGATTTTGCTACTACAGCATTACTGGAAGCAAGAGTTCCAGTTGGTGCTGTAAACATGTGGGTTACTGGCACTGCTCCTTCGGGCTGGCTATTATGTCAAGGTCAAGCAGTAAGTCGTACTACTTACTCAGGTCTATTCTCTGTTCTTGGCACAACCTACGGTGCTGGTGATAGTTCAACTACGTTCAACTTACCTGACCTTCGTGGTCGTGTACCTATGGGTGCTGGTACTGGTCGCAACGTTGCTGATAGTGCTGACTTAACTGCACGTACACTTGGTGCAAAGATATCTGATGCAGAAACACACACACTTACATCTACTGAGATACCTGCACACAGCCACCCCAATACCGTATCTGGAACATTTGCAAGTAGCACACATAGTCATGTTGTAAATAATGATGGAACTTTCCCATACCATCTAGGTAATGGTTTGTACTACACCGAAGGTAGCACTATTGCTGATGTTGGTTACATTACAACACAAGGTCCATCCGCAACAGCATCTGTAAGTATTAGTAACGCTAACAATACTGGTGGTGGCGGAGCACATAACAACGTACAACCATCCACTGTAATTAACTTCATCATCAAGCACTAGGGGTATTAATGGCTAAAGATATTAGTGAAGATATCCCCTATGACCTTGCTGTTCCGTCAACCGAAGCAACCTTCACATTAACTGATACTGCCTTTGACGTAGTTATTGATGACCTACCTTTCATTGTTAAGGTAAGCAATCAAGACCCATACCGCCGTGAGACTGCGCCATACAAGAAGGACCAGTTTGATAACAGTCCTGAACCAGGTGAACAGTCGCTTACTGGTTGGTGGTTGCGGTCACAGACATCATGGCACAACGGTGCAGGTATTAAGTTCTATGAACCAGGTACTGATTACCAACATGTAAGCCATAGGTTTGCTGATAGTCGTGGTATGGATATCTGGACTATTGGTGAAGCAACACTTCTTCCAGAAGTTATTGATGTTTACACAGGCAACAACCTAATCAATGCTGCTGCTGGTAACGATGGTGCTGGTGATGTAATTGTATCTGGTGACTCTGTTGGTGCACTAAAGAAGATTTCTTTTAGTGGTGACAACGAAGCAAATGCTACTCCATACACCATATCAACCCACACTGCATATCCATTTAGTTCTGTTACTACAGATGGAACTAACTACTACGCCACCTGTAATCGTGCTATCCATACTGGTCCTATTAGTAGTGACTCTGATGTGTTGGCATTTAAGTTTAGCAACTCAGGTGTAGACGGTACATTCATTCAGTACGTTAAAGGTTATGTACTGTTTGGTTTAAACAACTCTATCTACAACATGAGCATTATTCCAAGTGGTGCTGGTAGAACAACATCAAGTCATGGTCATACCAGTGGAGTTGACACTCTTCCATCAACGGTTAAGACACACATTAACCCTAACTGGAAATGGAATGATGCTACTGCTGGTCCTGCCGCTATCTACATGTCAGGTAACGCTGGTAACAACGGCGAAGTTTGGCAAGTATTGTTTGATGAGGCAGCCAATAGCATTGACATGCCTGGTGCAACCATGGTTCTTTCTTTGCCTGATGGTGAAACAGTTAACACAATCCACTACTACCTTGGGGTCCTTGCACTAGGTACAAGCAAGGGTTTGCGTATCTGTCCTATCAATGTTAATGGTCAGGTAATTCTTGGTCCACTGCTATATGAAAACGGTTACTACCCAGTTAAAGGTTTCACTGAATCTGGTAACTACATCTATGCAGCAACTAAAGCAGACAATGAAGATGCAAGTAAGACACACGCCTGTCTCATTCGTGTAGATTTATCTGCACAGTTTGATGATGGTACCTATGCTTTTGCACATGACCTTGAGTATCGCAGTTCTGTCAATGAAGTGTATTCGGTAAGTAACAAGGCATTAACTAGCAACGTTGCAACTCTGACTACTAATCTTCCGCATGACTTTAATGTTGGCAACAGCATTACTGTAACTGGTGTTGATGCCACGTTTAATGGCACATACATTGTTACTGCTAAGACATCTACAACTGTGTCATACGCTAAGACTGCTACCAATGTTACCTCAACTGCTGTCTCACCATATGGTTCGGTAGTTGAAACTTCAAGTAATAGTGAAGCAACTGAGGTATACCAAATCGGAGACCGCATTGTTATGGTGGTTGAAGAAGAAGGCGATGCTGCTGGTTCTGGTGAACTACATATCCAGAGTGAATCGTTGAAGCGTGATACTGGTTGGTTCACAACTGGCAAGATTCGCTACGGTACCGTTGAGCCCAAGTTCTTTAGGTACATCAATGTGCAATGTACTACTGGTCAAGGTGACAACATCACTGTTTACACCATTGACAAGAGCGGTCAAGAAACTTCTCTTGCTGTATTGTCTGAAGGCTTAAGCAATCAGGATGTGTTGATTAGTACACCTGCTACCAAGCAAGAGTACATGTCATTTAAGTTTGTGTTTAACAACGTAACAGATGACCAAGCACTACCAGTTCTTGAGGCTTACCAGATTAAGGCTGTACCTGCCGCACGTAGGCAGCGTATGTACCAGTACCCATTGTCCTGCTACGACACAGAGATGGACAAGTTCAACTCAGTGTTTGGTTACACAGGTCGTGCAATGGAATACATTCAGCGTCTTGAATCTATTGAAGAGACAGGTAAGTTTGTAACAGTAACTGACTACCGTACAGGTGAGCAGTATCAAGGTGTAATTGAAGAAGTTCGCTTCACCAATGAATCTTCCCCAGATAAAGATAACAACGGCTTTGGTGGCTTGTTGTTGGTATTAGTAAGGAAACTATAATGAAAAACTTTGGTATCTGGTTAGCAGATAGCCCATTCGGTGGCATGTTCAAGGCAGCACTAGGTGCTGTACTTGTATACGTTCTAGATAATGTTTCGTCTTTTGACCTAGCACCAGTTGTTATTGTTGCGCTAGGTGCAGCACTACCAGTAGCAATTAACTACGTCAATGGCATGGACCTACGCTACGGAAGCGTTGAGAGCGAATAATGTACCCAGTTAAAGACATACCAATCTCCACTCACTACGGGGTGCCTGGTAAAATCTGGAAATCAGGTTGGCATGACGGAGTTGACTTCGCTTGCAAGACTGGCACACCAGTATACGCAGCACGTAAAGGTGTAGTAACTGGTAACAACTGGGGTGCTGACTATGGTAAGCACATCGTACAGCGCAGAACTTACCCACTAGGTACAAGAAACCATTTAGTGTATGCACATCTATCTAAGGTGTTTGTATCTCCTGGTGATAAAATTAAAAAGGGACAAATCATTGGTCTTACTGGTAGCACAGGTAAGAGCACTGCTCCTCATCTTCACTTCGGTGAACGTAACGGTCCTCGCTGGAGCACAAGCACTCCAGTTAATCCTCAACAAACATTGTGGGCATAATGATTGACAAAGTAGCATCTAACGTAGACAAGCAGAGCATCCCAGGAAACAATCCTGAGAAGGTTCGCATCAACGGTAAGACATCTTGGAAACCTGCAAGTCGTACCAAGCGTATGACATGGGAGACTACGGTTCAGATTGAACTACCTGCAAGTGGACTTCCAAACATTGTACGCTTCCGCTTCTGCCGTTACCCTAATACCGAGAAGGCAGATTACACTGGGCACTTCTCTTATCCAGTGCACCCAGGTATGGCAGGTAAAGAGGTGTGGGTAACCCTAGCCCATAGCGTACTAATGAATCGCTCCATGAACATGGCACTGTACATTGACCATGATGGTGCCTCACCTATCGTCCTTGATGGACGGCAGATAAAGGCTAATTAGAGGCTCACAGAGCCACGTAGAGACACGTAACCCCCTCCAGGGTAGTTGGATACCACTTAGGTACCTGACCACCTTAGAGGGGGTTATTTTTTGGCTCTAAATTTAGTGCTAAATTTTGTGCTGACAGTAGCACCCAATGTAGTTGCACTTAGCATGGAGCATAGCAGATACCTGAGCCATATCTATCTTGCTGGCATCTCCTGCATCACGGCAGTTCTTGCATATCATCCGTTACCTCCTCGTTATCATCATCCTTGAATGGTGGAAAGCCACCAAGGTTTCTTACTATCTTATTCAGTGCACGATTGGCAGCCATAGCCGTAGCCTTGACTGATGGTCTATCACTATCAGTTACCTCATGTAACTGTGTTGAGTCCACGTCCTGAGCGTAGAACAAGAACACTAGGTTCTGTTCAACCTCAGTTAGTTTACTAAACGCATGACGAATGTCTGCACCATAAGCCATCCAGTCACCAGACTCCGATGGAGCCTTGGTGCTACGACCCATGTTAGTCATTGCCGTCTCTAGTTTCTCCCAGTTGTCTGTGAGTACACCAGGAATAAGCATCTTAACAAAGTCTTTGCTGTACCAGAAGTTATCTGTTGCGTTGTAGCCCTCGGCTACTGCCTTCTCCTTGACACAGTAATCAAGAGCAGCGTTACGTAGGGACTTAGCAATCAACTTGTCACAGGACTTTTCGTCCTGCTCTGCCTTCCACTTAGCAATGTTGTTAGGGTGCTCAGCAAACCATAGCCACAGTTCCTGCTCAATGTCTGCACGTTCCACCATCTGGTACTTGTTACGGTACTCACTGGCAATCTGTTGCACCATGTCGTAGTAGTCGTTGACTTGTTGTTCTTGTAGTTTACGGATGCGACCAGCATCTTCCATTTGGTTGCACACTATTTACCCCACACCTTTCCATCAACAACGAACGTTCCGTCCTTGTGGATAGGTATGAGTTTAGGTGTAACCTTTTGACCATCAATGTAAAGCACACCGATAGCCTGTTGCCAGTTAGCAATGCCACCCTTTAGGTATGATGCTTTCTTCTGGTCCATCAAGTTGCCAACCTCTAGTCCCCAGATGGTACGGGTTGATACACCTGATACAGATTCGGTGTAGTGCAGTAGTCCTGCTCTATGTGTATGACCACATACCACGGACAAGCCAGTCTTCTTAGCCAAACCAAGGGCTGTCTGTCCACCAGTTTGATTCACAGAACCTTCATCGCCATGTAAGAGCAGCCACTTAGGTGCAACTTCCCACGGTTTCTTGTGGTAAGTAATTCCTAAATCTTTCAGCCGAAGGAAGTTCTCTAACTCAAACTCAGGGGCACCAAGTAGACCAGGTGCTCGCTTCATAATCGTGTTGTATAAACGGTCAGTGTGGTTACTACGTGTCATGTGTGTAACCTGTAGGTCTTCTAGTACCTGAACAGTTGCGTCACGGTCACGACCAATGCTACGTTCGTACTCCATTGGTGTGCCCATGGACCAGCGACTGATAGTCTGCATGTCCATCTCGTCACCAACAGATACCACGTCATCAGGTTTGAACGCCTTAATAAACTTGGCTACGTTAGCAACAGCACGCTTGTCATGGTATGGAACTTGCAGGTCACTTACAATTACTTTAACTTTCATTGTAGTCCTTCGCCTCAGGGAACGTGTCATCTAAAATCATAACACCAATAACCCCATAGTTGGCGATGTCTATAAAGGTATCTCTTAGTGACTCATTCTCAGGCTTAACCCCTGATTCTATAAGGTTAATTAGCCGTGACATTTTGTCGTACAGCCGTACCTGTAGCCCGTTTAACGGACCACCTGGCGCATTGCGGATGTTGTTAGGACCGTAATCATTCTGCTTCTTGATTAAGATATCCCACAATTCCTCATACACATCAAGGGAATCTAACTCAAAGTCATCAGGGTATAGGTCATCCCATGCGGTAAATGTGACACATGCTTCGCATATGCAGTCATCTTCTATCTCAAAGGAATCCTTACCATCTCCAATGTCAAGGTCTCTCTTGACTCGGTTAAGCCAATCTTGGAAATCTTTAAGCCCATCTCCGAAAGTCTCCCAATTAGAAAGTCTATCTCTTCCTGACTGAAGGATTTGGTCATCTAACTTTTCCCAGTCAATGTCTTTTGAGGAATCATCCCACTCATCCTTGCTCATGCTGATACCTTGCTCCTTAGATAGTCGTACCCTTGTGATAGGTACATTGAATTAACATCTTCACCCTCTGGCATCTGCAATGTTACTACTGATGAGAGTTCTTTGGCGAGGTTCTTTGCGAAGTCCGACCCTGGTTGGTCACCGTCAGCAAAAACATAGACCGTCTCAAAGTCTTGGAGGATGCGTGAGTAATGTTTCTTCCACGAGTTCGCACCAGGTACACCCACAGCAGGGATACCGCACTTGTAATGCAAAGTAATTGCATCAATCTCACCTTCACATACCGCAATGTAATCTCCTGCTGATTGTAGTGCCGTCACATTGTACAGACGGGTAGAAGTCCCTGGTAAACCCATGTATTTGGGTTCACTGTTGTCCATACTACGGAACCTGATGTCAACCACACCTGTTGGTGTGATGTACGGAATAACCAAGCGACCAACGTATGCCTCGTGACTAGGTAGAGGTTCTGCGACTACTCCGAGGTGGGCTGTAGCCCCGTCTTCTAGAGATAATCCCCTCTTGCTGAGGTACCCTTCGGCTAGATGAATGTTTGTTTTGTATGTTGCTGTGGCTTTCGCCAGTGATTGTTTCTGCGATTGTGATAGCCTCACGGAATCCAACTCCTTCTTTTTCCATAATGATTTTGTAGGTGTCACCCTTAACTCCGCAAGCATGACATGCAAATATGTTTTCTGTTACGTTTACACTAGCAGATGCTGTTGCATCCTCGTGTACTACACACTTAATCTTCTGCCAACCCCATGTTTCACGTACATTCGTTGCACCGTAGTGTTCAAGCACAGGTTGTATGCTGTGCTTAATAGTCATAGTTGGAGTACACACCCTTTGCTAAGGAAACGATTGCTTTAAGGTACGCCTCCTCCTTGGCTTGGGTTGTTACCCTAAGTTGTTTATTCTTAGAATCTTCGCTAATTAGTTCTGATTCATACTCTCTCATTTTATTTAATAACACAGCCTGATTGTTACTAGTTAAGTAACGTACTTGCTCAGGCGTCTGAGCCAGTTCAAGTAACTGCTTGCATATCTCTTCTTCTGTAATCAATTCATCCATTAGTATCCTGCTTCCTCCAATAGTTTAAACCACTCAGACACTGGCATGGTAGCGTACCATCTGCCAACGTCTAGTGTTCCTGTCTTCTTGTGTATGACAACGCCAGTCTCAGCCTTGTCATTAACCATCTCCACCTCAAGTTCCTTGAGCCATGCAGATAACTTCATCTCTTTGTGGTTCTTTACCTCAATGACAACGGCAGGTATGCCAGCGATATCACCACGGTCATTGACACCATTAAGCGCACGCCTCTCAACGTGCTTACGTCCCTGACTTACAAGCCAATTAACTACAGCAGTCTCAGCAGATGTACCCTTAATCTTACTCTTGTTCATACCTAATCCCATCCGCTATCATTGCAAACTGCAACTGTTCTGCTACCCAATCTAACGCACTGCACGCTTCATGCAAGTCTTGCTCGCAGAAGTCATCGCTGATATCACGGATTACTTTAATGATTTCATAGAAGGATACGTACTGCTCCCCGTCATAGAACACACGGGATATATGTCTGCCTTCCATCTAGTAATCATCTCTGTCCATGTATAAAAGTAGTGCGAGGATACCAATAAGCCCTAATATAATCAGCCATTCCACCATTGTTCATCCTCTAAGTTCTTTATGAATACTACAAGTTCTTCCCATGGTATGCAGTGTTTTGTGTTGACAAGATAAAAGTTATCATCATGTCCACGCCATTTATCATGTAGTTGCTTAGTCTTCCACTTATCCTTAGTAGATGAAAGCAATCCAAACATGCCATTGGTTTCCTTAGATACCATGACATAAGCGTATGGGGTTTGTAACTTAGCCTCATACCCTGACACCGTATCAACTATGATGTTGCCCCAAGGAAAGTCATCTAGTTCGGTAAAGTATATTTTGCGTGACTTAACCTCAAGACACTCACCTGAATCATCAAGGATAATATCTTTCTCTGTGGCTGTCATGTGTGGTATTTCTTCAGGTGATTGAACTATGTATAGTTCTGGTACTGTACAACGAATACCGTTTAAACGTAATCTGTCTGCAACTATCTCACCATACTTGTGACCTTCGGTCATTGATGCTACGTAATCAAATGCCATTAGCCCTGCTTAGATGAAGTTTCTTATCTGCACTAACTAGTGCCATAAGTTTAGGACTATTGCTAGTCAACTCATTGCCGTGTAGGTGTTTGACATTTGCTGACGCACCAATAACACCACCAAGTTTCTTTGCTTGATTCCATAGGTCATCATCACCAAACCACCAGCGGTACGATTCATCTGCAAGTATGTTGTGCTTTAGATTAAGTACAAAGCAATAGCCAGATATCTTTCCACTATGTGGAACAGGGTGACCAAGTGTTGCACCAGTTTCTTCCATGACCTTAGCAATCTTATTCAATGGGTCGTTTGATAGGAGCACATCATCGTTGAGTATTGCCATGTACTCAGCACCACGATGCTTAGCAAAGTGAATACCCTTATTCCACCAACGATGAATGTTAATCTCACCGTGGTCATAGATGTTATGCACGTATGGTGTTGGTGTCTTGTCAAAGGTGTTGACAATAACTATCCGCTCGTGCGGTATGTTGCTATCCTTAATGATGTCATCTAGATACTGACGGCGTTCACCTGTTGGTATCGTTAGCCATAGGTTCATTTTTCACCTAATATTAACATAGTTAAGCAAGGATACTCTGTATCGCACACTTGACATAACACAGAATCTTCATCATCACCACACCCACCAGAGCAAGTACCGCAACAACTATCCCAGTCTGTATATGGTAAATGTAATCTGCGCACCGCCTCTATCTTCCACTGTAACCTAGTTGATTTTCTCATTACCACTCACGCTCCAATGCCTGAATAGTTGGACAAGGCATACGTATTTCTCCATCTGGCATACATTCCATGCACATACCTGCGCCATTGGGTTTATGCAGTTCACGCACACGTTCAATAGATTTGTTAGCATCAATCAAACGTTTCATTGCACTAATGGAACTTTGAGAGATACTATCCCAATGATGTACATAGGCATCAAAGAGTTCGTCTAAATCCTGCAGTTTTTTGTAGTTGTAGTTACTCATCGTGCATCCTCTAGGTCTGCAATGAACATATACTCTGGCAAGAACTGCAACCACACTGGGTTATTGCCCGAAGGGTCAGCCTTGCCATAACGATTCTTGACAGATGCAACTCCAAGCATTCCATCTTGCTGTCCCACCGTAAGGATGAGGGCTGGCAACTGGTTAACCATACCTTGGACTGCTGACCTTGGCTGACACGGTGTCCCACTGTAACCTTCTTTAGTGTGGTGGAGGACAACCACCGCAGCATTCGTATCCCTTGCAAGATATTTAAGTTCCTTAAGCGCACTACGCATCGCACCGAACTCTTCACCACCATCCATGTTAATGTCCATCAAGTTGTCAACAACTATCAGTGCTGGGCTATCGCCCAATGTTTCCTCTAGTGCAGTAACCTCATCATCCAAGTCGTTTAAACTAGGTGATGAATCAAATGACCAGTAGATGTGTCGTGCTTGTGCTAACTTTTGCTTGGCTAACTCAGGTTGCTCGGAGATAATCTTCTCTGCATCTGTCTGTGACACACCTTCAATCATGGAATACAAGCGCATCGCCATGGTGTGAGCATTGGTATCTGCTGATACGTATAGTGTTGGTGCTTGCATACGCAAGGCTAGTGCTAGGGCAAGTGTTGACTTACCTGCACCAGGGGTGCCAGCAATTAACGATACCTCTGAACGTCTAAAGATAATCTTGTTCTGTTCAAACGTACGAAAGACTGACGGCATTGGTTCGCCACCAATGTCTGAACGTCCTACCGAACGGCTTAATGTTTTCATTGTTCCTCCTTGTTAAGCGTGGGATGCACCGACTTGCACGATGAGTAGGCTTTCGGACCTACACCCCTATCTGTACTGACTGGCTTCCCCTCCAGCAGGACAGACCTTTATTCAGTTATGTTTTTCTAGTACCCGAAGTCCTAGAAACTGTTCCACTCTGGTGTGTTGCGGTTAGCAAACGTTGGAGAGCACTGGTCTGCTGTGCCCTTAGGTGTTGGGCAGAAGAATGCACGCCATTCTCCCTTAGCACCTGTACCTGTACGTCTAACCATTGCACCATGAATGCACATCTTATCGCTACCACTAGGTGCTGATGCCTGTACTGGCGGTGCCTTAGGTGCAAACGTTGGTACTTCTGCAACAACTTCCCCACCTAGGGATGCCTGAACAACAGCAACTGGGTCTGTTGCTAGTACACGTGGTGCTGATACACCAGTGAATGCTTCTTCCAGTGTGCTGATTGCATCAGGTCCACCCTGTGCAATGAGAGCATTGACGTTAGTGATTAACTCTTCGGCACTGTCACCACGTGCTGTGATGATTGTGCCCTTGCTTGTCTTTACGTTTACAACGTAGTTCTTTTCCATTACTTATCTCCATTCTGATACTTACAATCGTTAGTAAAATTACACATCTTGCAGTGGTCAAAGTTAGGTATAAAGATACCAGCCCTTCGTGCCTTGTCAAACATTCCCACAATCTCTGACACCGTTTCTCGTGTCCACTTATCTAGGTTGATTAACTCTGATGTTGTTCCCTTGCGTGCATCCCAGTATACACCGTACTTAGGACGGACACCGAACACTTCCTCCATGGCTACCGCATAGATACCCAACTGAAAGTCTGATGAAGGCATACGTGCACCAGACTTGATGTCTAGTACCACAAGGCTACCGTCAGGTAGCACCATCATGCGGTCAAGTGCACCCTTAACCATGACATCATCAAGGTTAATGTTGAACACCAATTCAATGGCAGGTACACCCTGAGGTGTGACCCATAGTTCTAGGTTGTGTTCCGCATTGCGGAAACTAACCCAGTTGTTCACCATGTTTAAACCGTTTGACTTCCACCAATCCCCGTCTTCCTTGTTGGGGTTGGCTATGGTTGCACGTCCACCAGCACGCCACTGTGATGTGTCTTCTTGCCCATGTACAGAACGTTGACGGTCTAAGTTCTCTTCCCAGAACCTTGACCATAATTCCTCAGGAGTAGCACCTGTTAAGGTTAGTTCTTCTTGTTTCATCTTAGCCATTATCGTCCCTCAATTTCCCAGAGTTGACGGTCATAGGCTTCAGTTGCTTCGTGAACTGCAACACCACCAGCCAACCACCATGTCTGACCTTCAGGGACAGCCAATGCTTTCTGTAACCAGTACTTGTACCCACAAGAATTGTATGTACCTATCTGGCTATGGCTTACGTGTACGGGTAACTCATACCCATTCACCTTAATCATTACTACCTCTGTTTCTTATGTTCGCCTTTATGGGCGAACCTATTATTGGTTCTGCCTTAGCAGAACTTGTGTTTGTTGTTGTTGAATTAAGTTATAGTCCATGTTTAGGTGTCTGTCAAATCGTACACGGCGTGTCGTGGGAGCAGTGATGAAACATGGAGGTGAAAAAATCACCGCTCAACCACGACAGCCATAGTTATTTTCCCATAAGTTTTACCTCATGTCAAATAAATCTCCTTGTACTTCATCGGTATCTGCGAACAACTTGGTAGGTGCAAGCACCTTGAACACCCTTGCCGTGTCACCTTGCTTGAGTGCACGGATGTTACCTCGCCCCTCGTAATCCTTAGTAGCCATAGTATCTGACTCATAAGGTCCGAACAGGAATTGTCCAACGCCCTGATAGTTCACACCTACCACGTATAGTTCACGCTCTCGGCGCATCTCATCTATCATCTTCCAGATAATCTCTGCTAGGTACACCACGTCATGGTGCTCTTGTTCAAGGACATCTGCGATAGCCTCAAGTTCTTTCTTCCTAGTTCTCAAGGCTTACCAACAAGATAGATAAACAAACCTAGTAATAGTGGTGGTATCACTGATAAAAATTCACTGATTGGCAAGGAGTTCCTCCTCTAATAGTGCACCCTGCATGGTGAATAGCAAGCGTTCAAACGTCTTGCGTTCCATGAAGAAATGCGTATTGCCTAGAAAGATTGACGCACTATCTTGTTCAACCTCTACGTGTATCTCTTCGTATACTTCTTTCTCTTTCTCAACTGTACTGATTACCATTACTTCTTAGTCCAATCATTCTCTGGTAAATTTAATCTGATGCCACGCTTGTTGCGTATAGTACGTCTCTCGTATGGTGTAGTACCACCCCAGAAACCATACTTCTCATGCTTAATTGCGTACTCCATGCACTCAATAAGGATGTTGCAGTTAGAACAAAACTCTTTCAAGTCTCGTACCTCTTGCGCTGTGTGCTTGTTGTCATAGTCTTGATAGAACACATCCACACCCATACGTGCACAACTCTGTGTGCCGTCATAGTTGGGATACTTAATCGTCCCCATAAGTTTTTTCCTCCAGTTCTTCTGACTCTATCTCTCCATGTTCAGTGCATTGCCAATAGCGGTAGCCGTCACGGTCATCCTGCCATACCCAATCACAGTGCATAGTCTCACTCATTGTCTGGTCTCCCTTCACACTCGTGCCATGGGTCATTCATACTGCATCGCTTACAGATGTACACCTCTTGTGTGTACACGGTGTGTATCTCATCATCATCTAGTTCATACGGTGACATCTTCTCGTGCCTCCTCTAGTTCTTTCATGGCATAGTAAAGTAATCCATGTATGTCGTTACAGTTAAGATACTCAAGGATAGATAGTTTAAGTATCGCATCACCTAACTCGTACTCGTATGAGTACTCATAGAATGTTACAGTGCTGTGGTTAAAGTCAACCACTGGCACGTATCCATACTCAGTATCCGTTACGTTGTTGATACTAAAGGCGTAGCCTGTTGTGCTATCCCATGCCTTACCGATTAGTTCCGAGATAACAATACGGTTAGCACGCTCACTACTACGGCTATGCGCACCTGCCTTATAGATTGCATTGCTAAGGTCACTGTTCCATGTTGCACCACCCCAGTGTGAGTACAAATACAACACGTCACCAGTTCTATCTACTACACCGAATGTAAACCTGTCTCCCATTGCATACCTCCTCTAAGTACGATGTATTCATCGTATGTTTCATCACTTGCCATACGTACCATTAGTTCATCTAGTTGTGCGAACACATCTTGCTGTTGCTTGTTAAATAGTTTCATTACTATACCCTCGCTTCATTAATTTCTCGCAATAGTTCAGTTAACTTTTGTCTTTCACGACGTGTCATAATGCCGTAGTCCAACATAACCTTGTCAAGTATCTTCTTGTATTCATCGGCGTGTCGTGCTACTAGTTCCTTGCGTGCTAGGTACATGCAGTTTTGATATACCTTGTTGTATTCTTTCTTGTCCATAGTTTCTCCTAGTCATTTACTAATACGTAGCGGTTATCTCTTAGGTGCTCACGGTATCTCCGCATAGCCTCCGCCTTGTTGTACTGGTAGTACACCTGTCGCTCATACCATGACCCACCTAACACGGTGTCTCGTACGTGTGCGCTAATCTCTAGTGCACCTGACGGGTGAATCTTCCTTGCTGTAATCATTACATTACTCCTTGTTTACGTGCTCTCTCAATGTTGGCTAGACTATCTAACCTACCTTGCCAATAGTTGCGCTCAGCCATGTCGCTAAAGCCCACCTCGTTTAGTTTATCAATCACGTATTCAATCTCTACGTTTAAGAAGATATTATCCGTGCTCCATAGTTTTTCTGTCGTACTCATTATCTTATTCTCCATTCTGTTTTAGATGTAAAGTCTTTACCACAAGTGTCGCATATCTCTACGCTCTCGTGGTAATTTTGCTCGCAAATTATGCAATCGTTTAGGCAATCGCCTAGGTGTACCGTTGTCATTACTTAGCCTCGCAATCCATACACTTACGGTATTCGTTACCGCAAGATAGGCTTGATGCTAATGGTTCAGCGCAACATCCGTATAAGTTATGACTTGCTACCGTGTCGCCACATTTAGTGCATAGTTTTCTCATTGAAACCTCCATAGTC
>Ga0247723_1000885_pt1 | contig 18891 bp, 38 predicted proteins | sample MSEWelMarce5H_FC_FD_189079 | JGI IMG/M metagenome (GOLD analysis project Ga0247723, IMG submission 189079) | Subsurface sediment microbial communities from gas well in West Virginia, United States - MSEEL Well Study Marcellus 5H_FC | ecosystem: Environmental > Terrestrial > Deep subsurface >... | reverse complement strand
GAGTTGGGAGTACATAAGATGTTACCTAACGTGCTTCTTAGACAACACGAATTTGATAGCATTGTTTCTTTTTGCTTCAATCTGGGTCTTGGATGCTTTCAGCGTTCAACCATCCGTCAAGCGTTGCTTCGTGGCGATAAAGAAGCGGCTATGGAATCGCTAGTTAAATATTGCAAAGCTGGTGGTAAGATATTAAAAGGTTTACAAAACAGACGTTTAGATGAAAGAAGGCTTTTTGAAGGCTTATAATAAGTAATCTCAATACTAGAGAATACTTATGAAAATACTTTTACTTGACATTGAATGTGCTCCAAACCTTGCAACTGTATGGGGTATCTGGCAACAGAACGTAGCTTTAAATCAACTTCTTGAATCATCTTATACATTATGCTATGCAGCAAAGTGGTACGGTGAATCAAAGATAATGTTTGACTCAATATATAAAACAGACCGTAAGCATATGCTAAAAAGCATTCATGAGCTTATGGAATCTGCTGACGTGATCGTCCACTATAATGGCCTACGTTTTGATATTCCCATGCTTAACAAAGAATTTTTAGAAGCTGGTATGAATCCACCAAGTCCAGTAAAACACATTGACTTATTAAGAGTAGTAAAAAGTAATTTCAGATTTGTTTCAAATAAATTAGATTATGTTTCTCAGCGATTAGGTATTGGAAAAAAGACTGACCATGAAGGCCATGAGCTATGGCTAAAGGTTATGAATAATGATCGTGCAGCATGGAAACGCATGGAAGAGTATAACAAGAATGATGTAGTACTTCTTGAATCACTCTATGATCGCCTCAAGGGTTGGATTAAACAACATCCAAACCATAATGCGTATTCTGCAAATACTGTATGTACAAATTGCGGATCAAGCAAATTACACAAACGTGGTGAAGTAAGATCAAGAACATCAATATTCCAACGCTTTCAATGTCAAGATTGTGGTGCTTGGTCAAGATCAAATAAATCACAAAAAATTGGTAAAGAATTTCTTGTAAACATTTAAGGATTAATATGTCTGGCGATATTCAAAAACTATGCGAAAAAATAGTTGGTAAAACAATTGTCAGCTGCGAGGTTGATTTTAATGATCAAGTTATTTACCTTGAATTTGAAGATAGTTCTCTAGTGGAAATATCTGGTGAGGATTTAGATATTTACATGGAATTTCAAGAATTAGATGATTAAGGATGAAGATGACTTTAGAAGATATTTTATCTGGTAATATTTATTTGCAAAATCCAACTAAGGGTGGATTATCTGCAACTAATACCATTGCTCCAAGTTTTTCTATGGGAACTCCTATTGAGCAAGCATACTCAAGATGGAAGCAATCAGATATACCATTTGCAAGACAATTGCGTGGTGAGCAAGTAAGTGCTAATGATTATGCCAAATCTTTAGCATATCAATTAGAATTGGCATCTAAAGATCCACTAAACTTTTTAGGAACTACAAAAGCAACAGGATTGGCTAAAGGCTTGCTTGAAACTAAAGTAGGTGCAAAAGGATTTGACCCTCGTTTTGATCCTCGTGCTAAAGAACAATTAAAATTACAAAACCTTAAAACTGTTGTTGAGCCTACTGGCAGACAAGATATTCCAAATGTATCACTAGCGGACTTTGAAGGTAAACCATTTATTACTTCTATGTCAGATAGGACTGCTGCTGGCGGCAGATTAGTGGGTATCAATGACATCATGCTTAATAGGCCTATTGATCTTAAAGGTGGTCAAGACTATATGTTTAATAACGCTGGTCAAGTATGGGCATCTGGACAAGCACCTGTTAAACAAATAATGAATAATGCTCAAACCATTAAACAGATTACAGGCCAAGATCCATTGTATATGGCATGGAGGATGGCACCAAGCGGTGGTGACTTTGCACATATGACTGGTGAAACAATGTTATCTTATGCTGATTCTGCATTAGGCAAATCAGACAAGAAACAAATGGATAAGCTCATTAACAAACTTATTCCAAACTGGAAAGGTGTAAGTAATCCAGAGTCTGTTGATCAGTATAGAGCAGCTCCAGATACTGTTAGAAAGCAATTAAAAGGCCTTCTAGACGTTGAATTTAGAGATAAGGGTGGTATTGGCTTAGGTGAAGCAAGATTGTCTGTGGCTGATCCAAAACAACTTATAGCACCAGATGCTGGTATTATGAATATTGGTAAGATTTATGCTGATCAACCAGTCATTATGAACTCTGGACATCCATCATATCCTAGAGGTATTGCTGGTGAAGGTATTGGCAGAGCAAGTAAACAACACAATATATTTGAATTATTGCCACAAGTTGTAGAGCAAAGAAAAATATTAGACCCATTAAACCCATCTCAGACAGATATAAGGGCATTGCAAATGAAACCTTATGCTGGAATCCTTACTGCAGATTTACTTAAGAAACTTGGGTATTAAATAAATAATCAGAACTAAATTCATCTGACATATTTTGATCAAAGTTCTTTAATAACCATTGACGTACTTCATTTTCATTTACCTTTGTAATGCTAGACATTACACAATATGTTTCATGTAATGTAAGAGCCTCAAGCATATGCTGAGGCATCTTAACTTCAGTATTTACAATAGGTGACATTATTCGTCATCAAACCTTTGAAGGTGAGCTTCAATCTCTGGAGGATTAACAGCCTCTACACTTCTGATAACTTCAATCAGTTTATTTTTAAACCATTCTGATTTAGCAAGATCTTCTTCTACGTTTCCTTTAAATGGATAACGCAAATCATACTTCATCTTACTGCCCTTCAAGTACCCTACAAACTCTTCCTTAGTAAGCCTAGACTCAATAATATCTATTGTTTCTAATCCGCCTATATTATAGTGTTTTGGGTGATTAATATTATCTGACATAACTATCCTTTCATAAAAAATAAATCAATTAGAGTATAACAGCCAAACAAAAACCAAACAATTCCACTAACAATTGATAAGTAAACAATAAAATCAAGCAGTTTTTCTAAAAAGGCCATTGCGTTCCCCATATGGTGTAGGTTTAGGTAATTTGATGTATCCTTGTCTTTCAAGATTTTTAAGCCTATGAACATTTGTCACACAATTTTGAATAATATTTTTCATAGTGCAATTAGGATTATCTTCAATATAATTTTTTATAAAATATGCCTGTCTTATGCTGTCTGCTCTTGTATACATAAATTAGTCCTTAAGTATTTTAATACACCATAATTATAACCACGCATTGTACACTCTAAAAGCGTATAGTCAAGTAGTAATTCATCTATGCGTCTGCGGTTATGTGCACTATGAAACTCTATCAAAAATATTGATGGAAAGTTTACTAGGTTTTCTAGTATTTCAATCTCTGCACCTTCAGTATCAATCTTCATAATGTCACACTCTGGCAAATGTTTAGCTGACATTACCTTAACTATTTCACCTTCTTTAGCCTGCTCTTCACCACTATACAGACTAGCCTCACCACAGTTATGTAGCCCATAATACATTTGACGTTCACCATCTTCTTTCCCTATAGCAAAGTTTCTAATGGCTATATCTGTGCCAGCTGTATTTTGTCTTAATAAACTATAATTTTCTTTTATAGGTTCATAACAATCTATTTTTGGATTCTTAAAAAACTCATGTGCCCATACTGCAAAACCACCTACATTAGCACCAATGTCAATAATGTATGGATTCTCTAATGCTCCAAGTACAGCATACTCACCTTGAAATATTTTACCTACATGACTAATCATGTTATTTGGTATTATCATCTTCCCACCTTGTTTTAAAGTGCCACCATTGTTTTCTCATTTTGTATATTTTATCGTAAACTCTTTTATTTTTGTCAGATTCTCTCATCTTAACAACACGTTTTTTTAAACCAAATAAACCTTTAACACAATGAACTATCAAACAAGCCTGCCACTATATTGATAAGTTCCTGTATGAACTAATTGTGTCCAAGCTGCACCATGTACCTTAATTCCGTTATCACGAGCTAGTTTACAAAAATGATAATCTTCACTTAATAGGTGATTCTTTTCATCTATGCTAGTGGCAAAGTATTCTGTTACCTTGTCACCTAAATCAGAGTTATCATTAACGTCATTCATATTGTGTGTATATGTTGGGCACTTGTCTTTTAACTTTTCAAACACTTCACGCTTAATTAACATAAAGCCAGTACCACCATGTCTTATCTCAAATGGTTTATCAGTTGGCACAAGTTGATTTTCATTTTCCTCTATAGTATTTACAACATACTCACCAGTAAAATATTTAAGTTGATGATCTGGAACTTTTTTTTCAATAGCAAATTTAACAGCATTCCAATTAATTTCTTTTTTAGGGTACAGGCCACAGATAATGTCTACGTCAGCATCCAGCATCTTAAAAAAGTGTTCTGGTTCAAAACTAATATCAGCATCAATAAACATCATGTGTGATGCGTCACCTTTTAAGAAGTCATTAACCAATGTATTGCGGCCACGAGTAATAAGTGATTCGTTGTAAAGAAACGAAAAGTATGCATCTATGTCTTTAGATATAAGCCATGCCTGTAGCTTTAACATGGATTCAAAGTATGTGCCATAGCACAATCCACCATACATAGGTGTTGCAATAAATAAGCTGGGTTTAGTTACCAAGATGTGCCTCCACAAGTTTTTTTGAGTCGTACTTTTTAACGTTAGTTACTTTAATAATATTTTTTGTATCTGGGATTAATGGAGTGATAGTCCAGTTATGTAATTTATTTTTTATATCTTGAGAAATTTCTAATGACGTTGGCTCTGAAGTCATAAGTCCTGACCATACAAGTTTACCTGTACTGTCAAATTCTTCCACTAAAAATGCAATAGGCTTCATCAATAAAAAACCATCCGTTTTATATGTATTATCTTTTTGCGTCCAAACCATTCTTTTTTTGGTGGTATAGAGTCATCATGAAAATACAGACTGTTAGCAACGGGATTAGCATACTTGTTAAACACTATGGTGTCAAGCACTAATAATTTAGTTTTGAGATATGCCTTCTCATTCACAGGCTCATGCTTTTCATCTTGCACAGCAAACTGGCCATTTGCGTACACAACGCTGCACACGCTATGACCCCACCTACCAGACTTAACTCTGTTTCTGATTACGTTAATAACACCTAGCTTTTCTTCAAGCGTCCTAGTGTTGACTTCGTGGTAAACAGCGGTACTGTAGCAGGCTATATCAAGCTCTAAATTATGAATGTCCATTATTACGCTTTCCTATAATGTCATGAATATAGTGTTCATCATATCCAGATAATATTAGGCATATGTCTTTTACAACGTTATCGTGTTCATTAAGCCACCTAATAGCAGATTCACGTTCAGTACCATAACCATCTATGGCATCTTTCATGGCCTGCAATAGTATTGCATGGAATAGCCTAGCGTGTGGTGTGGTTGCTAATTCTGCCCTTATTGACTCTTTAAATTCAAACTTAAACATAGACCTCTTTCATGGTTTTACTGATATTCCAGATAGCTTGCTGGGTGTATAATCTCACTTAATGGCATAAGCCAGAAACCTTTTAAGGATACTAACCATGTGGACAACTCCAGCAGCTACTGAAATGCGTTTCGGTTTTGAAGTAACTATGTACGTAATGAACAAGTAACATATATTACTTTATTAAAGTTTCATGCAAATTGTTTTCATTCTTTCTATATAAATCAATGACTTGAGTGAAAACATATGTAAAGTATACTTATCAATGGGGATGTCCTAAAAAGGAACATCCTCATTGTTTTCTTCGGTTTTCTTCACTTCTTTTAATTGCACTTGTCCAGAAATAAATTCACCTTTTGCACTTTGTCTGATCCATCCAGACATTCTAAACTCAATACCATCCACGTTTAAATTTCCACTCCAGTCTGGTCTTTTAGGGTTTTGACCTTTATCGTTTACAAACAATGTAAACGTATTTGTATTATCATATTCTGCCATACATTACTCCTTAATAAAAATTGGCTTACGTTTCCACCTTACTGGTTCAACATCATCTTCAAGAGATTTTAAAAACTCTAATGCTAACGGTGTGTACCATTCAATGAAATCTTTGTTACGTTCTACTTTAGTTACTTGTGTTGCATCTGGTGTCCAAACATAAAACCATGCGTATGGTTGGTCACATACTTCAAGCTGTAACTGAACTTGAAAATAATATCGTTCTGGAATCTCTGGGTACACCACTTGAGTGAAGGGACACTTCAGCTCAACTGGAATTGAATCAATGAATGCATCTGGGCTGGCAGCAAATGGCAACTCTGGATGAAGTATTAATTTATTACCAGACTCACAGATAACATCCATATCTTTTTCAAACTGACTCAATGCTACTGGCTCGTAAAGTTGACCCCATTCTGTGGCCTCATTACCTTCAAATGGAGGGCTACGAAACGTCATGTCCCTCCAAAGTTTTTGCCTCTCATAAACCGCTGCCCATGCATTACTAGCGGTAATACGATTGTGTCTAGCATTGTTTTTTAAATGACTCATGCAGCTTTTCTTAAATCATTAGCAAAGTCACGCAACTTTTCTTGTGCGTATGGACTTAACTTATGGAAGGCCTGTTTTAACTCACCAGCTTCATGAGATAAGATTAGTTGGCCTTTAATAACTTCAAGATCCTCATCTGAAATCTTTTCAACAACTGGATTGTTTTGCTGGTGAATAGCATTAAGTACTTCATTAGCTGAAGCAAACTCAGTACCACCAATACCAAGACAAGCCAAAGCCCTACCGATAGCAGAAGTTTCACAATTTTCCACATAAGATGTACCGTTAATTTGACTTGCTTTACGAAACTCTTGAGCATGGCCTGTAGCAAATGTTTGCACAGAACCATCTTCTTTGTGTTGGCCAACATAAGCCTTAATAATACATTGCTCATCATCAATTTTTACAATCTCTGTTGTTAAATAATAATTAGGATATTTTTCACGAAACTCTGCAACTCGCAAAGCAACTGTTTTATAATCCTTGCCCTTGATATTTACTATACCTTGTTTAGCTATTGACATTACTTTCCTCCGTTTGTTTTTGTTGTTGTTCTAATAGTTCTTGCTCTTGCTGCTGGTACTGCTGGTAAAACTGTATATCGTCCATTTTCTTTTTGCTCCGCTTTATCGTTATCGGCCTTTAGCTCATCTGCAGCGGCCTTCAATTCTGCAATAATTTTATCTAATGAATTCATAAATAAAGTAACTCCAAAATATGACTACAAACCACTTTACCACGATATAAAACTTTTGTGTAAACTTTTTTTGTAATCTTGTGTTAGTAATAATTCTAAAGAACCTATCCATTTTTACCATCCTTAAATTGATCTGGAGCTATTGTATTCCATATTTCAAAAGTTGGGTCAATAGATTTTGCTGTTTCAAGCAATTTTGTTTCTGTGGCCGATCCTAGCATCCATGCTTGATGATCGTCTGAAAAATTATAGTACCAGTCATGGTTTTGAAGATCATCTATGTAGCTTTTTAAGATTGATATTGCGTCCATTTATTTCTCCGTTGTTAATGTTGATATAGTTATCTTATAGATTTGGTAAAATATGTCAAGAACTATTTATATAATATTTATATAATATTTATACTAAAATAGTTTGCAATTCGTTAAAAATTGTGCTAACGTGCATTTTCTCACTATAACGGAGGATTTATGAGAATACGCAATTGGAGTAAATTTCAGCATTTTAAGAACAAAACATCTATGGTTTGGTTCAAGGTTTACGGTAGGGACATTATAAATGATCCAGATTGGCATGAACTAAGCTCAGACCAAAAGGCCACACTTTTTGAACTTTGGTGCTTGGCCTCAGAAAAGAACGGTGAACTTCCAGATCTCAAAAAACTATGTTTCAGATTGCATAAGGATAAAGAGTTTGTCCAGAATATGTTAATCACTCTTAAGGCTTGGTTTGAAAGCGACTCAGACAATTCTATATACGGTGAGTATACGGAGTATGCTAGAGAGAAGAAGATAAAAGAAGAGAAGAGAGAATATGAGAAGAAAGAAGATAAGAAGATATCCTTTATAAATGACTTAGAATGGAAGATATAAAAATGAATATCTATGAATTTATTGGACACTTTGAAAAATCTTACAAGTCTGGCAAAGACGAATACCAATGTATATGCCCAGCCCATGACGATAGAACAGCATCGCTAGGGGTTAAGGAACTTCCAGACGGTAGAATTCTTATTAATTGCTTTGCAGGATGTGCAGCAAATGATATACTTGGTGCTGTTGGATTAACTTTTGATGATATTGTGCCTCAGCGTATTGGTGACTTTAAGCCAGTATCAAAACCATTTAATCCGTATTCTGTTTTAAAATCTATCTCTAATGAAACATTGCTTGTAGCTTTAGCGGCTATTGATATTGCTAATGGGAAAAAGCTACCACTAGAAGATCACGATAGACTAATGGTGGCATCACAAAGACTGAGAAAGGCCTACGACTTATGTCATTAGAAGAAAAAGTACAGAACCTCATTGTTGATGAGGATAAAATTAAAAATTATTTTTTTAGAAGGGATAGCGATGAATACCGTAAAATTAAGAGTCCAGATACTTTTATTGAATCTACTATTGGATACTTCTCTGGCGAGGTACAAAGCGGTGCGTATCTTCCGTTTGATAAAGCGGAAAATTTCAGACTTCGTTTAGGGGAAACGACAGTCTGGTCTGGCTACAGCGGCCATGGCAAGAGTATGCTCCTCAGCTATGTAACGCTTAAACTTATTGAGAACTACAAGGTTATGATCTGTTCTTTTGAGATGTCATGCAGAAGTACATTGGCCAGATATATCCGTCAATCAGTAGGTACTAGCGAACCTACAGAGGGTGCAATAACTGATTTTTGCAATAATGCAACTAATAAATTATTTTTGTATGATCAGTTAGGAAGCACAAATCCTACAGCAGTATTGTCAGTTATCTATTATGGAGCTGAGCAATTAGGCATTCAGCATTTTGTAGTGGATAGTTTAATGAAGTGTTCTATTAATGAGGATGATTACAATGGCCAGAAGAAGTTTGTTGATCAACTTTGTATTGCAGCACGAGATTTAAATATTCATATTCATCTCATTGCACATAGCAGAAAAACAATAGATGAAACAACTCATACACCTAGTAAGTTTGACGTGGCAGGTTCTGCGACAATCACCAATCTTGCAGACAATTGCGTTTCGGTGTACCGTAATAAGAAAAAAGAAAAAGACATAATGGAGGGTAAACTTTCTGAAGAAGATGCAAGGATTGTTCCAGATGGATTTATGGCTGTGAATAAGCAAAGGCATTTTGAGTGGGAAGGATCTATACCATTATGGTTTCAACCAAAGTCATTGAGATATAGGGATAAGCCTATATGAACTACAAAACAACTGAATGGTTTAAATACTTTGACATTGATGAAGAAGGAAAACTTTTATCACCTACTGAATGGAAGGTAACATTAAAAAATGGAATGGTTTACAAATCTACTAACTGGAGCAAAAAATATGAGGATAACGAAACACAACATATTATTAGCAGTAGCAAAAATTCATCGTCATGACTTTGAAAAAGAAGGTGACTTAGAACTTGGTAAATTTAAATCAAAGCGAAGCAATTCTCAAAATGATTATTATTGGGCAATGCTTAAAGAGCTAGGTGATTACACAGGATACTCTGAAGAAGAGTTGCATGATATGTTTAGATTTAAATATTTGTCTGAAAAGAAAACAGTTGCAGGATCTGAAATCTATGCTATAAAGAGCACTACGTCTTTAAATGTAGATCAGTTTGCAGAATACATTCATGACATTCAGCGATTTGCAATTGGATTAGGATTTCACTTTGACCAAAACAGAGAAGCAACACTATGACAAATTATCACAACTGGGTTGCATTGTTTGTTTAAGAGAGGGTCATGGATATTCACCGCCACATATACATCACTTACGTCACAATATGGGCATGGGTATGCGTAATAATTTTATGAATGCAATTCCATTGTGCCCGCTACATCACCAACATGGCGGTCATGGTGTAGCACTTCATGCAGGACAAGAAACATTTGAAAGTAAGTTTGGTACTGAGGAAGAGTTGCTTGCCGATACATTAAGGAAAATAAATGCTTAGATTTATTGTAGGTATAACTGGCTTTATGTTAGTGCCATTCTTAATTCCATTTGTAGCAATTGAAGCAGCTTATAAATATATTAAAGTTCATATCATGGAGGATGATGATGGGTAAAGGTTCTGGAAGAAGGCCATTGTTAATTTCTGAGCAGGAGTTAGCAGATCGCTGGGATAATATTTTTAAACAAAAACCACACGAAGGACAATTTGATGGCAATGTCACCGACACAAGTAGCACTAGCAAGAATGAAGAAGGAAAATTACCCACTAGTGCAGATAGTGGAAACATTTAACTTTCATGCTGGTGTACGCAAAGACCTTTTTACGTTTATTGACATCCTTGCTATAACTGAAGAAGGCCAAGTAGTAGCGGTGCAGGTCACATCAAAGAGCAATATGGGGGCACGAATAAAAAAGATAGCTGATAGTGAATCTGTTAAGTATGTACGCAAGGCAGGTTGGAAGATACTTGTATGGGGTACATATAAACAAAACAACCGTTGGCAAATAAAAGAAGTTGATGTTTCGTGATTGAAGTAAATATTACAAAGGAAATGATTAAGTCGGCACAAGATAGAGCAGATAAGTTTTCTTTTAATAGAAAAGAATTAAGTAAGTTTGGTGCTGAAAAAAGTAGAACAGTATTTGGTTATTTAGGTGAAGAAATTATAAAAGATTTTCTTGGCATAAAAACAATTACTGACAGTTACGATTATGATATGGAATACAAAGGATATAAGTTAGAAATAAAAACAATTTCATGTAAATTTAAACCTTTGCCACATTACTTGTGTACTGTAAACTCTCATGATGTAAACAGTATGCATAAACAAGATGCCGATTATTATATATTTACTAGAATTATTAATGATCAATCTAAAGGATGGATACTTGGATACATGAGGTGTAAGGAGTTTTTTGAAAAAGGCAACTTTGTTAAGATGGGAACTAAAATAGCAGATGGTGTTAATCTTGACCATGCACACGCTACAACTTTAGAAATTAATAAATTACATAGATTTAAAAAAGACAATGGATAACAAATCTCAAAAATTATATTTAGTTAATGGTGAGTATATTAACGTTACTAAATTAAGGCAGTTAATTCTTAATGCAATTGGTAATGAAAGGGTTACCTCAACAGAAATAGCTGAACGTATCAATGCAAAGTATCACAGTATAAGAAGTGCTATATCATCTATGGTGGCCTACAGATTTTTAAATTCAAGTGGAAGTAAAAGCCACACAGTTTATTTTGTAAACAATCCTTGTCCATTACAAGATATATTTCATCCAATGCCAAACTTTGATGGAAAAATTAAAAGTGTATATACACATACTGAAGATAAAGACAAACACAATAACTTTAGAATGCAACACGCTGAAAGTTTTAACGCAAGTGCATTATATTATTTAGAGGATTAGAATGAACCCATTAACAGACGAACAAATATTAGCAGCATTTAAGGCCAGCATTGGAAGTTTAGGTGGCCTGTCAACTATTGATCAAGTATTTTTATTTGCAAGATTAATTGAAAAGGAAGTTTCTAAATGACAATGAATCATTTACTTGATTTATTAAAGGCATGGTCTGTCTACATGAAGCAAAGTACATCAAAGTCTTTGGGATACCCAAACAAATCATCTGGAATGTATGGGGGTGGTACGAGTACTTCCTTTGATGAGATGTACGAATCCATGACAGCAGATCACGTTAGGACTATTGATGCAATAATTCATTCATTACCAGAAAGGCAGCAGAATGCTGTGTACCATAGGTATCTTGGATCAAAAGCAGAAGTGTTGCAAGATTACCACATGAATCAAGCATTAGATAACCTTTTAACCATATCATCCAGAAGAATACCTAGTTAGAGCTTGACACCATTATGGTTTAGTGGTATAATATGGGGGTTGGGATAATTGTATCTATTACTTTTATGTTCAATACCTCCGTTGTTTATTAGCCCACGTTCTGTGGGCATTTTTTTAAGTAAAGTGTATGCAAGTATCTATTTGTTCTGAATGTGGCCAACCGTTTGACACAACAGGTTATGATATTTGTCCAGACTGTACAAACCTAACGCATTTTAAATTAAGGATACCTAATGAAGAAGCCAACAACAAAAGCAGGCAAGATGAAGAAAGTAGCAAAAGTGATGGGTGAGTACAAGGCTGGTACACTTCATTCTGGTAAGGGTGGCAAGGTAGTTAAATCTAAAGCTCAAGGTATTGCTATTGCGTTAAGCGAAGCAGGCATGAGCAAGAAAAAGAAAAAATAAGGACACATCATGGATAGATTAGCAGGATTACTAGGTGGATCTGGTGGTAAATCACCTACAGCAACTATGACTGAAGCTGAATTAGCAGCGTTAAAGTTTGCACAAATGAAAGCCCAAATGGATGAAATGTCAAGAGCTAGACAAATGGGTGATGTTTACACACAAGGCACTCCAGCAGATGTAAACTTTCTAAGAGGATATAATCCACAAGCTAACACAATGCAAAACATTCCTCCTTATGCTGGTGGTATGTCTATGCAAAATGCAATGCCAATGCAAAATACAATGATGCCACAAGGCATGGATTTAAATGCAATTATAAGAATGCTAACTAGATAAAGGAAAAACAATGCCAAACGTTAATGGTAAAAAATTCAGTTATACAAAAGCTGGTGTTGCAGCTGCAAAAAAAGAAGCTAAAAAAACAGGCAAAAAGATGGTTGCTAAACCTGCAAAAAAAGGAATGAAAAGTGGCTACTAAAACTGGACTCTATGCCAACATCGCAGCAAAAAAGGCTAGAATCAAGGCGGGCTCTGGTGAGAAGATGAACAAGGTGGGTTCTAAGAAAGCTCCTTCAGCAAAAGACTTTAGGGATGCAGCAAAGACAGCTAAGAAGAAAAAATGATTAAGAAGGGTAAAGAAACATTCTCTGGTGTTAATAAACCTAAGAGAACTCCAAACCATCCCACTAAAAGCCATGCAGTACTGGCAAAGGTAGGCGATAAAGAAAAACTTATTCGCTTTGGCCAGCAAGGTGTTAGTGGTGATAAAAAAGATACTGCAAGATCTAAGTCATTTAAGGCAAGACATTCTGATAATATAGCTAAAGGTAAGATGAGTGCAGCTTACTGGGCTAACAAAGTAAAGTGGTAAACATTTAACAACTAAGGTAATGACCCAGTAATGGAGTTACAATCATGGCAGAGAGATTACGCAAAAGACATCAAGAAGAAGTAAGGACTAAAATACAAACTAGTCAGCTCGTAAATGTCCTTCAAAATCATGCACTTGGCTTGACTGAAAATGAGATTTCAGCAACAAGAATGAAAGCAATTGAGCTATTACTCAAGAAGAGTCTACCAGACTTATCTTCTACAGAAATTACAGGCGATGCTGATCAACCAGTATCCATTAAAGTTATAACAGGCATAGATGTCTGAAGAGATTGAAACAGTTTACGATGACGAGGGCATAGTATCTACTGAGTATACTCCTCGTGCTCCACAGAAGTTGATTCACCAAATGGTGAAGGACAACAGGTTCACAGTAGTGGTAGCTCATAGACGTATGGGCAAGACAGTATCAGCCATAAACCAGTTGATACATTCATCGCTACTGTGTGATAAACCTAACCCACGATTTGCTTACATTGCACCAACGTACTCACAATGTAAAAGAATTGCATGGGATTACTTATTACAGTACACAAGGCCACTAGGTGCTATTGCTAACATAGCAGAGTTAAGGGTGGACTTCATGGGTAGACGTATATCTTTATACGGTGCAGACTCACCAGACTCTCTTCGTGGTATTTATTTAGATGGTGTGGTCATTGATGAGATTGGTGACGTAAATCCAGCTATATTTAGTGATGTAGTTAGGCCAGCATTAGCAGACCGTATCGGATATGCAATGTTTATTGGTACACCAAAAGGCAACAACCACTTCAAGGATCTAAGAGATCGTGCTGATAAAGCAGAAGATGGATGGAAGCTATTAGAATTTAAAGCTAGTGAAACAAATTTATTAATTCCTAATGAGTTAGCATCGGCTCGTAATGAGATGGGTGATGACAAGTATAACCAAGAGTTTGAGTGCAGCTTCAACGCAGCGGTTGAAGGATCATATTATGGTAAACTCATTAATGACTTGGAAGAGCAAGATAGAATTACAACTATTCCTAACGAAGAATTGTCAAAGACATTTTGTGCTTGGGATTTAGGTATGTCTGATTCAACTTCTATTTGGGTAGCCCAAGTAGTTGGTAAAGAAATTAGATTAGTTGATTACTATGAGAATCATGGGCAAGGATTAGACACATATGTATCTTACATTCGTGATAATGGATGGAGTCATGCGACTCAATTGCTACCTCATGACGTGGTAGTTAGGGAATTAGGAACAGGTAAATCTCGTAAAGAAGTATTAGAGGCAGCAGGATTAGAAATAACAGTAGTGCCAAAACTATCTGTACAGGATGGTATACAAGCAGTAAGACAGATTCTTCCACGATGCTGGTTTGATAAAGATAAAACAAAGAAAGGCCTAGATGCCTTGCGAAACTATCGTAGAGTGTTTGATGAGAAACGTAACGTATTCTTTGACACACCATTACACGACTGGGCATCACATTCTAGTGACGCTTTCCGCTATCTTTCGGTAGGATTAGATGAGTCTGGATCTGATTGGGGAGCTCCACTAAACATTAACACAAATTGGATAGTATAGATGATTGATATTAACAAATTAAAAAGCATTATTGAATCTGAGATAGATGACTCACTAGGTTATCTTGAAACAGATACTACAGATGAACGTCAAGAAGCCTTAAAGTATTATTTGCGTGAGCCCTACGGAAATGAGGTGGAGGGCAAATCTTCAATCGTTACAGGTGAAGTTGCAGAAGCGGTTGACGGTGCATTACCACAACTCATTCGTGTATTTACTTCTAGCGATAACGTAGTAGAGTTTGCACCAGCTAAAGATGGTGACGAACAAAATGCTGAACAGGCCACACAATTAGTTAATCATGTATTCTATAAAGATAACGATGGCTTCTTAATTTTACACAATTGGTTTAAGGATGCATTACTTCAAAAGACTGGTGTAGTTAAAGCATACTGGAATGATGATAAAGATTTAACAAAAGAAAAGTATGAAGGCCTAACAGATGATGAGCTAATGATGCTCATGCAAGATCCAGAGGTTGAACTTGTATCACAAGAAATTATTGAAGAGTCAACAGTAGATGAACTTACTGGCCTATCAACATTCAGCAAGTCTAATAACGTTACATTAAGACGCACAAAGAACAATGGTAAGATCGTTGTAGAAAACGTACCACCAGAAGAATTCTTAATATCTAAACGTGCTAAGACAATTCAAGACTCACCATTTGTAGCTCATCGTAGAATGATTACTCGTTCTGAATTAGTGGCTATGGGTTTTGACAAAGATACAGTTAATTCGCTAGAGTCTGGTGACACATTAGAATTCAGTCCAGACAGAATTGCTCGTTACTCTCGTGGTGAACAACCAAATAGCATGGGCTCACAAGATGAGTCAATGGAAGTTGTAGAAGTATACGAATGCTACATTAAAGTTGATTACAATGATGATGGCATTGCTGAATTAAGAAGAGTGGTATATTCATCTAATGAGATTCTGTCAGATGAAGAGTGTGACTATGTACCATTCCATTCAATTTGCCCAATACCAATTCCACATAAATTCTATGGCCAGTCACTAGCGGATCGTACTTTAGACATTCAACTAATTAAGTCTACAGTTACTCGCCAAATGTTAGATAACTTATACCTAACAAACAATTCAAGAATTGCAGCAGTAGAAGGCCAAGTAAACTTAGATGACTTACTAACGTCTACAGCAGGTGGTGTAGTTCGTGTTAAGAATGCAGGTGCAATCGTACCATTAACAGTACAGTCTAGTGCATCACAATCATTCCCAATGCTAGAGTATTTAGACGGTGTTCAAGCTAAACGTACTGGTGTTAGCGATGCTCAACAAGGTTTAAGTGCGGATGTATTACAAAACGTTACAGCAACAGCGGTTGCTACAATGTCTAATGCATCATATGGTAAGTTAGAACTGATTGCTCGTATCTTTGCAGAAACAGGTGTTAAATCACTATTTAAAGGTATCCTACAATTACTATGCAAGTACCAAGATGCTACTAGAACGCTACGCATTAACGGTAAGTTTGTGCCATTCAATCCTCGTGAATGGGATACAGAATATAACGTTACAATCAACGTAGGGTTAGGTACTGGATCACGTCAAGAACAACTTGCAACTATGCAAATGATTTTAGGTAAGCAAGAACAAATATTACAAGCATATGGTGTAAGCAATCCACTTATCTCACTAAAACAATATAGAGATACATTGGCTAAGTTTGTACACATGGCTGGATTCAAAGATGCTACAGCATTCATGAATGAAATTACTCCAGAGATTGAACAGCAAGTTATACAAGATGCATCACAAGAACAGCCAGATCCAAATACTAGGGCAGCTGAAATCTTGGCTCAAGTTGAACGTGAGAAAGCACAACTTAAACAACAAACAGAGATGGCTAAACTTGAATTAGAGAAACAGCAAATGGAATTAGATAATGCTCGTAAGCAATTAGAATTACAGATGCAAGCATTTAAGATTCAAGCTGACGCTTCTAACCAATCAGAGATGACTCGTAACTCACAAACTAAAACAGTTATAGATACATTGGAAAAGTTTAACAAAGCTCAAACAGGACAGTAATGCAAAACAAATTAGATGCAATCAAAGCATTATTACAAGATCAACATTTTCTTGATGTAATGGAAGAGTTAAAGCAGCAACACATTAGCACAATTATTTACTCTAACGATCAAGATAAAGATATAAGAGAGCAAGCATATCAACGTATCGCTTGCTACAACGAACTCATGACTCACTTAGAATCAATCGCTAAAACTGGCGAAATTAAAAGTAAGTCTTGGAAAATATTGTAGACAATTCTACATTTGGTACACCTCCCATAGAGGTAATATAGGAAATATAAATGAGTGAAACAACCATGACTCCAGAAAATTCTGGAAGTGGCGAGCTTACTGTAGGTCAAGCAGCCAATGCATTTGAAGGTCTAATGGACACCCCAGCTAACTCTGCGGAGCAACTAGCAGGTGAACAGGAAACTGAACAAGCACAGGCTCAAGAAGCAGAGCCACAAACTGAAGAAGTAGAACAAACTGAAGCAGAAGAAGGCGAAGCAGAAGAACAAGAAGATGACAGTCAAGAAGAAGAGGAACAACCACGCTACAAGGTAAAAGCTGCTGGCGAAGAAAAGGAAGTTACCCTTGACGATTTGATTAAAGGTTATCAACTTGGTGCTGATTATACAAAGAAAACTACTGAAGTTGCTGAACAACGTAAGGCTGTTGAAGCTGAACGTGCAGCAATTGAGGAGGCCAAGTATGCTCGTGATACATATGCTCAACGTTTGCAAGCTATAGAGCAATTTATAGTATCGCAAGCCCCACAAGAAGATTTAAACCTTCTAAAGGAAAACGACCCTATAGGATATGCAGTCAAAGTGGCTGAACTTTCTGAAAAGAAAGAACAACTCCAAGCTATAAGAGCAGAGCAGGAACGAATTGCATATATGCAACAATCGGAACAAGCTCAAGCCATGCAACAAAGAGTTGCTCAAGAAGCACAAAAATTGACTCAAGTTCTACCAGAGTTTTCAGATCCAACCAAAGGCGAAAACCTCAGAAAAGAGATTCGTTCTTATGGTCAAAGTCTAGGCTTCACAGATCAAGAATTATCTTCGGTCTATGATTCTAGGCACGTTGTTACATTGCACAAGGCCATGATGTATGACAAATTGCAAAAGTCAAAACCAGCCTTGACAAAGAAAGTAGCTGAAGCACCTAAGATGATGAAGTCTGGTACTGCAGCGAAAGCAGGTAACAATGAAACAATTAAAAAACAATCTCAACAGTTGCGAACATCTGGAAGAGTAAAAGATGCAGCAGCTTTATTTGAACAATTCTTAAATTAGAAAGAAGAAAAAAACATGGCAACATATCAAACCTACACAGCTATAGGTCAACGTGAAGATTTAACTGACGTTATCTATAACATTTCTCCAACAGAAACACCATTTATGTCATCAGTTGGCAAAACTAAGGCTACTGGTGTCCTACACGAATGGCAGACTGATTCATTAGCTAACGTTAATGGTTCTAACGCTGCAGTTGAAGGTGCAACAGCATCTGACGCTACATTATCACCAACAACACGAATTGGTAACCGTACACAAATTTCACAAAAAACTGTGAAGATTGCTGGTACTTTAGAAGCAGTAAACAAAGCTGGTCGTAAATCTGAAAAGGCTTACCAATTAGCTAAAGCATCTGCTGAAATCAAACGTGACATGGAATACATCCTTTTAAGCAACCAATTAAACTCAGCTGGTAACGCAACAACAGCTCGTACACTTGGTGGTTTACAAGCATGGTTAAATACTAACTACGTTGGTGGCACTAACGGCACAGCAGGTTCTGGTGGTACAACTGCTCGTGTATCTGGTACTGACGCAGCTTTCACAGAAACAATGTTGAAATCTGCTGTTAAGAAAGCATACACAGCTGGTGGTAACCCAACAGTATTAATGGTAACTCCAACACAAAAACAAGTAGTGTCTGGCTTTG
>Ga0247723_1000883_pt1 | contig 18903 bp, 40 predicted proteins | sample MSEWelMarce5H_FC_FD_189079 | JGI IMG/M metagenome (GOLD analysis project Ga0247723, IMG submission 189079) | Subsurface sediment microbial communities from gas well in West Virginia, United States - MSEEL Well Study Marcellus 5H_FC | ecosystem: Environmental > Terrestrial > Deep subsurface >... | reverse complement strand
TACCAACATGCCTGATGCAAACTATGCGCTTTCAGGAAGTGTAACAGGTAGTTTTGCAGGGGTTTCGCTCTCCACAATCAACGTCCAAAACTTTGGTGTAAATATCTTTACCTCCAATACCACTGGCGGATTTAACCCCAACCAAGTCCATGTCGCAATCTTTAGGTAAGAAAATATGAAACTCGTCATCTTCAAAAACAAAACTGGGATTTCTGTTCTTTACCCTGTCACTGACTGCGGTTTGACAGTAGAACAGATTGCTGAAAAAGACGTCCCTGCTAACACAACATATCGTATTGTTGATAGTGAAGACTTGCCCCCTTTTGAAATCCATGATCGTTGGTTGTGGACAGATGAAGGTCCGCTAGGTATTGCAGAAGAAGTAGTCTTGCCTGAGTAAAGGATAACAACAATGTCTCTTAAGAACAAGGTGGCTACAGGAGTTACTGTAGCTGTCCTAGCCCTAGCAACCCCATTCATCGCTAAGTGGGAAGGTCTGGAAACTACAGCTTACAGGGACATTGTTGGAGTTCCTACTGTGTGTTATGGTGAAACCCGTGGCGTAAAGATGGGTGACACTTATACCAAAGAACAGTGTTTCCAAATGCTCAATAAGGCTGTAGGTGAATACTACAAAGACTTGCAGCCTTACATGAAGAACCAAAATATCCCTGTGGGGGTACAAGCCTCTTTGTTGGAACTAGCTTACAATGTGGGTGTCAATAAAGCTGGTACATCGACCATGATGAACTTAGCCAATCAAGGTAAGTACAAGGAAGCCTGCAACGAACTACGCAAGTGGGTCAAAGCTGGTGGTCAGAATGTACAGGGTCTTGCGAATAGACGTTCAGATAGCAAAGTACAACTCTGCATGAAAGGTCTATGATGAAAGCACTAGCCTTACTTTTGTTTATCAGTTTGGCTGGTTGTGATGGTCCACTTAGTCTTCTTACAGGTGGTGGTCCTAATGTTGCAGCCAATGTACAAGCTGGTAAAGAAAATGTGCAACAAGCAGTAGTAAAGCAGGAACGTATCGAAGCTGGTAGGGATGTTGTTCAACAAACTTCACCTGTTGTTGCCGACAGAGTTGATGAAGTGAATATACAACAAACCCCTATCTGGATGATCCTGCTATTGATCCTTGGGTGGTTGTTACCATCCCCTAATGAAATTGCTAGAGGCATCAGGGGTATTTTTAAGAAATGAACTATATAGAGTATTTTGTAGCAGGAGCAATCTCGTCCATGTTCGCAGGGGTAACTTGGTTAGTCCGAAGGGTTCTTACAAACGAGAAACAAATTGCACTTCTTCAAGTGGAAATCAAGGATAGGGATATTCGTCGTCAAGAAGATCGTGAGATTATGAATGAAATCAAGACTGATCTGAAAGACGTGAAGCGAGACATCATCGACCTGTACAAGCGTGATCCAGAGAACAAAGCATAAAGAAAAACCCCGGTCAGGAATTGATTTTCCTGCCGGGGTTATTTTATTTCCAATCCTCACCAAGATACGTTTTTAACCTGTGGCAATTAGCACACAAAGTCTTAAGGTTTTCAGGTGAGTTGTTCTTATGGTTGCCATCAATGTGGTCAACATCTAATTGACAAGAAAGGCTTGGCAGAAATCCACAACATTCACAGTAACCTTTCTTATACTTAAGATAAGGTCTTTGTCGTGCTGTAGCCTTTTTGCGTCGTCTTTCCCTAGTCTTATCCCCGGCATGAACTTTTTCATCACAAGACCTACAGAGGGCAGTAAACTTACCCTTTGAGTTTTTACGCTGTTTGTTGTTGTTACAAACAACGCAGATACCTTGGATGTCCGAAGGTTCTGGTTTTCGATACACCCATTGTCCCATTTTGTAATCCTGCCGGGGTCATTTTATTTTCAGTCGATGGAACTAGGGTAGATGAGGATGAACGTTACCACTGCAACGACAAACAAGATTTCAAGCATCGTTGCCCTCAGTCTCAATCTCTTGGATTAGTCGATCAAGATACCAACGTGCTTTCTTTAGGTCTTCCAGAGGCTTCGTCTTGTAGCGCCAACGGTGCAGATACTTCTTGGCATTACCTTCCAGATAACCTTTGAAGGCTTCAAAAGGCATGTTGTCCTTCATGTAGTCGATGCACTCAATGGTGCCGATGTTGTAGTGTGCTGGTTTAGCAACAGGGTCTTTGGTCAATTTATCCTCATGGTATTGGTCAACGATTTGCATTGGTGTAGTTTCTATAAACTCTACCTGATGCGCCCATACAGTGTGTCCGTCATCTTCACCCCAATAGTCAAAGTTGGCAAACCTGAGTGTGACTGTGCCTTCATCCTCTCTTTCATCTTTTGTAACAACCGCTTCGCCCATATGGGGAAACTTTTTCCAGATAGCTTTTTTCACAGGTTTTCCTCATAGAAGGCTTTCAGCCATTGACGACATACATCACTACGAACCACATCGTCAAGTGTAAACTCAACAACAGCCGCATCAATGTGATACTTCTTAGCAAGGTGGATTGCCTTAGACAAGCCAGACTGTTCCTTAATGTCAGACTGTCGAATGTCACCGTTCATCACTAGCTTGCAGTTTTCCCCTATACGGGTGACAAGCATCTTGAATTGAGCAACATCAAGGTTCTGACATTCATCAGCAAGAACAAACGCATCCTTGAACGACGATCCCCGCATGTATTCTAGTGGGGCCATCTGGATGTTGTTGTTCTTGATAGCAGTCTCAAATGCACCTTGTCCTAGTTGTTCTTCAAGGGTGGACAACACAGGTGACAACCAAGGACCAAACTTCTCAGAAAGATCACCGGGAAGTGCGCCAAGGCTCTTACCTACAGACACAGCAGGACGGGTGATAATGATCTTATCAATACGCTTGGTAAGATAGAGATTGGCTGCATATGTAGTGGCAATGTAAGTCTTCCCCGTACCAGAAGGACCAAGTACAATTACCTGTTGGCTAGACTTGAGAGCATCAATATAGAGTTTCTGGTTGTCGTTAAGAGCAACGAGAGGGACAGTCTTTGCAGATGCCTCACCAGTTGCATTCTTAAACTTAGTGGTTCGTTTGGTACGGGGTTGGGTGGTCATTGTGAGTCTCGCATGTCATTCTGAAAAAATTGCAATAGTTGATCGTATCCACCGATGTACTGTCCACCATACCAAATCTGAGGTACAGTCTTCAAGTTAGCAGCAAACATAAGTTTGAGGTACATTGTGTTTTCTGTGTAGTCAAAGTATTCGTAGACTTCACCGTGTTTGTTCAATTCATCTGTTGCACGTTCACAATAGATGCAGTTCTCACGACCAAGGATAAACCACTTCATTCTTCTTCATCACTTTCTTCTAGTGGGTTTTCTTCACCAAGCCTATCAAGGACAGCCCCAACAACCAACTCAAGGTCTTCGATACGCTCTTGTTGGTTCCATGACATATAGGCAACGAAACCAAGAAGTGCAATAGAAATCAAGTCAACAATCATTTAAATTTCCTTTGAGGGGGATACCCCACAGTTAAGCAGGGTATCTTTTTGTTGTATAAGAGCAGAATGCTCGCTGCGCTTGCGCTTACGTCAGATCGACAATCTCACAAGCACCACCAACACACGCAAAGGTCTGTGTACCCTTGGAAGTGTCTTCGGTTTCGTATTCACTCAGACGCGACCAATCAATCCGTTCAGGCATCAAAGCAAGAGCATCAAGGTATTCACGCTCAGTGCAGTCTTGATAAGGTGCCTGTTGATAGGTATGGTCAGAGTGTGGCAAGAAAGACACACCAGACACTTCGTCAAAGTATTTATAGACCCAAGCCCCAACCTCCATCCACTCATGGTCACGCACAGTAACCGTGATAGATGGCTTGTGTTCACACCAATGACGCTGGTAGACCAACCACAGTTCCAGTTGTTCGATAGCAGTCATATCGTTTCGAGTAACTGCCCCATTGGGTGACTTCATCGGGAAACTGAACACAGTCGTAGCATCCGGCTTCATCACATCTGGCTCTGCCGGGATACCTTGGTCGATCATAAACTGCGTCAGAGGGTCTTTATTGTCGCCACGGACAGTGCGAATATAATACTCGCTGTGACGAGCATGAATACCACTAGCAGAGTCAACAAGCTGGCTGACAGTGCCAGAAGGTTTGACACAAGTGATAGCAGCAGAAGCAGGGATGCCAAGGCGTTTAGCCCACTCAGCATTAGTATCAACAGCGACATTCTTCAAATGCTCCAAGATTTGAGGTAGGGTCTTATCTTCATCAAAACTAAACCAAGCTGCCTTAGAAGTGTGGATGTTTCCATTAAGGGCAGGGTGATCCATGATGCCAGTCAACGACACACCAAGCAGACGTTCTTCCTCAGTGTTATCCTTCCAGATTTTACGCAGATACGGGAAATGCGTAAAGGTAGATTGAATAGTCCCAAGGATAGTAGCCAGCTTTACTTTCCGTTCCAAGTCTTCCAGTGTATCCGTTGCTCGTACAACGACTTCGGTGAGGTTACAGAATTGATACGGGCGAAGGATGATTTCGCTACAGGGGTTTGTACCAAATTCAAAATTAGGGTCACGACGACCACTCTTTTCAGCTTGTTTCTTAGATGCAGGGCGAGAGAAGATACCACGTTCACCAGACTTACTTTCAACAAGAGAGAGCCACTCGCGCATGAAGGTTTCCATGTCGGGCTTCTCAGTATATGCCACGCTATTGTTAGCCAATGCGCGTTGTTTCTGACCTTCCCACCAGTTGCCCGACTTCGCATGACGCATACGATCATCAGACAGATTGGACAGGCTAATCATAGCAGAACGACGAACACCACCAACAACAACAACTTCACCAATCTTGCACATGATGTCGTGGCACTCAAGGGAGTTCAGCTTACGCCCCTTAGCACCAGCAAACTTCAAGATCACATATTGGAACAACTCCACCAGTGGGGCAGGGCCAGAGGCACGACCGCCAAAGGTCTTCAACTTAGCGCCAGCAGGACGAACCTTAGACACATCCCACTTCGGAATTTCACCAGCATAGAGCATAGCGATCAGCTTACGAAGTGACTTGGCCCAACCTTCCTTACTGTCTTTGACAACAATAACATCGTCGCTCTCAAACAGCTTTTCAGGGACATCTGGCAACTTGCTGATATACTGTCGTTCAACAGAGAAGCCAACACCCGTGCCACACAACAGGATAAACATAGCTTCATCAAACGACTTCGGATCATCAACAGGCAGATACGAACAGTTATAGCCAGCGGTGTTGTCACGTTCCAGTGCAGGACCAGCAGTCATCAATGCCCGCATAGAAGGCATGATTTCAAGACCAAGGATTGCTTGTTCAATCTCATGGGCAATCTTGTGGTCAGTTCCATCAGGGATGATGTGGTTAATGTAGCGGCCAACAGTTTCGCCCCAAGTCTCGCGGCGATTTTCTGCTTCAATCCATCGTGCATAGCGTGATGTATGGATGAAGGATTGATAATCAGTAGGCAGGTAGTTGCTCATTTTTCTTCTTTCTTTTTAGCCAATTCATCTAGTTGGTTGTTGATAATCAGGTCGATCTTATCAAGAACCTCTTTCCCCTGTGGGGATTTAAGGGCAGCTTCGCCAGCTTCGGATGCTGCCATCATATACATAGTTTCCTTGGTGGGGATTAGGCAAACAAAGGCGATTGCAACAGCCCAACCAATAAACCAGTTCTTAAGACGACCAACCCCTTGGAAGGGAAACTCATGGTCATATCCAAAAGGTTGAACACCCTTCGGCGGGATAGCAAATCCAATGGCAATTAGTGCAATGCCGAACAAAACAACGAGAGGGGTAATGTTCTGGCTAATGTCAACAAAGTACAAGAACCAAGTCAGGTCGTTCATTTCTGGTTTTCCCATAGTTGATTAAGACGTTTGCACAAATATTCGGCATCTGCTTCACCCTGCACAACACAAATAGCAATGTCGAAAGGTTGACCGTGTTCTTGCCCACCCTCACCTTCCATGATAAAGAAAGTGTTCCCCGGCTCACCACTGTTTTCGTAGTAAAAGCGTTTCAACGGTTATCCCCACTTCCACCAAGGACGCCACGGGCTTGACGATCTTTCAGTTTGGTAAGGTTCATTTCTGCAATCTCAGACAAGTCATAGCCGAGATACTGTGCTAAATTTGCCACATACCACAGAACGTCACCAAGTTCTTTAGCCATGTCACGGTCATCTAGTGGTTTGTTGTCACGGATCGACTTGCCAATCTTCTCTGCAACCTCACCAGCTTCACCACAGAGTTTCAGAGCAAGATACTCTAGACCACGATCTTTAGGATAGATGGCAGTAGACAAAGCCTCTTGTTGATATTCGTCCATACCCATGTCGTTCATAGTGTAGTCACCTTCCAAGTTAAGTGCCCACTTAGCCATTATTTGTTCCACATCCAGATGAACATGATTGTCAAGATAGTCAGAAAGACAATACCAGCTAAAATCACAGGTGAGAAGACAGTCCACCAACCGATAGTAGCAATGCCAGCCAACTTAAGGCCAGCAAGTGCAGCAGTAGCCAACCAAGCAACAGCAAACAGGTTCATTCTTCGTATCTCTCCAAATACACATACCCTAGATCATCTAGGATTTCAAGCACTTTCCACAGCGTCAGGTCATGGTCCCGAAGGATGCTAGTGAAGCCACGGTCTTCGATAAGTTTCAGGATTTGTTCTTTACTCATTGCCTTGCATACAGTTTAGTTGTTGTTGTTTCATGGGTGAACAGATACCAACCATAGTCATCTGTGCTAGTCTGTTTAGAGCCTTCGATCCACTTGACCCTTCCAATAGGAACCAACTTCTTACACTTCTCCATATAGGGTGCCATACGCTTATTGCAAGCATATCCGAAAGGTAAAAGCAACCAAGTTGGTCGAAGATCAGGTAGATGATCTAGAAGCGGTTGAAGCATGTCCCACTGGAAGGGTGGATTCGTTATGATGTAGTCAATATCAACAACGTCTTTCATTGTCAAGGACAGAGCGTTTCGTTGTTCAATGTTGACAGAGTAGGTGGTTGGTTGTGGATCAATGTCATAGGCTTTCTTACAAACCCAATCAGCATATGTCAATGATTCGATGTGTTGGATCAAAGCACCATTTCCAGCACAAGGTTCAAGGAAAGTTGCTTCACCTTCAAGATGGTCAATCAAAGGTAACACAGCCTTTTCAGGTGTAGGGTAGAAGTCCCTTTCCTTTCTAGGCTTGACCTTGATGTTGTTGCTGGAAACGGATGCTCGTTTACTCATTTTCTTCTAAGAACCTTTTTAAGGTGGTTTTTGCATCTTGCAGTTTTAGTTCATACTTTAGCACAAACCTTTCTGAAACTTTAGGGTCTTTAATCTCAGAGGCAAGGCTTTTTGCAAAGATAAGTTTTTGTTGTTGATAGGCTACAGAAGCGTGGTGTGGATCATCGAACACACCCAACCTAACTTTTTTAGTTGTAGAAGGGTCGTTGCAATACGCCTCATAATAATCACGATCTTTACGGTAATAAACACCTAAAGGGCAATCACCTCTTTTAGATTTGCTCTCCACCATAAAGTAGTTTATTTTAGGTGGGATAAAACAACAAAAAGAGGGTTGATATAGGGTTCCATCACCTAGTAGGTCTTTATCAAGATGGTTATCTTTCCAATCTTTACCTATCATCCAACTCTTGAAGTTAGAAAACTTTAACCAATCTTCGCAAACATAGACATTCAAGTATGATGGGTTATCTTTTAAGGCTATACCGCTGTAGCACCTACGAAGCATACCCAACCACCTACGGACGATAGGGTCTTCCTGCAAAGTGTTTAGATAGATAATGTCTTCATCCAGAACGCCAACTTCATAGTAAAGTGTATCACTCACTTAGTAGTTGTCCTTCCACTTGATAGGTTTCACTTGTTTAGTGAAGTGCTTCACCAGTTTTCTAGCATCATCGAAATCTTGGAAGATTAGTTGTGAAGGCTCAATAACTCCACGTTCATCCATGACTGTTGCATAAACAACATACCCTTCTTCATAGGGAAGTCCAAAACCATCTTCTTCGTGATCCCAATCTGGAACCTCAGACGAGTGGATTGGACCCCTTTGAACACTCACTATCTTAGACATTTCTCAATCCTACGCTGATAATACACTTTCAACCAAGCGTCTAGAACACCATCACGATCTAGGATGTCAAAGACTAACAGTGGATCGTCAATAGCATCGTCCCAACAAGCACGACCAATAGCATTGTCGTCTGTGTAGTAACGATAACCACCCGCTTCTGTTGGTTTACGCCATAGACCAAACCCTGTTACACTATCTTCAAGTCTCTCTAGGTTAGCCATTCGTCAGGAACCTTCTTGTCTGCAAAGATGAAGCCATTCTTCCTACACCAATCAGCATACGAAGTCTTAGAGCCTTTACTAATCTTGTTGTTGCTGTTTGTAAAGACAAATCGAATGTCTTTGTCAGGATGTTGCTTCTGGATCAACAGATGCTTCTTCCTATCAGCTACAACAAACCTTCCCTTGGTTTCAACGATAATGCCATTAGGAAGAACGAAGTCTGGTGTATAAGTGTGAACACTTTCTGGAACGACATACTTGATCTTTGTCGTCTCGTATTCAGCCTCTACACCAGACCCCTTAAGCTGTTCTGCAACTTTGACTTCTAGTCCAGACCTGAAACCTAGCTTTTTGGCGGCTCCCAAAGTTGTCCTTCGTGTCGTCTTAGCCACAGCAACCTTCCATTCATTACAGCACGATCAATATCGCCTTCATAGGCTTCAAGGCACCGTTCCCAAAGTTCTTTCTCAGTCATTGCACCATCAAGGATTTTCTCTGCTTTCACAGGTCCAACTTTATAGATACCATGAATGTTGTCTACACGATCACCAACGAGTAATTGAGTGTAGAAGAACCTTAAACCATTCCAGTGGTCAATCCTATCCCACACATCCTTAACAGGATTGTAGTTAATAGATGGAACCTGTTTGAAGTCTTTATCAATGGAAACGATAATCGCATCTGGATAATGCTTTGTTGCCATAATTGCAATAGCATCATCTGCTTCCTCTCCATCAGTCAGGATAGCACCATGTTTATCCATGATGTGTGACCTAGCAAAGTCTAGGAAAGTAGGCTTTTCTTTAGGCCGTTGAGCCTTGTAGTCTTTACAAATATCGTATCGGAAGTTATTCTTTCCAGTCAAATAGGAATGATATTCTAAATCATCATCACCAAATTCGTAAACGACACTCTCAATGATCTGTTGATAGAGTTCATCAATCTTATCAACAACACCATCAAGAGTGTCACCTTTAGAGAACACTGCCCGATAGGCCAACGGATCGGCATCAATCAGGACAAAGTGGGTCATTAGACAGATGCTTCCGAGAAGATTTCCCAAATCTCAGCGGCATCAACTCCAAACTCCAACTCAATCAGTTGAAGCAACAGACCCTTGGTCATAAGAAACACAATCGTCTCTTTAGAATAGGACATAGCCTTTTCAAAATACAGGTCCACATCCTGAATTTGATGCAGTTCTGTGATTGCTTGTGCTACCTCTTTTGCAACAAGTTCGCCGTTGATAATGATATTCATTTGTTCTCCATCATTCCAAAGATAGTTGGGAAAGCCGGGGTAAGTACCGACTTGATTTCTCTTGCCAACAGGACATGCTCCCATTGGGTAACACCGGGATCGTCACGAACCTCAAGGTAATGCAGCCACGACCGAAGCGTACCATTAACGTACAAGCGGCTCATGGTCAACCCTTCGGGAAGGATAACCCTTGCACACTCTTTGGCTACACCATAACCACGCATAGTCTTGTAGAAATTTGACACAGTATCTTGAACATAACCCATCATACACTCTACACTATAAAGAGTGCCTCCATCAAGGTCATCAACACTGTTCTGTCGGTTCTTGTCATCTTGCCTACGGAAGTCACGCTCCGTAAACTCGATTTCATCAGAGTAGCGTTGACTAAACTCTTGGAAAGAGAAACTACGATGACGCAGCAGTTGTCGCGTAATGTCCCTTGGTGCCTCAACCTCGACAACAGCATTAGCCATTTCAAAGACTGACCAGTGTTTGTTTCTGATACAGTATTTAAGCAGACCTTCGTAGTCGGGGTTGTCCTGATTAGAGGGGTTGGAAACCCTAGCGCAATATGCAACTAGGGCCTCCGCATTAGAAGCAGGAACGGCAATGGTTGGTTGCGTAAGGGCTACCAGCTTTGCAGTTACTTTCAAAGAGTAATCTCCACTTTGTCACCTTCATAAAGGATACGAATAGCATCCCCTCGCCACATGAAGTAGTTACCTTCACTTGCTTCGTAGTTACCTTGCCAACCATTAATCACGACTGATCCATGATTTCCATTCGGAAACAAGACCAAAGCGCCATTGGAGTGGATAAAGCCAACTTCTTTCTTCTCAGGAAACGGGTCAACAAACTGGACGTTCATGTTCTATCCTTACAGAGTTGAGATTTCTTCGCCATCGTCTTTGACGAAAACGACTTGTTTCACATAGGAGTAACCAGCGGCGTGGAGATAGGTGTATACGAGTTCTGCAACATCACCAAGATATTCTACACCGTTCTGTTCGACAGTCACAACCTTGCCAGTATAACCGCAAGTAGCTTGCAATGAAATTTCCATCATGCGTCTTCCCCTTCATCTTCTTCTTCGTAGCTATAGAGCAACATGCCATCTTCACAGTTGTCCCAATCATCAAGCAGTTCTTCTGTTGCTTCAACAACATAAGGGTCAGTGTACTGATGATCGCCATACAAACTGTCTACGGTGTTTTGACACTGTTTCTCAGTACCAACCCGCATTACATAATCTATGTAAACCCCATCAGAGAAATACATAGAGGCAACTGTAGCGTGTGTACGTTTTTTAGCTGCCATCTTACGCATCCTCACCTTCATCTTCTTCTTCACGAACATACGGCACATGCTCAAGGATTTTCACCTTGGTCAGCGAAGTACGGCTCACCATCTTACCATCTTTGCCGGGGAACGTAGTAATCAGATTGGTGATTTCAGCAATAGTGCCGTTACCAATCAGACCGTCCACTTCCTCGTCCCACTTCTTACCGTTGGGTCCAACCACTTTAGGCGCACCACCAGCTTGAACAATCTCAGTTCCATCTGAGGAAGTAACCTTGTGGCGACGTTCAAACTTGATGGCAATCTCACCATCCATGATACGCTTTTGGTTGGGCTTCTTTTGAGTACCAGCCTTTTTCAGCTTCTCAAACTCGTCCTTGCTGAGAACCTGAGTGACGATGTAGGCACCATCAGTGCTTTCGTAGATACCTTCGTAACCGCTAAGGTCACGATTGCTCTCGAAGACCCTTGCCCACTCGATTGGACCTTTAGTGACGACTTCTTTGTAGATTGTTTTAGCCATGATTTCCTCGTTTTGTCGGGAGAGTGTAGTTAGTTGTATTGTTGGTTTTTGTCAAGACTTCTGACAAAAGAAATGTCGATAAAAGTCGTGATATTCTTCGATTGTCATATCCATGATTTTCCTCAGTGGGTTTCTGCGTAGTTGGCACCAACCTTAACGTCAACATCAAGAAGGATGTTCAGTTTCAGTAGGTCATTGGTCTTTGCGATAGCACCTTTCACAATGCTCTCTGCATACTCAGAGGTGGTCTTTGGCACATAGAAACCAACTTCATCGTGAAACTGCATAGCAACCTTGACCTTTGCCTGACGACAGAAGTAAAGCCAAGTGTCAAAGCAGTAAACACCAGTCGATTGGTTAGCAGTAGAGAACCTGTCCTTCTCAGAACGAAGGTTGTACCAAAACTTAGACACGGGGTTGAACAACCACATATGATTGCCAACAATCTTAACCTTGAACGCCTCTGTAGCCTTGGTAACAGAGTGGTTGCGTTCCCAATAAGCCTTGATGATCTTGGCTGCTTCTGGAACAGACACACCGATTTCTCTTGCGAGTTTTGTTGCACCTACCCCATACACACACGAATAGTTAGCCGCCTTGTACTTAGATCGAACAGGCTTGAGGTTGACTTCCCCTCTTGCGTGGGCATCAGCTTCTTCTTGTGTAATCGCACCAGCAAACACAGCAAGATTCAGGTGGGGATCAAACCCCTTCTTGCTCATTTCCTCTACATACTTCGGATCGTATGGCTTCATGTAGTGACGCTTGGTAGTATCTTCCAAGGACACCATGTCAGAACCACACAGGTCGTAACCCTCTGGTGCAATCAGGCAACCCCTAATCTCTGCGCCATAAGCCTTTTCCACCTTGGGGATGTTGGCTAGTGGTTTGGCATGTTTGAAGCGCATGGTGTTGGTAAATCCAGCGATAGAGGCTTTGAGCCAACCATCCTTGTGACTATCCAACAGAGCCTTGAAGAAACCTTTCCTGTGACGGATCACAGTAAGACCCTCTAGAATTTCCACTCCGGGGGCTTGTTCCTTTAGACGTACAACGCTTTCGCAGAGTTGACCAGCTTCGGGATGTGTTGCTGGATACCGGATTTGTGCAATACGCTTTTCTACACCTGTCTTTTTGTTCCTCTCATATTTCCACGTTAGGGGTTCCCAACCAAGTTTGTAGAGCCAAGTCTTAACCTGAACATCGCTGTTGGGGTTGGCATCTTCCCAATCAACAACAAGATCAAACTCGTCTTTGTCGTAGTCAGAGGGCAGTTCTGCTTGACGTAGGGCATCTTCCCATCTTTGATAGGCGACAGTCATTAGACCATTGCCTTTATACATTTGTGCAGGACGCTTGAACGTCTTGTAGACAGGTTGCTTAGGCATAGCCAACACAAGTTCCTGAAACTTCTCTGCCTGCTTCTGTTCCAGTTCGTCGTAGTTACGCTGCGCCCGTTCAACATCAAGACGAACACCAACTTCCTCTGCTTCCCTTGCACAGTCCATCTTGAAACTAAGGTATTGGATAAGGTCCATAGCTTCATCAAGAGAGCCATACAGCTTGATTAGCTTGCCTTCCAGTTCCTTCCAGAGTTTCCAGTTGATCTTAACGTCTTCAACACAGCGATGTGCATAGTCTTCGTAGGTCAGGTTTGACCAATCAGTGACCTTTGGTTTAGGAACACCGTAGTCAACGCCATAGCCCTCTAGACCGTGTGCAGATCGTTCAAAGTTAAGATACCAAGACAGTGCAAGAGTGTCGATAAACTTAGGGTATTCCAGCTTGATACCAAGCAATTTGTTAAACACAGGAAGGTCATACCGAATAGCGTTGTGACACACGACCAGTGTATTGCAGTCAAGCAAGATTTCCTTAATCTTATCTTGGTCGTTGGTATGGTGAAAGTTCTCCCCGTCTTCGGTCCATGCGACAACATGGAGTTTGGTTACATCCTCTAGCCAACCGTCAGTTTCGCTATCCAGAACGACAATCTTCATTTTCCCTCTTTCGCTTGTTCTAGTTTCAAAGACATACGACCAGAACAGAAAGCCCACTCAAGGTCTTCAAGACGCATGTAGTGCTTTGCAGCAAAGTCTTTACGGGTCATTGTCCCGTCGCTACCAAACATACCTTCGTTCATCCAAGCAAAGAACGCATCCACATCCTTAGACATCATTGTTTTCCACCATGCTTTGTTGTCCACGGGTATAGCCCATGACAAATGCCCAACTAAGATCATTGAAGTTTGTGCCTACCTTCTTAGCAAACTGTCTGCGAGTGTGGCTCCACTGTGCAGCCATAGGTTCATCCAACCAATCTTGATAGGCTTCGTCTGCATCACGCATTTTCATTTCCACTTCTCCAAGGCTTCTTTGATGATAAGGGCAAGGATATGATGCTCTTGGCCTTCAACATGGTTCATTCCCTCGTCGGGTTCCCAACCTCTATCAGTCTCCCGTATACTTGGGACAGATGAATAGCCAGAGATACTGATGTTGTAGTGAAAAACTTCAAGATCACTGTTCATAAGTTTAACGGTCAAGTCTGTTGTATAGTGCTTTGAACGCAAAGGTTCAAGTGTTACTTCCTTGATCTTCACCAACCTGATCCTTTCTCACTAAGGGTGAACGTCTCGCCATCAAACAGCAACTCACCCGCATTTCCTTCTAGCCCACATGGGCGGTTCTTCTTAACGATAAGCCGTGTCGTGTTACGTTCAAGCATGTCTGTTGCTTCTTTGTCACGCTCAAGGTCGATGATGACAGAAGCACGTTGACCAATCATCCGGCAGTATTTGAAGTCACCATTGTCGTTAGTGTGACCAATGGTAACGATACCCACGTTCAGATCAGCGGCAAGTTTGGACAAACGAACAGACAAGTCAGCAAGTAGAGCCTCTTTGCTTTCATCACTAGAAACTGTAACAACATCTTGGATTGGTTCAAAGAACACATATTTGCACCCATATACCTGTGTCAGAACACGGATTTGTTCGATCAGTTCATCAGCACCATCTTCTTCTCGAAGGTGAAACTGCATGTATCCCGTCTTCTGAGTGATGTGTTTAATCGCCATTTCGACATCCCGCAAGCGATTCTTTTCCATAATCAAGTCTTTGCGAGTAAGGTTGTCACCAAGGAAATACGACACAACACCAAGCAGAGAACGAAGTTTAGTTTCTTCAAGATGCCATGTAGCAAAGCGAACCTCTGGATAATTCTTGATGAAGTTGTATTCCAGATACCGCATAAACTCAGACTTACCAATGCCTGTAGGAGCCTTGATAACCGTGAAGTGACCCTGCATCAGACCAAGGATTTTCTCGTCCAGACCAAAGATGTTAGTCGGAACATACGAATGGTCAGGCGTATCGTAGAGAAGTTCAAGGAAGTCTTCTTCTGTTGCATAAATGTTATCAGGTGTATAGACACCAGAGGACCACCACGCACTACGATACTTGTCGCCAGCATCCGCCAAGAGAAATTCATTAGCATCTTTGTACACATCGTGTGGCACCTTATACACACGACCGGGGAACAGGTTCATCAGGTTTAGAGCAAAGCGTTCAGCCTTGTCGTCGGCATCCAGAGACAGGTAAATCTTGTCAAAGGAACCAAGCCAATCCTTGCAGTTCTCAAGTAGCTTCTTGCTAGGCGTAGCAGAGGGCAGAGATACCACAGGGTACTTACTACCAAGCATCTGGTAGGCAGACATGGCATCTAGTTCACCTTCTGTGATCGTAACAGCCTTGGCAGAGCCAGCAGGAAACTTGTCCATACCCCACAGCTTGTCACTCTTGAAGCCATTGGCTGTAGCAAACTCTTTAGGAAAGAACCTCGTCTTGGTCGATCCATCAGGGTATGTGTAAGTGTGCTTGATGGGCAGATCGTCAACAACAAACGACTTAACACCGTATGCAGTCATGGTAGAGGAAGTTACTTTCCTGTGACCTCGGAAGTCCCAAACACCCGTAGGTTCTTCTATCTCAATAAGGCCATCTTTATTATACTGAAAGTGTGGCTTGTATTGCTGATCTTCGTCTTTCACTTTGACCTCTCTGTTCAAGGAATACTTCTCAGCTACCCAATCATAGACCTTCATTTTCCTTATGGGGTAGGCAGTGCCACATGAATGGCAATACCCTGTTCTCTTATAGGTGTTAAAGCAGAAAGCATCAGATGAACCACACTTGATGAATGGGCAGGGTTGGTGCTTTACTTCATAGTCTTCCATCTTATGCTTTCTGTTGTTAACCAATTTCCACGGAAGGGGTTACTTCTTGCTGTTGTAGAACCTGATCTTGGCACCATCAGCAAAGTAAACAATCACCTCTGGCTTTTTGTTGTCGCCCCAACCTTCATCTGCAACAGCCTGTGCATAGTCAAACACACTGTCATAGGTTACAGTATCCGGCCTGCCAATTCCCATCCAAGAATACACCGTGAAGTCTTCTAGAGCATCCCATGCTTTGTCCCAACGGTCACCACAGCAGTCGCAGTCAAGGTTAGAGTGACAACCATCAAAGTAGATGCCAACTTGTTCTGCACGGGCATTAGCTTCGGCAGGAGTAGCAGCTTGGATCAAGACACGAACAGACACATCCTCGTTAATGTCATAGCGTCCACCGCTGTTGTTCTGGCGAAACTCATACCAAAAACACTCTTTGGGGATAGTCACAGTCGATTTGATACCTAGCATTTCAGTAATCCACATCCTCAAAGTTCAAGATCGTTTCCCACAGTGGAGTGCCGTGGTCGATCACGTTACGCACAGCTTGCGCTGCTTGTGCAGGAGTGATAGCTTCCCAATCACCTTGGTAGTCGTAACCTTCACTGTTGTTAATGAAGAACAGCTTGTTGGCTTCACTACGGGTAATCCCAAGAGCATCAGCAGCAATTTGCTCAATGTCGTGTTGCCATTGGAAGAAGGGTTCGTCCTTCTTAACAACAGCTTCATAGGCTTTGGTCTGTTGGAAGACATACCCTGCGATGCAGCAGGAAGTGCCACACCAGTTTTCCTTGTCCTTCACATCGTCAACGAGGACGTTCATGTCGAACTTACGTTCAGGAGCGCCAGCGAGAAGCCACTGTTCGACCTGTTCAAGCATCTTGATGTTCATAGTTGATTCTCACTTTCGTTTCTGAGACGTTGATAGATAGATTGTGTAGGTAGTCTTGTCAAGAAGTAAGAAAGAAGAAATATTTCTCAAGCTACCCCTTGACAAGACCCAACCAGACACCCACTTACTACAAGAACCTTCCGCCACCGTTCCCTATATACATACTCCCATACAAGGAACCATAGACTACTCAATAGTAATAGTCTTCTAGGATGTAGAAGTAATCGTCTACATTGAAGATGTCATACCAGTCTACACCAAGATACTCATTGATCTTCATAGTCATCTTCCTCTGAGTAGTCATCTGTGTAGCCAAGATAGATTTCACAGAATGTACGGGTGCATCCATCGGGTGTTACCCATAAGCCACACCCATGACAGTATACCTTGTCGTCAGGCAGCATCTTCAATATCCCCTTCCATGTAGCTGTTGATACGGTCGTTGTCCCAAGACACACGAAAACGGAAGCCCCAATCATATGCGCCTTCATCTTCTTCCACAATCTCATGCACAGTGCCATCAACAAAGATGGGGTTGTCACTCTCATTGTCATCAAACCCATTTGCACGCCATTTACGGATGCCTTGCGTAGACAACCGAACACGATCACCAACCTTGAACGTAGAGTTGTTGACCACCTCAAACTCGTGAAAGGCAAAGAACAGGCTGTCACCAGAATGTTCATCAGGGTCACAATCAGGGTAGGTTGCCAGTTGTGCGCCATGCTCCAAGATTTCAGTGATGTATGCCGTAGAACCCGGTTGACTAACAGGCATCATGTCATAATGGCCGTGGTCAAACTTGTTAGCCTTGATCGTAACTTTATCGCCAACTTTCATTTCAGTCTCCATTTGCTTCGGTTCAGAGTTTATACAGTGATTCGTTGTCGTTGTCAAACAGGTTGAAGGCTAGTCAAAGGCACCCACTGCGTAAAACCTTCTTCCGGCTCTGCAACTTTGACCAACTCTCCGTAGTTTTCGTTGTCCCAAACCAGACTGTCACCAAGATTATACATCTTTGTGTAGTATTCGTCTGGTTCAACTACAGAGACTTCGATCAAAGCCGTTTCTTCATCAACGTCATTGGTCAAATCCCAATGAAAAGGTCTATCACCACGGGACATAACCTTGAATTTATCGCCAAGTTCCATCATCATTTCCTCTGCGTAGCTTGCGAGCATGTTGCTCTCAGAACAGTGGGTAGAAGAAACTACCCGTTTCGATTTGATACTCTCGGACAGTCTGTAGTTCTACGAGTATGGCATCACATTTCTCCAATTCACCATCCCATTCGTAGTTAGAGGACATCTGCTCCAACTGCTTGATGTAGCTATCAATAGGGACCAATAGTTGTTGCTCTCTGGTCAAACCGATTGGTATCATTACCGAATTTCTACTACACGGTCAACATAGAACGACACCCAAGCCTTCTTTTGAAGGTCATAGAAGGGGATTTGACCACGCTCTTTCATCTGCTCAGACTGACGGAAACCCTGTTCAGAACCAACGATGTGAGAGGAAGGACGGAACAGACCGTTAGCAACACGAACAGAACCATCAACTTTCTTAAAGGTAACAGTGCAGATGCGGGTTCCTTTAGCAGCAATAGTGTCTTTGACTTTTACTACATCCAGAGTATTGATAACGTCAGTCATGTCAGTCTCCCTTGTTTCCATGCTTAGTTTCTACAGTAGTCGGAACGATTCGTCAAGGTATTCCGAAACAATATCATGTTCAGGGTAGTTGTTTTCTGGATTAGTAAAGAAGTCAGCTTTACCATCTTCTGTCCACATAGGAAGAAAACGATCAACATAGTCAGAACTTCCAAAAATCCCATCTTCCATATCATACAACGGCCCAACAATCTGACCAGACTTTAGGACGTACTTCTTACCAACTTCAAGTTTCATTTCACTTGCTCCCTTTGATTTCGATAAAGCCACTGACTAGATTGCTACACCAATCCTCGTAACCGTCTGATCCTGTAAAGCACACAATGCCATCAGCGTTCTTGTATGCCTTGTAGATTTGACCTTCTTTGTATCCCGGCGACTTAGACAAGACGCAACGATACTCTTTGCCAGCTTCCCACTTACGCACTTGTGCAGGGGTCTTAGGTATTTCCTTGCTTACTGTAGTCATGCTTTTACTCTCTTGTCAGAACGCTTTGCGAATTAAACGCATAGCTTGTGGTGCAGCTTTCTTCAAACCACTAATAGATTCTACCAAGGCTTCCATATCAGCCACAGTGCAGACCGATTTTGTATAACTGTCACCTTTTACAAGTTTCTTGACCTTATCTAACCACTCTTTGTGTGAAGATGCCAGCCAATTATCACC
>Ga0247723_1000882_pt1 | contig 18914 bp, 29 predicted proteins | sample MSEWelMarce5H_FC_FD_189079 | JGI IMG/M metagenome (GOLD analysis project Ga0247723, IMG submission 189079) | Subsurface sediment microbial communities from gas well in West Virginia, United States - MSEEL Well Study Marcellus 5H_FC | ecosystem: Environmental > Terrestrial > Deep subsurface >... | reverse complement strand
TATTATTTAAATAATAAATTAAAGATATTGAAATTAAAGCAGTTATTAAAAATAGTTTTCTTTTCATTTTAATTTGGAATTATATCAAATCTATTTTTTGAAAAACAATTTTTATTATTTTGTTTTAATAATAATGCCAATGTGTAAGCATCCTCAAATGATTCTTGTTCATATAAAAATATATTGTTTAAATCATGTTCTTCAAATAAGGCAAATATTTGATATAGAAATAAATCAAATAACAATCCATAAGATTGAGTTACTATAATTTCATCACCATCTGTGATTAAATAAACAATATCTTTTGAATATCCTAAAGAATTTTTAGGTTGTAAGTCTTCAATAAAATCAATAATATATTCAATTTCATCAAATTCATAACATGGAATATCTCCAGTTAATCCAAGTTTTGCGTAATGTAGTTTGTAAATCATAATTCGTTTGGTTTAATAGTTCCATCTTGATCAATATAACAATCAAAATTTACTAATGAATTTATAAATTTAATGTACCCTTGTGTTTTGCAATATAGTTTACGTTCTTCAATGTCTTCAATGCCAGAATACTTTTCCCACAATTCCAATCTTTCTTCAATTGACAATGTTGGTATTTTGAATTGTTCTAAATAATCAAACAAGATTGATAATCCTCCAGCAATAAATGTAAACTTCTTGTCATTCTTTTCGCAGAATCTCATTTGATTTGCATACTCGTTTGCAGTATCTATTGCTTGCTTCTTTAATTCTTGATCACTTGGCTTTTCTTTCAATGGTTCTATTGCTTTAGGTAGGTTCTTTATTTCTTGTCTTGCATAATCTAAATAAGCATTCATTATCCTACCAAAGTACTCACAAGAAAAGTTTTCATAGCATTTAGCATCTACCTGTAATTTGCCTGAAACTGCCATTTCAAATGCAATCTTAATTTCTTCTGGTGTTTGATTACCAAAATTAGATCTAACAAAATTGGTTAATACAAATTTTTCTTCTTCAGTTGGTAGATTGTTGCCTCGTAAGCCAACCAAAAGCATTGAATAGCGTAATACCTCCTTTATATCTTCTTCGTTCCTTACACGCAAACTATTGGCACTCTGTGCCTGTTGTATTGCTATTGCACTACCACTTCCTAAGTGCTTCCATTCTTGCTGCACTTGTTCCGAGTTTCTCAGTTGTATTTCCATTATTGTTAAATTTGGTTTTATTATTCATCCAAGTATTTATTCTTCTTTCAATATTAAAGAATTTTTCTAACTCCCATCTTTCCTTTCCAGATTTATTTTGTTCTGTCCAGTAAGCATAAAAATTATCGTATTCATCTCCTAACTGAAAAATGTGTGGAGTTATTATATCTATTAACTTTACTTTACTTTCTTTTACTTTACTTAACTTTACTTTGTCATCGTTACGAACAAGTTCTGAACGCGTTACATTTTCACTAACTACTTGATTTTCACGCCATTCTGAAATGCGTTTTGCGTTTTTTTCTTTAGAAACTTGATACTTTTTACTAAAGTTTAGCAATTGTTTGTTGAAAGTTTCACCATTATTTGTAGAAATCAAATCAATTTCTTCAATAAAAGTCCAACATTTCTCCAATTTTTTACCAACATTTAGTTGATGTTTAAGAACTTTTGTCTTAATTGGTTTCTCCTGTAGTGCAAGTTTTTCCAATATTGTATAAAATAACCCAAGACCTTCATATCCATATTCAAGATATAATTCGGTTATCTTTTCATCATTAAATGAATTGGAATCGTGTAAGTAATATTTCATTTATAAAATAAAAAAAGCCAGTCTGCGTAGGAGTGCAAATCTGGCTTTGGTTATTTAACCTATTAAATTACCTAAGAACTCCTACCCTCTTAGTTAATTGTTTACAAATATAATTACTTTAAACTGATTTGCACAATCTTTTGGTAAAATAACCAGAATAAATTGGGTAATCATTTTCAAATAATCTTGCGTAATCAGATGTATAGTTATTGTTAACCTTAAATTTATCGTTACCAGACACCATTGTTTGCCATCTAATAACTTCAAATATCTGTTTAGATCCTAATCTAACGTAACCTCTGTTGATTAGTTGAAATGCCAATCTTTTAAACTCCGAGTAAACTTGGGGATTATCTAGATGATATTGTTTGAAACTTGTTCTCATGTTTTTGTTTTTTAGGTATTAAGTAAAGTTTTTTATAATCTTTTTGCAATTGCTTGCTTATATGGTCTTGCCATTCGTTAAATGATAACTTTTTCATTGGTTATAAACTTTTGTAATAAGTTCAACAACTATTGCAAAGATCCAGCAACAAATGATCCCTACAATTCCAACCATTGTTAAAAATTCTGCAGTATTAGTTGATTGCGATTTTTTCCCTTGATTTCTCATGTTCTTCTATTAGTTTGTTTTTAACACTAATCCATTCTTTTAATACTTCTTCTTCATACATTGAAAAGTAATCTTTCTTTTTGTATTCGAATTTATTGATAATTCCTGTAACATTATCAATCGTGTACTCTCTTGCTGAAAAAGGAATAACACCCTTTTCTTTTAAATTTTTAGTTACCAGTTGGTACGCATATCTTTTTTTAAATTGTTTCATATTAATTTTTATTAAGTTCTCTTTCCATTTCTTCGGTGATTATTATATCCTCACCATATTCTTCTAATTCATTCCACTTTCTTTTTGCTTTTAAGTAAGGCTCAATTTCATTCTCTAAAAATGTTCTCCTTTCTCTGAATCTTGACCTATCTAAAGAATCAATCCAATGGAACATATATGTTTTCTTTTCCATAATTAAAACGGTAAATCTTTTTTTGGTTCTTGTGTCTTGTAAGTCATTGCTCCAGATCCGCTTGTCTTTGCTTCCCATGTATCAAGTTCAACATAGTACTTCCCATTTTGAGATTGATTAATCTTTAAGTTAACCCATCCGTTTTTAGAGTTTGCTGAAATAAACTCTGCTGCTTCTTTTGAATTCAATGATAAATTCCCAATTACAAATGTTGGTGCATTTTCATTTCTTTTGAAGATGAATCCCTTTGCAAATACTTTTTCTGTCTTTTCCATTTTTATTTATTTAATTGTTGTTTACGATTTGTTAAAAATTGCATTATTTGTTCATTATTTTCAATGGTTGCTTCATGTTCTCCATAGAAATATAATAATTCTTCAATACTATTTAATTTATTTATTTGTATTTCCCATTTATTTATTGGCTTTGATTCCACTTGTGTGCCTGCTGCATCTAAATCTTTGTCAGTCACTAAAGCAAGCATACTTGAAAGGCAGTACCTACGAAAATACGTCACACCCGATCCGTAAGCCTGAAAATCGTTCATGTTACCAAGTTTAACCTTTGGAATGCTTGTAAATGATTCTAAAGATTCTCCACTTTCTACATGAAATAGAATAGTTCTTATTCCATCGTTCTCAAGTAATTGGCTAAAGCATAACCCATTCTTTTTAAGTAATGGATTAATAACTGAAAAGATTTGTGGCAAATCTGCATAAGTGTAGTTATGTCCTTTGGTGTCCTTGTGAATTACTGGACATTCATTCTGAAAATTGGATAATGATTTAATTAAGTTTTTCATTAGTCTAAGATTAATTGTTGAAATTTTGATTTATAAACTCGTTCTTCTCTGCAAACTGCTGCCCAAAAGTCTTCCAGTTCTTCGAAATACCATGTGCAAGAATAAAACCCTGCTTCATCTTTAAATTTTGCTTTATACTTTTTCATTGTCCTAAAATTATTGGGCAGATATGCCAGATTAAAATATAAAAAAAGATTGTAATTGCAATAGAACCAATTAATCCTTCTGGATCTTGTTGGTAAAAGGTTTTGATTTTGTTAGTTAGATTTTTCATCTGTTATTGTTTAAGTGTTTACAAATATAAAAGGAATAATTGAAATAAAAAACTTTTAATAAAATTATTTTAAATATTTATTGAATATAAAAAATCCCTACCAGCAAAGCCAATAGGGAAATTATAATAATACTTAAACCATTTAACTATGAAAAGACAAATTTAAACAATTTTTCCATCTCTTATTTGAATATTTTTAACATTTGATTTCCCGTTCTCTATTTCTACTATTGCCATCCCGTGATTATGCATACTAAACGGCATATACTTTGGACTTAATAAAGTTAAGCACCCAGTACTATAAGTATTTATAAACTCTTTAAAGCCAGTCTTCTTTTGAGTTGTCGAGGTCCTATGAACATGACCTATTAAGGTATTGCAAATAGTTTTGTTAAATAGATTCTGACTTGGATTTACTCCGCCTCCGCCATACAATTCATGCCCATGTAATACAAGTAAGTCTCCCATCTCCATTCCTTGCCAATCCTCAATCATTGTAATGCCTAACTTATCTAATCTAAAAAATACATCAAATTGTAAGTCATGCAACTGAGCAAACTCCTCAGCTTGTAATTGTAATGACCTAGCAAATCTATTCTCGTGGTTGCCTAACTTATAATAAATCGGAATCGTTCTAAATAAGTCTCTTAGCCTTTGTAAGAAATCCCTATTCATGTCGACCTCTCTTTTAAAGTCTCGCATATCCTTTTCCTTTTCGTGCCTAGAAATAGAATAAAAGTCTTGGATGTCGCCATTAAGATATAAGCAATCAATTTCTTGTTCTTTTAAATGCTTAATTGCACAAGTCAAAGCAGTAAGGTCGTGATAAGGAAAATGAATGTCAGATAATATTCCAATCTTTTTTAAGTGGTTAGGTAATTTAGCCGATACATATTCTTTGCCAATGCTATCTTCAATACCAAAGTTGTCTAAAGTATCAAGATTATAGTTTACGACTACTGGTGGCATCTCTTGATTAACTGCTTGCAAAGACCTATCCTTTGCCAAAATATTGTATTGGCTCATTAATTTCCTTAATGAATTTGGACTTTTATATCCATACATTTCATAAAATGAATTGTAAAAATCCGTTTTGCTAAGATTTGTTGAAAAGAAATGCTCCCTAATCTTAACTAATTTATCGTCCTTGTTCATATTCCTCCATTATAACATCAACTAAAAATTCAATATTGTTTAAAACTTTCATGCGTAGTGCAAACCCTGCATCATCAATGTACTGAATATTTTCCATGACATCCATCATAGTTTCAAGAAGATCGTTTGCTTTGCTTCTTTTATTTTCTATTTGCTCAATCGTTTTGTTTGGCATCAATAGATATATTTAAAATAAACCCAGACAGAAATTAATAATCCTTGAATTAGCATCGTTAATATTGCCCATGTAGGAATCACTTCTTTAACTATTCTTTCAAAAGTTATATTCTCGTTTTCTTTCAATTTAGATTGATATTGTTTTTCGTATATATTCTTGATTGAATCTATATCGATTGTGGCTTTGATAGTTCCCTTGTAAGACCTTATTATTATCTTGCCTTGTGGTATTGTTATCTTTGAATAAAATCGTGTCAGTAAGCCTAAAGAATCACAAGGATTCTCAATGATTAAAGTGTCCCTAACTGAATTATAAATATGAACTATTTTTTCAGTTCTAAAGGTATCTATTTTAATAATAGACTTTTGTGTTTCTACCTTGCTTGTCTTGCAAGATATAATGGTAAGAAGTATAAGTAGGATTGCTAATTTGTTTGTCATGAGAAATAAAGTTTGGATTCTGCTTGCCTTCTTTGTGTTAAGCCTTTGACTGGAACTCCTTTGACTTTATTCCAAATCAAAAATTGACTTTCAATAAATTTGTCATTAGGATTAGCATTGACTTTTTTAAGTAGTGTGCTTTTCTTCAATGCACCTGTGCCGACATTATAAGCAAATGATACTAAAGCATCAAATTGGTTTTGGGTAATGTCATCTCTTGTAAATGAATCAACTGAACTTTCATAATGCTTTAATACATTTAAAAAGATTTCAGTTGCTCTTGCTTGGGTAATCTCTGGATCTGTCATCCTTACCTTTGTGCCATCTGGATAGTATGTGCATCCAATTGATATTGTCGGAATACCTGCAGGACATAGGTAAGGTTTTAACCTAACTCCCTCAAATCTTTTTAGCAGGTCGAGTCCTTTTTGGCTTATCTTCATCAAGTTTGCTTCTAAGTTCTATATTCTCGCTTCTAAGACTATGTATTTCAGCCGTTAACGTTTCTACTTTGGCTTTCAAATCAGCAACTTCTTGCTTCATATCGTTTGCCATTTCTCGCCAAATCTTAATTGCTTCTTGGACATTGGTTATCTCGCCAGCCTCAACTTCAACCTGTGCTTTTTTTCTGCCAAAAATCCATGTGATTATTGATGCAAAGAATGCAGTCAATGTTGGCAAGATAACTTCATTCCAATGTTCCATTACTTTTTAAGTGCTTTTAAAATTTGTGCTTTTGCAATAATTGCAAAGTTTTCATTGTCTTTGACAAATGATGTAAATGTTTCAAGATCAGATGAATCAAGTTCTAATGCTTCACCTTTGTTTAGTGCTAATGCCCATTCCCAAAATTTCAAGGCATCTCCTTTAGATTGTTGAACTAATGAATTGGCAACTACTTTTCCTGCATTGGCATTTTCAATGATGTTACCATCAAGATCCAATAAGTTAAAATTTAAATCAATCTTCATTTTTTGTTTTGTTTAGATTAAAAAATTGTGTAAATATATTATTTGTTTTTTAAAATTGTTATTTCTGCTGATAATTCTTGAATCGCTTTCACTAAAATAGGAGTTAACTTAGAGTAATCAACTGATTGCATTCTTTCATTATCTTTTTCTCCTACAACTGCGTATGGCAATACTTCAGTAAGTTCGTGTGCTAAAACTCCATACATCCTTGTTTTATCAGTTTTCCATTCGTAATCGTATGTTTTTATTTTGTTTACCAAATCAACACCTAAAAAGTCTTTTAAATCTTGTTTTAATCGGTAGTCGGATGCAACTGCATAATTAGTTGTTGAGCCATTAGTACTAATACCTCCAACATAAGTACCATTTACAAAATGAGCAGTAAAATCACCACTTGTATAACCTGAAGCCTTTGACCAATAATTATTTGCGTTATTATTAACTTGTGATGAAGTTACACCACCACCAATTGTTACACCTACGTTTACAGATGAACCTGTACTATTTCCTGTGGCAGTTGTCGTTCCAAATAGTACTGAACCCCCATTTAAAATTCGCATACGTTCAGAAGAACCAGTCTGAAATAAAATATTAAATCCATTTTCAGCAATAATACCTAAGTCTCTTGGAGAATATAAATAAGCACCTCTTGCTATAATAGCAGGATATGTCCCACTAGAATAACCTGCATTTGCAATACCTAATTGCATTAAATCTCCACTACCATTTTTTGCAGAATAATATGTAGTATTATTACCAGTTGATGACCCTTCTATTCGCAATAAATCGCCAAATGTCCTAGAAATATGTAATTGAACACTTGGCGAAGTAGTTCCAATACCTACGTTGCCACCATACGATTGTAAAGATAAATTACCAGCACTAACACCACTAGCAACTGTTTGGAATTGATATTCGCCAACTCCATATCTTCTTAAATAAATCGCATCAGAATTTGATATTCCAAAAGTAGATGGACCATTTGCGTAAATACTATTTACCGCAGTTCCTCCCGCTGTAAATTGACTACTTGTATTAACAATCAATCCCGTTGCCGTAACACTACTCGAAAACGTGGCTGCGCCTCCGTTATTAGCTAATTTTAAAGCATTATACCAAGCAATAGAAGTTCTGTTAAAAATATCTATACTAAAATCTTCACTTGTTGCTCCGTTTCTTATTACAAATGAACTACCACCATATACACCATTTCCAGCAGTATCAGATGTTCTTGATTGATAAAATCCTTGCAAAGTATTATCTGAAACTTTTACTTGACCATTAACTGTTAGTTTTGAGTCAGGCGAATTCGTTGAAATGCCAACATTAGTGCCATTATCAAATATTTGACTATTCCCAATTGTACTTGAAGAAGTAAATTTGGATACATAATTTGTTGTTCCAGTTCCCGTAACTGGATTAGTTAAAACTGCTTGATATTGCGGAATATTAAAAACTCCCGTTGTAGAATTATAAGTTGATGCTCCCGAAGTACCCGTTGTTGTTAGGCTTACCGATGCTCTTGCTAAAGCATCCGTATATTGAGTTAACGAAGTACTAATAACACCTGTAGTTGAGTTATAAGAAATCCCTGAAGTACCTGATAAGAAAGATGCAGTAATACCACCTAATCCACTTAACGTATAAGTTGGAATATTTAGTACGTTTGAAACTAATGTAGCACTACCACTTGATCCTGTAGTTGTTAAACTTGTAATTCTATTAGTGTAAGCAGTATCCCAATTTGTAGCAGATGCAGTTGTTGGTATTGCATATCCTGCAGTTAAACTAAATACACCTGTTGTATTGGTATATGTTAATCCTGTCGCAGAAGAAGATAATGCAGTTAAAGCAATATAATTATTTGGGTTAGTCGCATTATAAGGTGTAAAACCTAATGCAGTTGCAATGGATTTTTTCTCCCATAAACTATTGGATGTATTAAATGCTATTATATCATTATTAGCAGGAGATTGTGCCGATACATTATGGATTTCATCTAATTCATATCCGTTCTGTATCTTAACTTCTATTTGTCCTAATGTTGGATGTGATCTTGTAATTACACCAATATAAACTAAATGATTAGGAGCGTATTGCTTTGTAGTAGTATAAGTACCAGCAGTAGTAGGAGATAAATAAAGTTGTTGTCCTTCTGTAAATGCGGATGTATCTATACCTGTTAAATCTCCAGTTAAAACAACATAGCCTTCAGCATTGTTAGCAATATTTGCTTGACATAATCCAAATGTTTGAGCAGATGTAGAATCACTAGTTGCTAATGCTTTTTCCACAATTGGATTATTGCCTGTAGCACCAGTAATGTAAACAACTGTTCCCTTTGTTAAGGTTGCACCTGTTTGATTTCTTACAAGCCTAACTAATGTGCCTGCTTGTCCAGCAACAGGAAAGGCAATTAAACTTCCATCTCCAGCAACATATTGAGTTGTATCGCCTGTTGGATATGGATAATAAGTTGCAGTATCATAAGAAATTGTACCTGCAGTAGATTTAACAAAACCTGTACCCGATAAATTATTTTGCTTTGTATTTAAAGCATTCTGTAAATCAGTTTGGTTAGATAATGTTCCTGTAATTCCACCCCATATTGTTCCAACTGTAGGTGAAACCTCAATGTAAGTAGCACCAGACCAACGATAAATCTTATTTGTGTCTAAGGCAACGTAAATTTTACCTGTTGCTCCACTTGCAGGAAATGCTGCTAAATCAGCAAACTCTAAAACATCATCTACATAAGATGGCAATTGAGTTGATGGTACTAAGCCTCCGCCATCAAGACTAGCGTAACCATTGGCAACTCCTTTGTTTGCTGCGTTCTCTGGTGTATAACCTAAAGCAGTTGTTACATTACCGCTTGTAATTCCGCTAATATAACCACTTGGATTTGTTGCATCATAAGGTGTGTAACCTAAAGCAGTAGTAACATTACCACTTGTTAATGATAATGTTCCACCTAATGTAAGATTTCCGCTTGTAGTAACCGTTCCACTTAAAGACAAACCACTTACCGTTCCTGTGCCACCAACAGATGTTACCGTTCCTACATTAGTAGTATAACCGCTTGGATTAGAGGCATCATATTTTAAGTTTAAAGCAGTTTGTGTCGCGGTACTAATTGGTTTGTTTAAATCCGTAGTATTGTCAACATTCCCTAAACCAACCATTGATTTAGTGATACCTGAAACCGTACCAGTAAAGGTAGGGGAAGCCAAAGGTGCTTTAGTATCTAATGCCGTTTGAGTTGCAGAGCTGATTGGTTTATTGACATCGCTTGTATTATCGACATCGCTCAATCCTACCATCGCCTTTGTTATGCCACCAACTGTACCCGTAAACGTAGGATTATTTATATCTGCCTTTAAATTTAAGGCAGTTTGTGTTGCAGTAGAAATAGGTTTATTGACATCACTTGTATTATCTACATTTGATAAGCCAACCATTGATTTAGTAATTCCACTAACCGTTCCTGTAAAAGTTGGTGATGCTAATGGTGCTTTGGCATTTAAAGCATTTTGTAGATCTGTTTGTCCAGATAATGTACCTGTTATTTGCCCCCAAGCAACTACTGCACTTGAATTTATTTGAGTATAAGCAGAACCACTCCAACGATACATTAAACTTGTATCATTGATAACATATAAAGTTGTTAAATCACCTGTAATTGGTAATGCACTAAATGTACTTGCCAAATAATAATTAGATCCAATAATATTCCCAGATGTTTGTGAAACATTGATTGAAACTAAATTTGGAGTTACATTCAGTTGTACGTTATCGGAATTATCGGTAACAATTATATCAATAATATCGTTTGCCATTATCTTGTAATTTCTTGGGTGATTGAAAAGATTCCTTGAACGTATGTCTTAACCGTATTGTCGGCAAATCTAATTTCTATATCATATTCATAATCATTAACAGGTATATCAATAATTTGAGTATTGATTTTAAATAAACCTGCAGTTGGTGATGTGATTGTGATACCTGCACCACTAACAGATGTTAATGATAAAGCAGGTGTTATGTCATCTGCATTAGTTCTTAATTGCATCCTTATAATTGCACCTGTAAGATTCTTTGCAACATCATTAATCTTCAACTCAAAGTTTACTTGATCGAATGTATCTGCTTTTATATGGCTAAAATTAAGACTCATTTTCTATTTTTTTTAAATATACTTTTAATTTCTTAACGTTTTCTTTCTTGGGTTTATAACACCCAACCAATGAAATCGGCTTCTTTACTTGGGAACACATCGGCATTACTGTTTGAGTTGTATTCTGGATATAAATTATTATTAAATGACATATAGTCAATAAATCTTCTTGTGTAAGATTGAGCAATTGATCTTTCTTTTTCTACTAAGAAATCAATCTCTGATTTATCTACATTAGAACTATTCTCGCTACCATGTTTATAAACTCCTTTATTTGCTATCGTATATGCTGCAAATGGTAAATACTCTACCATTGACCAATGTATCAACATAGGCTTTACATAAACGTTTAAAAGCATTAGATAATTGCCTGCTAAAGTATTGGCAACTATATCTGCATTTAATTTGTTAAATAAATCCGTTCCTAAATAGTTTTGTATATGGATGTCTTGCGCCAACTTAACCCACTGGATATAGTTGTCCACATCAATGTTGCCATTTAGTGCAGTAAATTTTACTAATTCATCTCTACTTATAAATAATGCAGTAGCCATATCTTATTTTGGTAAAAATCCTTTATTTGGCATATTTATTGGCTTTGTGTAAACCAATTTGTTATTTGTTGGCAATATCTCACCTGCTTTTCTTGCTTGTGCAGGTGTAATTTCAACCGATCCTTTTTTTCTTGGATCTGTAAATCTTTTATAGGTTTCCCTTGTCCAGAAATGATGACAAGCACCACCTCCTTTATATAACCATATATCATAAGTATCTGCACCTTTTGGTCCAAATCCCTCATTCACAGACTTTTCACTCATGCGCATAATATCTTCTTTACGATACAACTTATTTGCAGCAGTCATTTTCTTGCAAAAGGTTCTGCTCTTTTCGGTTGTGTCCCCAGAATAACGATACCTTGAAATAAATAATTTGCCATCTTGTTCAGATTTAATGTCTGGTCTTGCAACTCCTGTGCTTACAAACTCATAAATCTTGGACATCAATGACTTTTTAGGATTGTTTAATGCCTCTAATTCTGCATCTAACTGATCTTCTATATCATGGTCAACTATTCTTGAATCAACTAATTCCCATTCGTTTAAATCGATGTCTTCACCAAATTCTTCAACGTTTAATTCATCGATATGTGAAGATAAAGCAACACCAGTTTTCTCTTGTACTTGTTCATTATTCATATTAGGGTTTAAGTCAATAAACTCCAATGGTTGCAATGTTTTAAAATAAAGATTTAAACTGATTTTGTTAAATGCTAACACCTTATCAATTCCATCAAGGAATGTATCTTGGAAATAACGAATAACCATGTTATCAAATAAGGTGATTGCATTTTTTAATTCATCTGCATTAGAACTAAATCCACTTGCACTTGGAATACCAAATTGCAATCCACTTACAACACCATGTCCTAAAAGTATCTTGGATTTTGATTCCTCTGATAAATACTCATAATGCTTTGGTGCTTCGTTTAAAGGAACTGAATCAACAGTTGTCTTTTTGGTTTCATCATTGTTAAATGAAACAACAACTTTCTTGCCTTTAGATCCTGTTAACGTTTTTGTAACTTGTCTTGAAATTAATTCCCTTTTTTCTTCATCTGGGATACCATTATTAAAATTGACAATGCTTGTTGGACTGAATCCATTCTGAACATCGTTAATTAAATAATCTGCTATTTCTTCTTCCAGTTTAGCATAAGGAATACAACCAACATAGTCAACATTGCTATAATATTTTTGTCCTACCGTATAATTACCAACATATAGAATCTCTAATGTCTTATCACCAAATCCAAATGCAGGAATACGTTTTGGCTCAAACTTCTTTGTATCTTCCCAGTTGTCTGAATAGTAATATGCCTCTACTTCGCCTTTCTTATTGCATTTCTCTGCTCTTAATAATTGAACAGGGATATGTTCTACTCTTACAATTTGAGTTTTTTGCTTATTATAGATTAATTGATAAGCATATTGACCTAATAATTTTAAATCAGAAATTCCTTTTTTAAGAATATCTTTTCTGAATAGCATAATCATTTGTGCATATTCATTAGGCTTCTTGCTTGCATCGGTAGCATCTAAGCCACGACCATAAATCAACTTTACAATGTTGTTTATAACTGCATTGTTAGTTGTAGATCCGTTATACCTGTCAATTAAGAATTGGAAAAAGTTGTTGTCCTCTCCAAATTCAACCCAATTATCTCGCTTTGATTCTACAATTTTAGGTTGTGAGTATGCCTCCAACTGAATAAAATGTGAATTTAAATGATCTTTCTTATTCATAGAATATTATTGAATCTGTATTGCTTGTGTATGTACCAGAATTAACCGAATAACTTTCGGGAACTTGATTAGTACAAAATACTTTTATATTGTTTACTAAGTGGTAATCTAATTTATTATTAATTACCCCATAATATTTGATTTTAAAAGAATAGAAATGCCCTTCTTCTAAATCAAAAACCATTTTAAATGTACTAAAAAAACTTTTCTTCTTGCAATTTATCTTATGAGTTGTTTCAACATTAGTTGTTTCATTCTTAATAAATAAATAATTAGCATCACTTAATCTTGTTGGAATAAACGATACTTCTTGATTGCTTGCAGAAGATTTTAAAACGATCATAATGTATAAACGTAAAAAAGGCTTTTTGTTTTCTTTTTAACGAAAAAAGGAGGCATCTGCCTCCTAATTTCAACCCAAACAAACAAAATTTATTAAACTCCAGATGTAACCGTTACGCCAGCAGCAGTTAAAGTAGTTGTGATAAAGTTTGCAGGTAATGGTTCTTCTCCTACAATCGTTATGGTATAACCAGACATATCGCCCATTGCTGCACCTGTAACAATTGTACCTCCTGTAACCTCAAGTCCGTTTTTAAGTCCACAATAGAAAAGGTTTCCATTGTTGTCTTCAACGATTGCTTGTGGTCTACCAAATGCAAGTAATTTAATTTGCCTATGGTCTTTAATTGTTAATTGCTTTAAACTTAAATTTAAAGTTTGTGTAAAAAAAGTAGTTCCGTTTTCTCTTGAAGAATTGATCGTTTGCTCAAATGAACTTGATCCTTTCAAATCATATTTGAATCCGATTGGAGTCCCTGCAATAGCAGAAATTGCATCTGTGTTAGTTACATCATAAGTAACTCCAGTTGCATCTCCCTCATTCATAAAATAAACTGCTTTTAATCCACCAACACTTGTTTTGCAGGGTTCTAATCTCCCCAAAGATATATCGCATCCAGGCATATTGATTGAATTTAAAAGTTAAAAATAAGCACCCCAAATTAATGAGGTGCTATTTATTTTAGTTGGCAGCATTTGTGATACCGTAAGTAACAATATCAGAAGCAAATCCGTATTGTACTCCAGCAGTCATTCTCATAACAACGCGAACGTTTTGAGAACCATCAATGTCAGCCATGTCAATAACCTTAACTTCAGTCAAATCAGAGATAAGACCAGTACCGAAATACAAGTTAGATTTTTGAGTAGCAATTGCTTTTGTAGAAGCAAGACCATCTGCAACGAATAATTTGATACCATCAAAAGAAAGAGATCCATTGTTGTACCATTGTGTTCCCATTGCGTTAGTACCGTTAGCACCTAAACCAGATGCACCGAAACCACCCAAAGCACGAATGTAAGCACGAGCCATTGCTTGTGATACATAGATGTAAAGGTCATCTTTAGTGTATAAAGAAGAAGGGATAGCATCTGCAATCTTTCCTAATTCAGCAACGATAGTTGAAGAAGAAACGGCAGCACCAGCAATTTCTTGACCTGAAGGCAAAGCAGCATCTGCAGCCAATAAAGTAGATAAACCATCAAACTCACCTGCGTTAGCAGTAACACCTTCCCAGATATTAGTTTCATTCTTAGCAGCAACTTTAGCAGCAACGTGTGCAACTAAAAAGTCAGCGAAAGACTTAGGCAATGTTTTGAAAGCAGAATATCCTTGCTCAACAGATAACCAATCAGAAGCAAAGTCTTTCTTACATAATTGTAAGTTAACTTGAAATTCTTCTGGTTGTAAAATCTTTTCAGTCAAAGTAATTGTCGATGTAGCATCGAAATCACAAGTTGCATTTTTCAAGATGCCATCTGTGGCAACTCTTTTGATAACTTGCTTAAAACGTACATTTGGTTTTACTTCAATACCACCACGATCAATGGTAGGTGAAGAAAGCAAAGAAGCAGCAATGATTTTATTTGCATACTCCCCAGCATAGGTTGTGGTAATACTTGTTGTAGTCGGCATTTTATTTAAATTTAATTAGTTGAACATTTTTTCAAAAACTTTATCTTGGATTGTTTCTGGTCTGTTTTGACCAAATGAGAATCCTTGCACTTTTTCCTCTGGCTCTGGATTCTGAACGATTGGTTCAGCACCTTCCTCTTGAGAATTTAATTTTACTTCCAATGCTTCTTTTTCTGATTTCAAAGACTCATTTTCAGCTTTAACTTCATTTATCTGTAAAGACAATTCAGTTCTTAATTTTTCAATTTCTGCAAAGAAAGTTTCCTTGCTAACTGATTCAACCACTCGTTTTGCTTGTGGTGCAGGTGCTTGTGGTGCTGCGTTAGCCTCCACTTCAATTTCAACTTCTGGTGCTGCTTCTTCTTCTGCAGGTGTAGCCTCTTTAACTTCGGCTATAATACCTTCAACTGCAACGACCAAAACCATTCCATCTTCTAATGTGTACTCGCCAACTGGCATAGGTACAACACCATCGGCAGTAACTATACCAACAGAAAAGTCTGGTGCAAATTCTTCAGCCTCGATAATGGTGATACCATCTTCTAACTTCATCTGCGCCAAATTAATCTGAAAGCCTAATGCTGCTTTAACTCGATTTTTTGTGCTTTTGTATTCCATATATATATTTAATTAATTACTAATTGGTAATAATTCTACTTGCTACTATTTTTCCTAAGCCAGCATATTGATTAAGTGCATTAATACTATTTAATAATTCACTATTTAATTTATAGGCATCTGTACTTTTTGGATCAAAACCAAATGACTTAGCATTTTGATTTAATTGCGCCATAATTGCATTTGATTTTTTTGTTAAATCAGCAGATACTTGAACTGCATCTTTTGATTTACCAATGGCAAGATTTAAATTATCTAATAAACCGAATGCTTTATCATCATTTGCTTTAGCTTGCTTAATTGCAGCAGAAGCCAAACCTATTAAACTTTTAACATCATCATAAAATCCCAATTCAACTTTTTGAGATGCTAATTCTACTTTATCAGTAGTAAATAATTTTTCAAATACTTTGCTTTCTATGCTCATTTTAGTTGCTTGTTGTGATTAAAACTCTTGGTACATTTGTATTTACTATTGTGGATGCTACACTTTGAACTAATGAACCCACTCCTTGTGATTGTAACTCACCATCACAACATTCAATACTATATGTTCCATCTGGACATAAGCATCCACGATTGCCACCTTTTGGACTTGATGTTTTATCTTTACTCATTTTCTAATATATTTAAAATTTGATTTACTAATTCTTCATCATTAATCTCTGGCAATAATTCCAAAGATAATTTATCAGCAAAGTATCCTTCAATAGAAAATCCTTTAATCTCTCCACTCTTTGCCTTTGACCAAATTTCTTCGTTATCAGCTTTCATTGATACCATCCAAGTCCCTTTAGGTAAACTAAATCCATAAGATTTAGATTTATCCATTTCTGGATCTGTAATTATCCATGATTCAACCAATGACATTCCATCTACTTTAGTTTGATGTTGTAATGTAGCATTAGATTGATTACCATTCTTTAAATACATTTGGCTTGCTTGCTCTACTGTACTTTCAGAAAAAAAGACTTGATATTTTGTATCTCCATCTTTACGGAAAATCATTTTATTAGGGATCAATGCTGGTCCCATTAATATTTTCTTTTCAGTATCTACTTCAGCTAAATTCATTTCGTACTCTTTAGCTAATGTAATGAAATTGCTTTCAATAGCAGGTCTGTCAACCAAACTTATTGCTTCAATCCCATCTTCATCATTTGAAATTATTAATTCTATGATCTTCATGGTGTATAAACGTTTTTTTTAAATTTTGTTACATTTTCATTAACCTAAACTTGCACTCATCACCTTATTTCTGTCCAATGATTGTTGTGAACTTACTTCAGATGCAACAACATAAGCCTTTACTGGTTGTTGACTTTGACCTACAACCTGTGCAATTTGATTGACACCACCTGTTCCAACAACATTAAATTGTGGTGCAGTAGAATAACTTGGTGTCATTTGTGGATTTCCAAAAGACATATTAGAGCCACTTGCATTACCAGATTTAATATCTTGAATACCTTTTGCTCCTGCAACAACTGCCGAAATACCTGCTGCAACATCACCTGCCAATCCAACCCATGCCAATGGACTTGTAACACCTCCATTTTTAACAAAGTTTTTCTTAGAGTTAAGAGCAATGCTTGCAATGGCAGCAGATTGTTCTAATATAATACCTGCAATAGCTAACTCTTTATTTTCCCCAGCAATTTGTCTTAATCCCTGCCCAAGTCGCATGATATTACCAATATATGCTTCTTGAATATTTTGTTTTGTTTCTGCTTCTATTTTAGCAATATTCTTTCTTTCTTCTGCTTGTTCTTTTGCATCGGCAGTGATATTTGCTTCATAAGTTGCAATTGCTCTTTGTCTTGCATCATATTCATCAAATAATCTTTGACCTTCTTGTTGTATTCTTTCGTTTTCAATATCTGCATCTTTTTCAAAAGCCTTCATTTGATTATCTCCTTGTACTTGGAGATTTTCATTAAAAGCATCATCAATTCTTTTTCTTTCTGCTTCTCTTTCTTTTTTTAATTGCTCTGCTGCTTCCTCTCTATTTTTCTTTCTTTTATCTAATTCTTCTTTTTCAGTTTTGGTTAATTGCTTTGCTCCATCCTCAAAGTTTTTAACTGATGCATCATAATTCTTTCCAAAATCATTTACAGATGCTTTTGCATCTTTCCAAGCACCACTAAAATCTCCTTTAATAAATTTAAGAACCGAGCCTCCAAGACTTCCTAATGATTGAATTACTGCTGTTACAGAACCATAAACAACTTGCATTGCTTTTGATACCATAGGCAAAGCACTAATTGCTAAATCAACTAATATATTAAATAGAGGTTCAATTGCTGCGAAAACCCCGTTAAATATTTTCTCTAATCCTTGAAATAAAGGTTGTAATTTTTTAACTGATTTTTCATTGTCATTAAATGCTGTAACTAATCCACCTACTAAAGCAACAAGTAATCCTATGCCTGTTGCCTTTAATGCACCACCAAATGATTGTGTTGCTACTTTTGCTCTATTAATTGCACCACCAAGTTCGCCTAATGGTCCACCTGCCATTTCTAATGAATCTACCCAATCAGATGAAGTATTTTTAGCAGATTTAATCTTGTCTTCTAAGTCATCAATTTGATTAAATAAATTCTTGAATGCCTCTGTGCCAACTTCAGTATTTTTTAATTCTTTCTTTAATTCCTTTAATTGCTTAATAGATCCACCAATATTACTGGATACATTTAAATCAACTTCTATTTCTGTTGCCATTTTATTAATCTTTTTATTTGCCTAAATCCTTTTTTCCAAGTTTTTGGAATTTCATTTTTACCTTTTGCAATCTCTATTGATTCGTGTTTTCCATAATGTTCTCTAACCATTAATAGATCTATTATATTCTTTATCATAAACGTAAATTGTTTGTTTTTGTCTTACTTTAATTTCTATTAATAAAATAGAATGGATTTAAATGTGAATAAAATGAATCATCAATTAAATAATTAATTGGCGTTAAATAATTGAACCAATCATGCGCCCACATATTTTCATCTAAATCTTTAATCTGGTTATAAAATTCTAATAACATTGATGAATGAATGACATAAAAATTATCATCACATAAATTTGAAACATCGCCACATCTTGACCTTGAAGAAATATTAAAACTATTAGGATCAAATTTGAAATCTGTAATATGTTGTTTAAATATTAAATCAAATCTTGTTAATAAAATATAATCATAATCTTTATATTCAGAATCTAAAATCAATTT
>Ga0247723_1000880_pt1 | contig 18924 bp, 24 predicted proteins | sample MSEWelMarce5H_FC_FD_189079 | JGI IMG/M metagenome (GOLD analysis project Ga0247723, IMG submission 189079) | Subsurface sediment microbial communities from gas well in West Virginia, United States - MSEEL Well Study Marcellus 5H_FC | ecosystem: Environmental > Terrestrial > Deep subsurface >... | reverse complement strand
ATTGGTGTTCGTGTGGTTTCAAAGTCTGATGTCGGCCAAGCGACGATTCAGAAGGTGATGGGTGCTGACAATGGGCGCAGTGATTGGCGCGTGTTCTTTAAGGAGCGGATAGAGAATGACGATCCGTTCTCGATAGTCTTGGAGTACCGGAACCGCTTGGCGCGGGCGGCCGTTCCTCCTGCTTACTTGTTGGAAGTGATTCAGAAACAGCTCGAGGAGCTGGGCGCCGTCCAGGGCTTGGACTACGAGGTGAGCACGTTATGAACGGGGACCAAGACAGTGTGCGGCGCATCATGCCGCAGTCCGGCCTGGACTTCAATATGATGCTCACTGACACGATGTGGGGCAGTCCCCAGATCAGCGTGCAGCTTCAGGAGAAGGTGAAGCAGCGCGAGGCGCGGCTGCAGATGCTCGAGCAGTTGAAGAAAGGCGAGCTGCCGAAAGAGAGCGAGAAGGCCGCCGCGTGGGAACTGTTGAGCTTCTACACCAGGGACTTCCGCTTGGCGAACCTGAACAGCCTGACGGGAGAAGTCCAGTACTGCCAGCACTATATCGACCTGGCAGGAGACCTGTTGCGTGACGGGTATATGGAGAGCTTCGCCACCAGCCTCGCGCGTGCCGCGACGCTCCTGGAGTTGAGCCAGTCCAAGAACGGGTTCCTGCGCCGCCGTCAGAATACGCTCACCAGCGAACAGCTACAGGGAGAGATAGAACCGACAAAGAAGAAGCTGCTCTTCGGTGGAAAGAGCCAGCGGAGCTGAGAAGGATGGCATTGCCTGTTGAGTTTTACGTCTATGTAGGATATGGCCTGTTCGCGATGTTCGTGGTCTGGGCCGTGATCAGCTTCTTCCTTGGGGGGTTCTTGAAGCCGTTCATGCAGGTGAAGCGGAGCCGTGGGAAGAAGGTGTTGGTGCGCGTGCGCAACCCGATACAGGACTACTTCCGGGCCGGGAGTGTTGAGGAGGGTGTCCTGTTGTTCAAGGACCGGGAGAAGAACACTCGTCGCATCCCCATGATGAACGGGGTGGTGAGTCGGGCGGCCACGGTCTTCTGGGTTGAGGTTGACGATGAGAAGAACTGCTTCTTCAAGCGAGATACTGGAGAAGCGGCGGGGACTTATGACGCTGTGCGCGTGGATAGCTATATCACGCGAGCACTGGTCCGCCCCGGTCTCTTCGGTGATAGCACGGTGAGAATCCTCTTGTTGCTGGTGATCCTTGCCTTGGTCGGTATTGGGATTGTCGGGTTCTTGGTGTACCGCAACGGTGTGGCGCTCGCTGCCGTCCAGGCCGTCGTCTCCAGCGCAGGTGTCGGAGTGGTCGCATGAGAATCACCTATGCAGTCCAGACCATTGACGACCCACGAGTGCGTGCGTGGTTCCGTACTGTTGGGGAACGGCTTCGCACCAAGAAGGGCATCATGATAGGTGGGACCACCAGGCACCTCGGGAGCGGGGTGTTTTTGGTGAGTGTGGAGACGGTCGTTGATATGACGGGGTTCCTCCTTGGCCCCTTGATGCTTATCCTGAGTGGGATGGCGGCGTGGGTGCTCTGGGAGAGTGCGGCCCTGAGTAACTGGCTTGTAGGGCTTGGCGTGGCCGGGGCGTCACTGGTGTACTTGCTGGTAACACCGGGCCTTCATCGCCTCCTGATGCGTGCCACGTTGCGCAAGGTGGTGGGTCACCGCGTCATGGTGAAGCCAGCAACAGAGGCCGTATTGTGGGGGTTGGCACATGGGAAAGTTTGAGGTCTTGGAATACCTGAGTGTGCTGCGCCTCACCGGAGACCATGAGTACCGCAAGTATGTGGAGGTCCACGCTGAGCTGCGGAGGCGCGGGGTGAGCTTGAGCTATGCGAGCGTGTGGCGAACCATGAACTGCCTCTATGGTGACGGTTTACTGGAGGTGGACTTCGAGATTGATGGGTTGCAGCGCTCGGCAAGGTTCCGCGCTCGCTCACCGTCGGTGTTGCACAGTTCACAGATGAAAAGAGTAGACAATATACTCCAAGCTGATGACGAGAAGGGGCGGCGCGGTTCTGCCGGAGAGGCTCGGGGCCGGTTCGCGGCGGCCGGGGGCTTGGCGCGTGGTTGACTTCAACAACGACAGCACAGTGAGCACGCCGCCGGGGGATGTGGTGAAGATCGTGGTGCTCGAACGGCGCGAACAATGTATCGAGGCGCTGGAGTCGTACCATAATGTCCAAGCCGCGAACCTGGAGACCGGCCATAAGCTGAGTATCTTGCGCGCGCGGGTCATGGCGTTCTGGTATCAGGTGCAAGCGATGGCGAAGCGCCGGTTGTCGGAAGAGAAGTATGAGGAGATCCGCGCTGACTTTGAGAACGCCACGCGGGAGAAGGAACTGGTGAGTGGCTTCGAGTGGCTCAACGAGTTCGTGGATGACTTGGGGTTGACGTTCATTGATAGCCGTGCCAAGTATGACCGGACGCACGTTGAGGACTCGAACAGCAAGAAGGGACTCTGATGGCTGCTGACTACTATGAGACGCTGCGCGGGACGCCGTTCGTGTACGACCACGGCCTCCCTTTCCGAGAGCTCTTGGCCAAGAACATCGACGACCTGATGGAGCGCATCAGGAAGAAGAAGGCGAGCCTCCTGATTGTGGACGGCGGCGTGGGGGAAGGAAAGACGACGCTGGGCGTCCACTTGGCTGACTATGTGAACATCCGGTATGGGACCGGGAAGCCCGTTGACTTCCGTGGCGCGCAGATGGCGATGGGGGGGAAAGAGTTCGGTGAGAAGCTCATCCAGTGCCATGATGAGAAGCTCCTGGTGATACTGTACGATGAGGCGGGGGACTTCGATAAGAAGACGACGCTCTCGAACTTCAACCGTCGCCTCATGCGTATCTTCGAGATGTACCGTGGCTTTAAGATTCTCGTGATCCTTGCGCTCCCCCGTTTCTATAAGCTGGAGAACGAGCTGTTTGATTTGGGAATTCCTCGGATGCTGGTTCACTGTGAGGACCGCACCGAGGGACAGGGGAACTTCCGCGTGTTCGACCTCGAGCAGATGTACTATATCAAGCACCACGCGATGAAGATCATCGTGAAGCCGAAGTGCTACGACTTCGGGATGAGCAATTTTCAAGGTCACTTCTTAGACCTCCCGCCAGAACGGTCGCGAGACCTCGACGCAGTGAGCGTGGCAAGCAAGCGCCGCGAGACGAAGAAGACGGTGTTTGACGTGAAAGGCCGTTTCAGTGTGGAGCTCATCGCCAAGCACTTCGGGATGAGCATCCGGTGGGTACGCTTGAAACTCAAAGAGGTCGAGGACGTTGGCGATGTCGTCACGTTCGAGAGAAAGAAGTGGTATCGAAAAGAGATACTGCAGCAGATCGAGGAGCTGGAGAGAAACCAGCTCGGAGCGTGATGAAGAATGGCGTTGTTCGGCAAAGGAGCGAAGAAGAAGCCAGAAGCGGTTATTGGCTACAGCGACGTGGAGCAGGGTGCGAAGGCCCAAGCCGAGATCGAGAAGAAGGTCTGTGACTGTGAGGAGTGCGTGAAGCTCTCGAAGGTCTTGGAGAACCAGCAGACCATCGTGGCGAATCAGCAGGTGATTCTCAACGGTATCGAGGCGGTGGCTCAGCTTATCGTGAAACTGGCCGGAGAAGCCCAGGAAGAGGATGAGGAGCCTACTGAGGAAGAGATCCAGGCCGCGATACTGGCGGCGAAGGCTCAGAAGAAAGCGGTGAAGGCCAAGTGAGCCTTCCTGATTTGAGCAGTCAGTTGGCGCTCGTAGGCGGTGTCAGCGGGCTCGCGCTCCTTCTTTACCTCTTCTTCATGGTGTACTACACGCGCCAGAAAGACCGGCACGTTCTCGAGGTTCAGATACAGCTCGCCCGGATTGAAGGATTCCTCTACGGTAGCAAAAAAAGATGAGTCTCCACCGGAAGCAGGGGATGGGCAAGACGCAACGTCCACTGACGACATGGGTTCCACCCGCAGTCAAGGTTGAAAGTACCAGCAATATCAGAAGCCGAGAAGCGATGGACACACTCAGGGGCGTGTCTCAATATCGGACAGCGGCAGACATCGCCAGACACCGTGGAGTGACCGTTCAAGCGGTCTATAAGCAATTACGCTGGTTGAGAAAAAACGGGTATCTAACCCCAGAAAACGAGCTGACAAGTCTCGGATTAAACCCCCCCTCAGGGGGGCTCAGCGGGGTTGAAAAAATGACCCGCCTCCATGACCTTCGGTTTCGTGTGGAGATTATCCGTTACAGAGACCATCGTTTCGCGGCTCACCGGCGGCAGTATTTGGAGATGGAGAACATCCCTTACAGGGTTCATCACCGGAAGAATTGGGAGGGCTTCTTCTTCGCCTTGGACCATTGGAGGATTGAGGTGACGCCCCGGAGCTTCCTGTTGCTGGCGCCTGATGTGATGACTGGCGGGGCTCATGAGGAACTTCTGGGGCTCTATGGTGATGTGAAGAAGATTGTTCGGAAGCTCGAAGCGCGGTTCCCGGTGACTTGCTTGGAGAAGGGGGAGCGGTTGAATGTGGTGGTTGAGGGGACGCACGCGGCCTTGGTCAAGAACGTATTGGCGAAGAAGTATAATACGGAGAAGCGGGTGTTCGAGCTCAAAGATGGTCAGGGGAACGTCCGGCTCATCATTGACAACAGCTTGCGCCTGCAGGAGCTCGAGGCGGTCAGTCCGGTCTGGGCGGTAGATGACGAGGCCAAGGTGAAGCGGTTGCTCCACGAGGCGGTGGTCCAGGACATCAGCTTGGCGCAGATCCGCGATGAGCTCCGTCAGGTGCGTGAGGTGTTGAAGTCGCAGGTTGATGTCCAGAAGCTCCAGGTTCAGGCGGGTCTCTTGACTGCCAAGGGCGTGCGGAACCTGAGGGAATGGATGGGAGGAGAACTATGAATCCAGTATATATCAAGGCCGCCATGTTGGGAACTGTGTCAGCTCTTGCTGTGGCCGTCAGTGTTTTATTGGTGAGCAGGTGAGACTATGAAGCAATTGTCTATGGACGAGTTCGAGAAATACTGGGAGAATACTCAGTACGCCTACGGATTCTTGTGTGGTTGCGGTTGTGACCAGACTCTTACATGGTCGCACGGACAAGCCGAACGAATTAGGATTGACCTCCTTAAGAGGTTCAAATAATGGACTCATACTCTATTTCCCTTCGGGTGGTTCGTTTATTTATATACCCCACCCCCCGAATTATTCAGGGGGGTTATTTACGAGGTTTGGACCTATGAAAGCCGCGATCTATGCCAGGGTGAGCACCAATGAGCAGACTGTGGAAACGCAGTTCGTGAACTGCCGCCGGTGGTGTACGGCCCAGGGCTGGGAGTATGATGAGTATGCCGAGGTCGGAGTCTCCGGCTCGAAGACCAGCCGAACTGAGCTTGACCGGATGCTCCAGCGGATGCGCGCCGGGGAGTACCAAGCTATCGTGGTCTGGAAGCTGGACCGCCTTGGACGATCTACGATTCACCTCCTCCAGCTTCTCGAGGAGTTCAGGAACCGGAAGATTCAGCTGGTGAGTACGACGAACGGGATTGACACAAGCAAGCCGGAGGGCCGGTTCTTCTTTACGATCATTGCGGCGTTTGCCGAGCTCGAGCGCGAGTTCATCAAGCAGCGGGTCCAGGCAAGCATGGACACCAAGAGGGCGAACGGGATTCGCCTGGGTCGTCCTCCTGGGGCCAAGGATAAAGGGGTGCGTCGCAAGAGTGGGTATATTCAACGGTGGGCGGCGCAGCCTCGCAAGGGGCAGAGCTGGTATCAGAAGGAGAAGGAAATAGAGGAGAAGCAGAGCGGCGGCTTATAGGATTGTCGCGAGCACGATGATGAAGACTGTGACGCCGATGATTCCTGTTAGGCTGAGGTCTTCGCTGACGACGAATGTTCCTATGGCTGCTATGGCTCCCATCATGGCGATGAGTAGTCGTTCTGTGCTGGTGAGGTCGTATGGGTTGGCTGGGTTCTCTGGGGTTGGGTCTGGGCTTGGGGGGGTGGTTGCTTCGCTGTACCATCGTTCGTCGTTTCCTATGGCGCTCCCGAGTGCTTTGGTGGCTTTGGCTGCGCGGAACATTCCTGCTGTGCCGCACGCGGTGGAGTCGAACGTGTTTCCTGACCAGGAGTAGTGCGTGAGTACCTCATCCACCTTGGGCTTGATGAAGCTCGTGTTGAAATGGGTGCTGATCATGGCGCCCAGCCCGTTCTCGTAGTACCCGTTTCTGATGCTTGTCGCGCAGGTGCCGTTATAGTAGTACTGGAGGCAGCTGGTGGTATTCGTGAGTGTGGCGCTGTTCGCCCAGGCTCGGCAGTAGGTGGTGAGGTTGGTGTAGGCTGGTCCTGTGGTTTGTCCGGTGAGGTTCGCTACGCGCAGCGCGTCGCACTTATTTTTATTTCTTGGGCTGTCGCTGTCGTCCCATTGGGAGTTCGCCGCGCTGTAGTGGTAGCTGTTGACACCTCCGCCGTCGGTATGACCGAGGTATGACCCGGCGGTGTCCCAGTTGAAGTTGAATGGGCTGACGCCGAACCCGTCTCCGTCGGTGTCGTTCTGTAGGTTCGCGCTGAGGAACGCGAGGGTGAAGTTGGCGGCGGCTGCGCAGTACGTCTGGTTTCCGTTGAAGTAGCACGCGAGCTGGTTGAACTTGATGATGTCGCCTTCGTAGCCGGTCCATTGGTCGGTGCTGCACCCGAGTCCTGCCGCTGCGCAGTCAGCGCCGCCCATTGGGAGGCGGGTAATGTTAACTCCTGATCTGGTGGCTTTGGTGGTGATGCTGATGGTCTCGTATGCGTAGCTGTCGGCGGCGAGCTGGTTGGCGAGCGTGACGTATTTGGATCTGTTCCCGGCGGTGAACGCGGTGTTGTTGCTGGCGAGGTAGAGCGCGATACCGGCGCGCACGCTGCCGTCGATGGCTGTGTCGTTGCCGCCGCTTGGGAGGTCGACGCGCGTGTTGTTTCTGATGACGACCCAGCAGGGGAGGCTTCCGGCGCAGTCTTTGTCCATTGCGACGAGGAAGTTGTACCATGCGTCGAAGGCGGCGCTTTGGTTGCTCATGCTGAGCACGAGGCCTGTTTCTGTGAAGGCGTCGCTTCTGACTTCGTAGAACGTGCTGTTCACGCCGCTTCCGGCGTAGGCGGTGGCGAGTCCTGTGGCGTTCATGACGCAGCTGGTGCTACTCGCGAATTCTGGAACGGTGAGGTAGGTGACGCCGCCGGTGGTGTACTGGATGGTGGTGTTGAACCCTGGCAGGAGCATTCCTGCAGTCATGTCTTCGTAGTTCCGGCTGTAGGTGACGCTGTTCGCGCCGGTTTGGCTGCCGTTGAGGAGGCTGGCGGAGACTGTTGGGAGAAGGAAGAGGGCGGCGAGGACGATGGGGAGGAGTCGGTAGTTCATGATGGTCAGCTCCGGAAGAAGAGGTTTTTGCCGAGTAGTATCCCGAGGTAGACCAGGATGATGCCGGTGACGGCGAGCCAGTCGGTGCCGAGGCACGCGAGGAACCCGAGGTGCATGGGGAGGAGGAGTATCGCGCTGAACTCTATTGGTATCCCGAAGAGCGCGGTGAACCCCATGATGAAGAGGGCGAGGACGACGGTGCTGAGATAGAAGCTGCCGGTGATGTCGGTGCTCATTGCGGCGAGGAAGCTGTAGATGAGCCCTGTCGTGTCGAGGCAGACGACCATTTTAGTAGTCCCTCCCGAGGACGAACGCGATGATAGTCATGAGGGTAAACCCGTACCACATGGCTCCTATTGCGAAGCTGAACGCGCTGGGGACGCCGATGGCTTTGAGGAAGTTGCTGGGTGCGGCGAGGACATTGTAGAGGTATTTGAGGCCTGTCGCTTCGGTGAACCAGTTCATCGCGGCGCTGAACGTGTCCGTGAAGACGTTGCCGCTGTCGACTTCTATTTCGCTTCCGCTGTTAGGGAGTTGGCTTGCTGGGTCGGCGTCGTTGAGGACGTAGTTGGTGCCGGTGCAGTTGCTCGCCTCGAACGTGCCGAGGATGTTGTTGGCGCAGTTGTAGAACTGCGGGCCGCTGGGGTTCATTTCGAGCGCGGCTATTTGGCCGAGGAAGAGCATGGCGTTCACGGCGAGGACGATGGCGAGGACGTTGCCGAGTTCTGCCATTTAGTCGGTCCTCCCGGCGAGGAGCGCGAACCCAACGAGGAAGCTGAGCCCTGCCGCCCACCATGGCCAGAACCCGATTTTGACCCAGACGCCCATGATGAAGAGACCGAGGCCGACACCCCAGAGTGGTCCGGCGCCGATGGTGATGAGGCCGCTGATGATGACGATGATGATGGTGCCGACGATCAAGCGCTCGAGGAGGCCGACGCCGTAGGTGTTGTCTTGGTTGTCGCTGAATGTTTGGCCGGTGTTGTTGAGGATGATGTTGTTGCTGTAGTTGAAGCTTCTGGCTGGTCCGATACTGGTGTCGTAGGTGAGGGTGATGTTGACGCGGTCCATGATGGTGCTGCCGGTGATGTTGAAGTCCACGCTGAATGTTTGGCCGACGGCGTTGGTTCCGGTGCCGTTCTTTGTGCCGCCTGGGTACGCGATGGCGTAGTTGTAGCTGGTGAACGTGCCGAGGGGGCTGCTGAACGTGATGTTGACTTGGTTCTCTTGGGCGTCATAGAAGAGTTGCGGGTTGTATCCGAGGTAGACGCTTTGGAAGTCTTCGTCGAAGTCGAGGCCGGTGTCTCGTTCCATGTTGATGGTGTAGCTGCTGAATAGGATGGGGTCGAGTGTGAATACTTTGTCTTGGTAGCCGGTTTTTATGGCGGTGAAGCGGTACGCTACGTCCTCGGCGTATCGGAAGCTGGTTCTGCCGGTGATGTCGGTGACTTTGCTGCTGATGACTTGCCAGCTTCCGCTGACGATGCGTTCCTGGCTGACCGCGGTGTTGGGTAGGACGACGCTGCTGCTGATGCTGTCGACGTACTGCATCACCACGGTTTCTGGCGCGAATTGTAGGTATGCTGTGAGGTAGTAGACGCTTCCGGCGTTGACGGTGACGGTGTAGGTGCTTTGGCTGTAGTTTGTGCTTTCGAGTTTGATGGTGTAGGTGCCGAGGGCGATGGGGTTGGTGAAGAACCCGCCGGTGGTGGTGTAGTTCGTTTGGCCGGTCGCGTTGTTGATGAGTTGTATGGTGACGTTCTCGAGGATGATGGTGTTGTCGTCGGCGTCGCGGATAGTGATGTCGATGCTGGGAGCTGGGAGAACAGAGAACGTGTATCGCTGGTTGCTTGCGTTTGCGGCGAGGGTGGCGTTCTCGAACTCGTAGGTGCTGTTGGGGTTGCTGAATTGGACGTTGTAGGTGTACCCTTGGAGGAGGCTGATGTTGATGCTGCCGTTGCTGGTGTTTTGATTGTAGAGGACGCCGCCGAGGGTGTCGTTGGATATGATGAGGGTGAAGTTCTGGATGGCGATGTTGTTCCAGACATCGGTGGCGTTGAAGCGGTACCAGTTGTCGTGGATGCCTGTCGCGCTGCAGCTGACGGTCTGGAATGGCGCTGGGACGGTGCAGGTGATGTTCTTGGTGTAGTTCCCCGCGACAGCGACTTGTATGTTGTTTGTGCCGTTGAGGGCTTTGAGGAACGCGGTGCTCGTGGTGGTCGCGTTGGTGGTGCTGCCGAGAGTCGCGTTGAACGTAGGGATGCTCGTGTTCAGGAATAGTCGGTACGCGCTGATGTTGAGGAGAGCTTGGTAGGTGGTGGCCGTGATGCTTTGTGTGCCGGTGATGGTGGTGGTGTTCGTGACGTTGAAGTATGTGCTCGTTCCGCTTCCTGCTGTGCAGTTCGTTCCTGTGCCGTTGCCGGTGTAGGTGACGCAGAACCCAGCGTTGGTGATGTTGAAGTAGGTGAACGTGAGTGCGCCGGTGACGTTGTAGAAGTAGGTGTTGTTCGTCCAGGTGGTGCCGTTCACGGCGTTGATGAGTGTTGCGGTGATCGTTTGCAGGGGTGGTGTTGTCTCGTTGAGGGCATTGATCACCATGCTCTCGAACATGAGGTTGTTCGTGTTGTTTGCTTTGGCGTAGCTGCCGGTGACGAATGTGAGGAACTGGTTGGTTCTGGGGAAGCTCATCCCGCTGTTGTTGTATGCGCTGTTGTACGCGGCGCCGTTGCTGTGGCACTCGATGCGGTACTGTGTGCCGCCGGTGAGGTTGTAGTTGAACGTGACGACGTTCGAGCTCACGGTGCCGTTCATGATGATGGTGCTGCCGCCGTTCATGAGGTTGCAGGTGGTTGGGCTGCTTCCCCAGGGCATTGTCGCGTTCATGAGTGTGATGTTTGTGGTTGGTTGTACGACGACTCCTCTTCCCACGGCGTTGTCGCTGTAGTTGACTCCTGCCCAGACGTAGGTGTTGTTTTGTTGGTAGAACCCGGCGCTTGCTGGTTGCGCGATGAGAACGCAGAGCACGGCGAGGACGAGGAGCAGGATCTGTTTCTTCACTCGCCGCCTCCGAGTCTCATGAAGACGACGACGATGATGATGAGGGTGAAGAAGAACCAGAGGTTGAGGTTCGTCCAGAAGAACGCTTCGAGCCCGGTGGCGCCGCTCGCGACGGCGTTCACTCCTGCTTGGTTGAAGAGGGGGGCGATGATGAACGGCCACATGATGAGGAGGAGGATGAATAGGAACACGAAGCCTATTATCCCATATCCTCGACGGTTCATGTGGTGGTTCACTCTTTGAGGTTGATGGTGATCGTTCTGCCTTTGGGCTTCTCTGTCGTTGGTTTCTCTGGTTTCTTGTCTGGGCCGAAGGGGCTGGCACCGCTGGAGAAGGGGCTTTTGACTTGGTGGTTGTCGAACTTCGATACTCCGTCGGCGGCTTTCTGGAGACCTTGGAACCCTGCCTTTATCGCGGCGAGGCGGTTCTTGATGGGTTCGTTGCGCAGATCCTTGATGGCTTTCTGTTCTTTCTTCACGTCGTTCTCGAGGTTTCGGCGTTCTTGGAGTGCCTTCCTTTCTTTTTCGAGCGTGGCTTTTTGGAGCGCGAGCTTGTCGCCGTCACGATAGAGGAAGTGTTCTTCCTTCTTTTTGCGTATGAATTCGCTGATGTTCATTTGCCCTTCACCTCGTAGGAGTCCATGCCTGGAAAGTATTTTTGGAGTTTCTTCTTGCGTTTGTTCATGCGATCACTCTCTTCTTGAATGGGCTGTTGTTGGTGGTGTCGCCGAACACCCCGCGCTTCGGCTTGATCTCTCCTTTCTCTCCTGGGGTGTTGATGGCGAAGCGTGAGCGCTCGACGAAGATGTTCTTGTCCGCTTTGGCTTCTCGGTAGCGGCCGGGTGTGAGGAGTCGTTCGGCTTGTGCTCTTGTGTCGCCGCTGATGGGTTGGCCGGTTCCTCGATCCACGATCTTGAAGCTGCGCGCGGCGGTGGTGTCAGCGACGCTCTCCCCGAGTTGTACGGCTTGGTCGAGGCGGAGGCCTTGGGTGGTGAACGTTCGGAACTGACCCTGACGCCGGACCTCAACATCGAAGAGTTTTCCTTGGCGGTTGTCTGGGGTGGGTGTTTTGAAAGGAGTGATTGGTGGTTCTTCTGGTATCTCGACGATTTGCCTCGCCGGTGTTCTCTCGAAGGGCGTCCTTACTTGTGTTGTCTGCGCGATCTCTTGTACTTGGGTGACGGTTGTGGCTTGTGTTGTCTGCGTGACTCTCGTTGGCTGGCTTACTTGATGGACCTTCGGGGTCTGCTCGTTGAGGAGATTGATCCGTACTGTGGGAGTGGTCTCTGACAGGGGAACTTCTTCGAGGTTCGTCTTGTCCTTGACTGTGGGGGTGATGACTGGCTTGAAGCCAGGGGTGCTCTTGAGTTGGATGCTGTTCTCTTGCCGTGTGTTAGTGCCGCTTATGGTGGCTGGTATTGTTCCGGTGGGGGTCTGTGTTCCTTGCGGTATGCTGAATGAGGTTTGTATGTTCGGGTTGCTGTCGAGTGCGGTGATGCGTGTTGGTTCTGGGATGGGGATGTTGTTTCTTACGTCGCCGCTGGTGGTGAGGAGCGGGATGGTCTTTGCAGTCTTGGAGGGTTGTCGGAGTTGTGTTTCTACTTTGGCAATCTTGAGGCCGAGGTCTTCGCCTTGTAGTCGTGGCTGGTTGAGAACGTTGATGACTTGTCTGGCTTTCGCGGTGACTGGCGCTGTTGACTTGGTGATGGTGGTGGTCTTTGGTTTGACCTCGAGTAATCCGGCGATGGTGACGTGCTTTTCGCCTATGGTTTCGATGAGTGGTTTCCGTACTGTCCCGGCGTAGACCCCGACGGATTCTGTGGCGGTGGTCCCGGTTTCTGTGATGGTGACTTCTGTGGGGGTTTCTTGGTAGACCCTGTTGACGCTTTGGGTGAACTCGTTCTTGAGCGGGGCGTCGGTGACTTGTAGTTCTACTTTTGCGGTGCCTTCGAGTATGGTTGCTCGCCGTCCGACGGTGGTTTTCTTTGTTGTCTTGGCGCCAGTGTCAGTGATGACTCGCTTGATGGGTGTCTGTGTGGCTTTGACATTGGCTCGTCTGGTGAAGCTGACCGCGTCGGATCTGGTTCCGACCCCGATGGTTCCGGTGACGGTGTAGTCTCCGGTGACTTGCTTGATTTTGAGGAGTCGTTCTTCTCCTGCGGTTTGGCCGACGACGCTCTTTTCTTCTTTGAGGGTGACTTTTATTTTCTTTCCTGATTGTGTGAGCTCGGTGGTTTGTGGTCGAAGTTCTTTTCTGAACCGTTCGGTCGTGAGTTCTTTTGTGCCTGGTTGTTTTGGCTTGACGAGGTTGCTCGTGGTGACTTTTCGTTGTTTGTTCGTGTTGTACGCGGTTGTGACTTGTACTTTCCCGAAGTCTTCCGCAGTTTGTTCGTAGGTGTTGACGAGTTTGCCTTTCTTGTAGACCTTGACGGTTTCTACTGGCACGCCGTCAGCAACAGTTCGTGGCTTGGCTTCTGCACTGGAAACGATACGATAAGTAGGTTTTCGTTTGGTGCCACCGACGTTTCCGGCGATGAATCGTCTGTCGCCTGTGGTTTGTTCGTAGGTGTTGAGAAGTTTGCCTTTCTTGTAGACCTTGAAGGTTTCTGCAACGGCTGGCGGCTTGGCTTGTACGCTGGAGACGATGCGATAGACTGGTTCTTGTTTTGTGCCGCCGATGTCTCTGGTGACGAATCGTTTATCGCCGAACTCTGTAACTCTGGTTCTGACGGGGCCGAACCGTCCCAGGTAGGCGTCGGCTGTTTCCGTGTAGGTGGTCTTCTTGATGAGGGTGGGGACGACTGGCGCGTTGACTTCTTGGCCGACGCCGGTGTATTTGGTTTCGCCGAACCCTTCAACGATGACCTCGCTCGTTGGTCTGCCGCTGATGGCGAGCTGTCTTGGGGCGATGACTGTTTTGGCGGCTGCGCTTCCGATGCCGAACGTGGCGAGTTGCACGCCGGTCTGACCGACGAACTCCCCGAACTTTCCTTCATCGGCGGCTTTGGCGCCGCTGTACCCGCGCTCTACGGCGTAGGCTCCAACGGCGACGAGGTTGATGAAGGGGAGTGCTTTGGCTGTTCCTTTGGCGCTCGTTCGCACGAAGGTTGAGGTGCTTCGGGAGCCGAGCTGTGCGGCTCTTTGCGCGCCCCCGAACACTGCGCCGAGCGCGATGCCTGATACTACGGTGCCGACGTTCTGTGTTTCTTGAACGATGCCCTTGACGATGCCGAGGCTGAACGCGCCGCCTTTGAGGGTGATGCCGGGGACGATGTACGCGCCGCCTTCTTTGAAGTAGGTGCTCGCGTCCTTGTCGGCTTGTGCGATAGATTCGCCGAGTGGGTTGACGATGTAGGTGTTGACGAACGGGAGTTTTTCCGGGCCGATGTCTTTCGGTGGTTCGAAGCTGGCTTGTGCGTTTCCTGCTTCTTGGTCTACTTGCCAGAGGTTGTCGACTGCTGAGCCGGGGGTGTCTTGGCCGGTTGGGATGTTGATGGTTGGGTCGGTTGTTGTTGTGGTGACTTGGTAGATCTCACCTGTTCGGCTTTGAAAGTTCGCTTGGCCGTTCTTGGCGAGTTCTGAGGCTTGCGCGGCTCGAGCGGCTCTTTCCTCGCTTGGTGTGCGGATGGCGTACAGAACGCCGCCGGTTTGTGTCTGGTAGGGTCTGCCGGTGACGCTGTCGATCAGCGTGGCCTTACCTTCGCGTACCATGGCGGTCTGCGCGGCCTGTTGTTGTGCTGGGGTGATGGGGCTTTTGTAACCGCGTTCTTTGGCTATGTTCCCGAATGGTCCTTCTATTGCTCCGCCGGTGGCTTCGTAGTATTGGCGCTGGTCAGTCGCGGCTTGTCGTTGTGCTGCGGTCTCTGCGGCGCGCTGTTGGTCGATGTACTCTGATCGTGTTCCGGTGAACCCGGTGTTCTCTCTTTGGCGGTCGACTTCTCTGACGCGGAGATCTGCGGCTCTGGCTCTGGCTTGTTCGTCGCCGGTGGCGTAGATGCTTTTGACTTCTCGCAGTGGTCGTTCTGGGTTCACGCTTCTTCCGGCGAGAACTCTTTCAGCGCTACTGACGGCGCCAGTTCCTGAGAGTATCGTATCCGCGGCGCGGTTGCTGTACTTCACCATGTCTTCGTATTTCCGGATTCGTTCCCGGTCGTAGCGGTCTTGATTCGCTTTGGCTTTTTGCTTCGCGAGTTGTTCCGCCGCATAGCTCGCGTTCGCGCGCAGTTGTGCCGCGATGAGTTCCCGGTCGTTTGAGTTGAGTGTGGAGAGGAGTCCTTCTTTGCTGAGCGCATTCGCTGTCGTGCTGAGTTGCGCGTTGCGCTTGATGCTCGGGGAGAAGCGTTCTGCCGCTCCGGGTTGTCCTCGCGCAGCGTAGAGCGCGGAGAGTCGGGCGTCACGGTCCCTGGCGTCTTGTGCGATAGCGAGTTCAGCGGGTGTGGGCATGGTTCACTTGCCGAAGAGTTTGAGGCGAAGACTCCCAACAATATCATCGAAGTCCTTTTCATCGTCGATGTTCTTCTTGATGTTGAGGAGTGGGGTGTTCTCGAAGTCGACTTTGAAGTGCATTCGGTTATTGTGTGATTTACCCATTGCCGTTCATCCCTCGTTTTTTGGTATTGTAGAAGCTGAGCGCAGTGCCGAGCGCGCTGGCGATGGCAAGTCCCCAACCGACCTTTTGGCTGGTGCTGTCATTCCACGGGGTGAACGTATACGTCACGGTGTCCCCGGTGATGGCGGTCTGTATAGTGCAGTTCCCGGAGCAGTACCCTGGGGTGTAGGCGTAGGTGTGAACCTCGCCGGTTTGGTACTCCAGGTTCCCGGTGATGATGACGGTGGAGAGAAGAAAAAGAAAAAAGAGCCCCACCGTTAAGTAGGGCTCATCGCCGGTGAAGTACCCCAAGAAACACACGACCACCGAGAGCGCGAGAAGCGCCAGGAATAGTGTGAGAATCATTGGGGCAGCTCAGCAGGGTGCGGTTATCAACCGAGCCCGAATACCGACATCACTCCGTAGACCAGACCAGCGATACCCGCCAGAGTCAGAAGACCCCAGAGAGCGGTTTAGCGTTTTTGCGTTCTGTTGAGCGTCAAAAATCTCGCTCGTGGTCCAGCCCGTAGTGTTCGTTGCCTTGACCGTGCTGATGTAGACACCCGAGAGGATGACTACACCGAGCGTCAGGTTCAAGATGCCGCCGAAAAAGCTTGCCATAAAGGTTATTCACCCCGCGTTGGCAAGGATAAGCGGGAAGTTTCTTTATATTAAAAATCAACGCTTGTGTTGGCGTTTCTGTCGCCAGCGCCGTATGGTGTGGACGATACCCCAGACCACGAGGGCGTAGACGAGAAGTTGGCCGAAGGTTCCTTCATCCATGGTGGAAGTCATTCTGGAAGTCATTCTGGTATTTAATAACTGTCGAGTTGTGTCTGCGCGGTTGCTTCTCCGGTGAGGAGGGTGTCTTGTTGTTCGTCATACCCGAGTATGACTGCCCAGCTTGACCGCTCGAGGAATTCTGGTGTGGTCCCGAGTGCTTCGGCGCTGTGCAGGTAGCCGTTCGTGATTTCTACGTCGTCGTGTTTGATCCAGTCGCGCACGCTCGCGAGGTTCCCGAGCTTGTAGAACATTACGCTTGCCGAGAAGTGTCTGAGGATGTGGGGCCGGAGGATGTAGATCCGGTCGTGCTTGCCGGTCTTAGGGCGGTGGTACTCCCGGATCGTGCGGAGGCTGTCGTATCCTTCGCGCTTCATGCGCTGGCGCATTTTGTACCAGTACGCGCCGACGACGCCCATGTGCGTCCAGGGGAAGAGCTTCTGTCCGGGGTGGGGGCTGATGAAGACGCCGTCTACGACGCGGCAGGTGCGCACGAGGTACGCACGTAGCTGGGCTTGCGTCCAGGGGTCCAGGGTGACGCGGCGGTGTTTGCGGCGCTGGATGTACCCTTGGGTCTTCTGGTAGCGCGTGCTTGGCTTGTCGACCCGGTAGGTGATGGTTCCGCAGTCCGGACTGAGGTGGTAGAGGGTGAGCTTGCACGCTTCATCCGGTCTCATGCCGGTGGTGAGGCGGAGCGTGAAGTAGGTCCAGTAGGAGGTGTGTCGTCCGCAATGGCGCAAGATCCACCGTACTTCGTCCACTGTGGCGCAGGAGTGGAGGTGGTCGTATTCTTCGCAGATAACGTCCGGAGGGAGTAGTTGCTGGTCCATAGTGAGGCCTCACGTTGTCAGTCACCAAGACCACCACTGGAGGCCTCCAGGGCGGTGGTCGGCTTATGTCTTTCTCAAAACTCCCAAGTGGTATCCTGGGAGATAGTGTGTTGTGTGAGGGTGACGGTGAGGTTTCCGTAGGGGGTTTCCCACTCCTCAGTGGCCCTTGCGCGTTTGACCGGGCTTGGGGTGTCCTGCTTTTTGATAAGAGCTTCCGGAACGCCTTCCACTTCGGCAAGGACTTCCTGCCCTTCGTAGAGGTTGCCAGCGGCCATGATGGCTCTTGGCACGGTCATGACGTGGCTGTTGCCTACTTTCCAGATCTTTCCCCTGATGCGGATTCCCATGTAGGTACGGTTGTGTGTACTTCCTTAAATATCTATCTGCGTAGCTACGCCTGTAGTCACTACTGACGAGTTCTCGACAATGTTTATATTGTGGTATATACGGGTATAGCTACGAGGTGCATAACGATGCAGATTCATTTCAAGGGCAAAATCTGGCGGAGCGGGAACAGCTCCGTCGTCACCATTCCCAGCGACTTCGTAGAGAACGGACTACTCCCGGATACCATGGACCTCGCGTTCTCTGTAGAGGTGCCTGATGCTCAGTGAGTTTCTCTGGCGTCGGTTCGCGGCTCGTACTGCTGAGTCTGCTGGCTCTGGACCGAGCGCGCTGGCGATTGCGGCCCATCACCGAGCGGTGGCGGAGATTGTAGGTTTCGCATGAATCGTGTTGGTGATGCGGTCTTCTGTGGTTTCGAGGCGTTCTGTTCTCGAGATTGGGGCGACCGTGAGGTTGATGCGCAGCGTATCGCGAATAACTTGGTGAGTTGGTACGCGACGACTATTGGCCCGTTGCGGTTCGTCTGGCTGTATGCTGACGAGAGAATCCTGGCGGGTCAGATCCTTGCTGGGATGATTCGTGCTCATGTGTTCATGCTCAAGGGAAACCTTCTGAGGGCTGGCGTCCTTGGGTCCGTCGTGGTTGAGGAGTGTGGCATCACGCGCCAGCCCTCCCTTATGGTCCGGGAGTGTATCACACCAAATGGGGACGCGGTCCCGGACGGGTTGTTGTCACCCCTTCCTCCGCGTCCCCGCCCTTCTCATGGTGGTGATTCTTGACTGAGGAGATTGTGTCGGTGTGGTTGCGCGCGAAGCAGTCGCGCCAGAAGAAGAGATCTGTTTCGCGGAAGCCGTCGCCTGTTGTCTCGAAGGAACAGTTGACGCTCCCGAAGCCGTCGCGGTTGTCGTTGTTGGCGCAGAAGGTCGATGAGGAAGCTGAGCGCACGGCGCGGCGCGTGTTTGAGGCGAAGCGATGGTGACGCTCTTCTTTCCTGCTGGAACCGTGAACCGCCTGACGGGCTTGGTTGAGGTTGAGCGGGAGATTCCTGGTGAGGGGCCGTTGGTGCTCGAGCCGCACACGGTCCGGTTCTGGTGCCGTCACACGAAGGAATTGAAGGGTTCGCAGGTGAAGAAGGCGGAACTCTTTGTTGAGTACGACTGCATCCAGTATGTCGGGAATAACCGTTTCATCTGCCTCCCGCTCAACACGGAGACAGAGTTCACGTTCATTGATCGCGTGCTCAAAAAGCGAGCGTACAAGGCGGACTATAACTCGAGCGAGTACCTCATCGAGCAGACGAGTGAGAAGACGTTCGAGTGTAACTGCCAAGGCTGGCAGACTCGCGCGCGCAAGGGGGAGATAGTTCCCGAGGGAGCGAACTGTTCCCACGTTCTCGGGTTGTTCTTTGCTTTCAAGCTTAAGCGGTTCGCGCCGCGTCAGAAGACTATGGAGGTGCCTGGTGGGTTGGTGGCAGAAGTTCCGGGAGTTTGACCGACGGGGGTTATTGTTCGAGCGGGTGGAGAGACACCTGGCGTATACCTCTCAGGGTTACGTCGTGAATCGGTGGATCTTCCGGGCGTACTTCCTCGTGTTGCTCCTGTGCATTGTGGCTGTCGCAGTGGAGTATCGAGCGATTGGCTGGCAGTCGATGTACTTCTCCTGCGACGCGGAGAACCTGCTTGGTTGCGAGAACCCTTGCTATGGGGAACCGGATTGCGGGGTCTTTGGTTCCCTCCAGTATGTCGCGCTGATTCCGCCAGGTGAAGGCTTCGGTGTGCCGCCAGATCCGGCGTATGAACAACGGGTCCGGGGGTTGGTGTTTCTTGCCGTCTGGGGTTTCCTTGTCGCGTTCGCGTTGAATCATGGTTGGTATAATCGCGGGAGGCCGGTGGCTTTCCTGTTCCCGAAGTTGGAGGTGGATTGAGTGATTGGTGTT
>Ga0247723_1000879_pt1 | contig 18925 bp, 25 predicted proteins | sample MSEWelMarce5H_FC_FD_189079 | JGI IMG/M metagenome (GOLD analysis project Ga0247723, IMG submission 189079) | Subsurface sediment microbial communities from gas well in West Virginia, United States - MSEEL Well Study Marcellus 5H_FC | ecosystem: Environmental > Terrestrial > Deep subsurface >... | reverse complement strand
CATCGCCTGTAGTGAAGTCTGCTGATTTCCCGATTTCAGCAAAAATGTTTGCTGATTCAGCCTGAGCATTTACAGATGTGAGGATTTCCTCTACTGACTTTGCTAGGTCTGCATCAACTGTGGACAAGCGGCGTAGCGCTGGTCCAACCTTCTCTGCATCGAGATTCAAGTTTGAAAATCCCTTTGCCTTTTCAATAGCCTCTGCATCAGCCTTGGCTTCGCGCTCCTTGCGGAGTTCTTCAGTTGCGGTTTCTGCTTGCTTCTTAAAATCTTCAATCATTTTGACGACTGACTCAGGAGCGGACTTCATAAAGTCCTCATCTTCGGTCTTTTCTGACTTTGGTTCTTTATCCCCGTACATTTTGTCCATCTCGGACAACTTTGCTTCAAGGTCAGCAATCTTTTTCATTGCTTCTTCCAATGTCATCTCAGCCTTATCGACTTCTTCTGTAGCCAAAGGGTCTTTTTCATCCTGCATATCTTTAGGCATGGATTCCTCCTTGGTAAGCGTTTCGTCCAAGACTCTCTGAACTTCAGATTCATCGGCTGATTTCATAACCAACCAACCTTCATGTAGATGTGCAGGGTGATCTACCCCCGAGGTTTCCTCAATGACTAAATTTGCCATTTTGCGAGTACGAGCCAACATTCACTCCTAACGAAAAGTGCCTACCTAATCCAGTATGGACTGGTAGATAAACACGGGTCTTGACAAGTATAAGAATAACACAGGTGTAATTTCACCCTTTTTAAGAAGAAATCAGAATCCTTAGATTGACAATGGCGGCGATCAAATCTTCATAGGCAACCATCGAAAAGGGTTGCTCGTTCTGCCAGAATCGGGCAACTCTGAAATGGTAATCGCCCTCGGTCATCTTGCTCCAGACAAAAAACGCCTGGGAATCGTGGGGTAATTGAACTGCTAATCCAGCGAATCCTGGGGTGGTTGCAACCGTGGCAACCTCAAAGCCCATTGATTTAATGATGCCAAAAGTGTCGTCAATAACGGTGTTCATTTGCGCCCTTTTCCCTTGGACTTTTCTACTTTTTTAGGGTTGATACTTTATGACCAACTTTTGTTTCAGTTGGCTTTCCGTCACGGTACAACTGAATTAGAGCCGCTGGGTCATCTTCGGTTCCCTCAATAGAGAAACTTGAATCAGGAACATTGATTTTGCCGCTTGAGATAACTCTTACTACCTTGCCCTGAGCCGTGCCGCCTGAAGAATTCCAAGAAACCATATCTCCGCTTTTAACTGAGACTGCTTTGTTCATAGTTGAATTTGCGGCAATGTAATCCTCGACAACTTTGGCATCCTCACGCGATAATGCGCCAACACTAAATGTTCCCGTTTCTGACCTTCCCATCGGAGCCAATTTTTGACCTTCCTCAGCAGTCATATTCATATCGTCATAGCGCATCCAGTCATAAACTTGCGCCTTGAATGTCTCACCTGTACTTGGATTTTTCATTTCAAAAGTCCACGCTTCGGTTATTTTTCTCTCAAACTCATCGCCTTCAACGGTCTCGCCTTTACCGAATAACTTATCCAAAACTCCAGGAGTTGTTTCTATCGAACCTTGCTTACTTGAACCATCAGGTAATTCATCTTGACCAATTTTTTTAGGAGCGCCAGTTCCGCTTGCGCTTCCGCCCATACTACCGTTAGCCCATGAGCCGTGTGAGGCTTGGTCATGCTCTCCATGCTTGCGAACTGCATCTTTCATTGAATAAGCCATGTCGCGCATAGCCTTTTCGATCATAGACTTTGCGTAACCTTTAAGACCAGCGATTCCCTTTTCATCAACTTCTTTTTCAATCATCGCGTACTCATCGTCCTTCATGCTTTTCATAGGACCATTGCGAAGTTCTTTGAGAATCTTTTTGTCTTTCATTTGGTTTCCTTTGGCTTCTTTTTCTTTGGATTCATAATTGTATCAACATGGACATCATTGACTCCTGGACCATCTTCCTTCTCAACTTCATCCATATCAACATAAAGGCGCTCTGCCTTACCGCCGATTGAATAGCCGAGAATTTCTCCTTCTTGAACTTTCTTCCACGCCCAAGGCTCCCAGATAACACCAAGAAATACTGTGTTTGCTGGGTATGTATGGCTTACTTCTAATCCGCTTAGAGTTTTTATTGGAACTGTTAATTCGTATGGGAACGCCATAACTTCTACCCATTCTCCAGCAACGACATCGCGGTCATGCTGTAGACGGATACGGCGGTCATTGGTCTTTACATAATCCCAGACTGCTCGCTGCAACTCATCTGCATCTGTCCATTCACCATGGGCATCAACTCGATCTGGAATATACATAGCCCCTAGCGTGTAACGCTTGGCATCGTCAGCCTTTGTAACCCCATACGCTCCAATGCGTGTGGCTTGCTCCTGATTCTTTGAAAGTTTCTGCCACGCAAGTGATTTCTTGGCAGGTGCATCAATAGCCTGACCTTCAAATCCGTTGGCTGTAGACCATTCGAGAGAAATATCTAGCGCTTCTTTTGCCGTTACCGATAAGCGATAAATAGGTATCTTGGTTCCTGGGTTATCAAAAGCGAAAGCGACTGAAGCACCCCATGTATGGTGACCGTCAATTACAAAGCCATCGCTGGAAACTAAAATTCTTTCGTCTGCTGGGATTCCGCCTTCTTCACGGAACTTGTTATAGATGGCTCCAGAGCGAGCCGCAGAAATTTCTTTCTGGACTGGCTTCAATGTGGTTGGGTCCACTTCTTCAGCCGTTGAAGTAATGCCGTCAGACTTTTCAATTTCAGCAAGGAAGCGACCTCGTTCTTTTCCAGGAATCTGTGGCATATCTTTGCGAGCAATTCCCATACCCTCATCGCCGTATAACAATGTTCCCTCAACACTTAACTCAGTAAGGTCTGGGTGATCATCTCGTTTCGCCGCCGCCATGAGGAAGGCTGAAACATTTTCTTTCTCAACCATTGGGTGACCGCCATCCAAAATTTTTTGAGCAATACCGTCAGCCCATGAGCCGTGAGTCTTTTGATCGTGCTGTCCTTGGTTATGTTTTGCAACTTCTTTTTCAGCCCGAGCAATCATGGTTTCAGCCCATCTAAATCCAGCATCTCCACCCCAGGCATCCCAGGCAACTCGACCCGCTGAAGGGAATCCCTTTTCGCCTTGGCTAAAACCAATAGCCTTTTTGTCTACTGCATGACGAGCCAAAAATGATTTCATTCGCTTCAAAGTTGCAAGCGAGATACCTTCTCCAGATGCCAACTGACCTGCGCGAGAGCGACCAATTCCAGTAAAGCCATCTCCAGCCTTGCCTTCAGAAATCCAATCAAGCGCTCTACGGGCTGCGGTACGGACTGCCATTGGCGGTACGAATGTCTCAGCCTTTTCTACATTCTTTACGGTAGGCGATTTTTTAATAACTTCCTCAAGGCGCATTTCGTACCCAGTAGTAGTTAGGAAAAGTTGCACATTGGCAACTGAAGAACCTGTTGATTTAATAACATCAGCGATCATGTCCGCTGGGAGTGAGCCAGTAAGGGCTTCAAGATTAGCGTTCTTCATAGTGTCTACCAGGATTTCGAACTCATCCCAGACATCGTTATCGGGCGCTTCTAACCCACGGCGCAACATCTCATTGACGGCGAGGTGGTGAACCTCTAATACCTCTGGGGTTGCCTCTGACTTATGAAGGCGCTCATGCAAAGCGCGTAGTTTATCTGCGCTTAATTGAATGAGTTTTGGTGCAATATCCGCCATGCCTACATAGTAGCGGATTGAATAACAACTGCTATTTAGTTCCCTCTACCTGGATTAGATTCATCTCTATCATCTTATCCAGAATAGCAATCTCGTTCTCATCTGGAGGACCAGAAATATCGGAGGGCATAGAGGCATTAACCTTGGCTATCGCCTTGAGTCTTTCTTGTCTTTTCATATTATGATTCTACCCTACTTATGGCTTCTGAGGTGCTGGTTTTTCCCTAGCGGTGCCGTCATAGACCAAGCCATCGCCATCTCTATCAACTGGACCTTCAAAGAGGTTTCTGCCTTCAGGGGTAAGAATCTTGACATAGTTTAGGTTGAGGTCCTGGAAAAGCCTTTCCCCAGCCCAAGTTGTCGCTTTCTTAGTATCGCCAGTAATAGGGTGTGTGTAATCTGATGTAGTTCTATCTTTATACCCGATCATCGCAAAATCCTGTGGCAATGGAAAGTCATCACTCTTAAAGTCTTTTACAGAATCAAAGCGCGCTTGTTCAGCATCGGAAACATATCCGTTGGTCGCTCTCTCCATCAGAGCATCAAATTCTGCTCTTGCAGGTTTTCCATATTGGAATTCTTCACGGGAATCCCATCCTGTAATTCTATCTTCTAGCATACGCTCAAAGTTTTCCGAGGCTGATTCTGGGTCCCAGTCAAAACCATCACGCGCCCATACGCGAGCGCCGTCCCAGCCAGTTCCAACCAAAATAGCACCAAAACCTCTTTGGGTATACCAATCTTCAGAGCGATCAATAAATTCCTTACCGAATCCTAAACCTTTATAGTCATCGTTAAGTTTGAGCAATTTGTGTTCTACTACCCAGACACCATCTTGTTTATAGAATACTCGCTTGAACTCACCAGCATAGTTTCCATTTGAATCTGTTACATCACCTGTTACTAAAATACCTTGCTCGCCTGAAGGGGTATCGTTAGTCATCTCCACATATTGAATCTTGGAACTCAGCGTAGTGACATCATCGCCAGCAGCATTTACTACGGTGTGTTCTGTATTGAAAATTTCTTCAAAAAATGGTTTGACATCAGAAAGCAATGAATCGGTATCTCCGCCGTTTTGGTCCATCCAAAGCCCCGCAAGTTCACCAGGACCGCTGTTTTCAATGAACTCGTCAATCATTTTTTCTTGTTCTTCGTCATAAACTGTGTTGTAATCAGAATTAGGATTTTCTTCTATAATCGCCGCGACTCGTTCTTCAATACCCGCTATGGCTTCCAAGTAAAAAGATTCCTCATTTTCAACCATTAGTTTTAGATCGTCATAATCTGGTTGCTCGCCTGACCCGTTGAGAATAGCCTCTAAATCTTCAATGGATGGACCGACATCAGCCATCGCCTCAATACGAGCGCGTTCTTTGGGCGTGTAGCCATCAGCCCAGGAGCCGTGTGTGGACTGATCGTGTTCTTGGTGTTTGAATACAGGTATTAGCCCAGGCGCGAAACGAATTACTTTGTAGGCTTTGCCAACTTCTCCCAGATTTTTTGGGCGTAGGCTTCGATTTCCGAATCGGTCATTTCTGCGATGTTCTTTGGTATCTCTACCGCTTCTAGTTTTTCCGACATTACCTGTTCCTCCTGTTTCGATTTCAGCAAAGTTAGTTACATCCCAAATAGAAATTTGATCTTGCTTTTGCCCTGCTGAGATTGCTCTCTCTCTATCTTGAATGTTTTCTGATACATCAAGATAAACCTGTCCATCGTCCTTATTATGCCATAACCCCAGGTAGTTTTTACCACGCCCGAGTTCTTTTTTATGCTTCTTGAAATAATCAGCCAAAATCTTCGGACCCTTGATCGGGTCGTAGAAATCATCAGCGGAGACGATAGAGCCGAACTGAGCGCCCTTAGCGACCATGTACCCGCTAGTAGGTTCTGAGCCATCCACCATATTGACGGATAGACCGCCGTTCTCGCGCACACGCAGGAGAATTGAATCGGCAACTCCAGCGCCCATTCCAGTAGCCCAAGAGCCGTGAGTTTTCTGGTCGTGAGTGCCGTGCTTAATAACGCTATTGGCTCGGATGATTTCTATTCCATCAAGGCTGTCAGTTAAAAATCTACTCATCCGTCTACCCTTTCAAAAACTGCAATTCTAGCCTCAGAGCCGACATCTGTTTTATAGCCAAGGAATTTTAGCGGAGTTCCTCTTGGAAGCAAGACTTCATCCTCCCTGCTTGACTGACCCATTGGCTCGCCTAGTAATTCTTTGTAAATATCAACTGCTAACCCTTTGCCTGACTTTGAGGCATTTGGCAAAATGACCGCTACGGTATCTGGCGTATCGTCTATTCTCCCCAGAAAATCTCTAGTGGACTCGCTTGAAGTTAAATCAATACGGGAAGTAGACATAAAACCTCTGTCTACCAAAACATCGCCTTCTTCTAAATTTGCAAGAACATCGTCTGCAAAAACTCGGTAAAGATTAGTGGCTCCGAATGTTGCAGGGGCTTTATCTATCACCGCATCTAGGCGCTCAATGCTTCTTTTAGCGGTTTCAGCCTCCTCAGTTTTTCCTGCACGGAAGGCTTCCATAACCTTTGGACCGTTTGCATCTATGTAGCGGTAGATTGCTTCCTGTTCTGCGGTTCCCGACAACTCTCCAGAATCGGGATTAACTTCTCCAGGATTGCTTTCTGAGTAACTTTCAATCGCTGCATCAAATAATTCTGGGTTATGCAATACAACCTGCATTGCAGCAGCAAGGGAAATCTCATCCTCTGTCTCATGTAGACCTCTTGCATAATAATTAGTACGCATATAACCGTTGCCAGAATATGAAAGAACTGCGTTTGCCTCGTAAGAGGTTGTGCCTACATAGTTTCCTTGAGCATCTACACCGAATACCTCGCTGTACTCTAAGTAGGCAGATTCGCGCTGTGTTTCTTCATCAAAGTTTCCGTCAGCCCATGAGCCGTGAGTTTTCTGATCATGGGTGCCATGTTTTTCCATAACAAGGGTCAGCCCATTGCTGGAATCGTATTGGAATCTATCTAGGTTCATGGCACCAACTCTATATCCCAGACCTTGCCGCGTTGAGCAACAATCTTAAATTTGCTTCCTCTGGGTAGAAGGAACTCAGCCTCGCTGGTGTCGGGTGACCATCCATACATAGGTTCGTGATAGCCAGAAGGAAAAATTCCTTTTGTACCAGCGGGTAACTTCATGCGAAACACTAATCCTTCGTAATATGGCAATGAGCCGCCAAATTGTTGAGCAACTCCTGGGTCAATAGTTGTTGAAGTAAAACCTTTATCTTCCCAAGTATCTCCAACTTTAAGTGTTTCAAAGAAATCTAATCCATTGCCCTTAACCCCTCGGTAGGTAACAAGTTCCTCGCTTAGAGCAGGAGCGGTTTCAATCGCCTTATCCAAAGAATCAAATATCGGTTTGTAGCCGTCATCGCTTATCTGATCATCTCTTAAAGCCTCATTCATATCGTAGGCTTTGCTACCCTCATAAGCGCTGATTGCCATAGAAAACTCAGGGTGAGCCATCTCAGTAAAACCTTCTGAGCGTTGGCTAAATAATTTCTCCTTTAGGTATAAATCTTTTTCTGCATCGGAACCAAAAACTTTTGTCTCGTCTTTGTACCACTCAGCAAGATTTTCGTAGTTCCCAGATGCCCAGTTTCCGTGGGTCTTTTGATCGTGGGTTCCATGCTTTTCCATCTTGTCGAAGAAATCTTCTGCTCTGCCGCCTTCTAGCAGGTGGGCGTAATAAGCCGTAAATTCTTCTTTGTTGAGATTATTGGCTAGGTAGGCGTATCGCCTTGATTGTGCAGGAGTAGTCATCATCCACCAACCGCCTGTTCTGCAACTGTGAGCATTGACCTATCTAAAACTACATAAATTCCACGCTTGTCGTCCTGGACATCACCAGCATCGTAATACTGATAACCCATAGCGGCAAGCCTTCTGCCAACATTATTTCGGTGAGACTTCTCTCCGCCCCAGACCATTTCTTTCATAACTGCTTTCACAACTTCGGCTGTTGGCGCTTTCGCCGTTGCTGGAATGAGCATAGCCATTACTTTTCCGTTGCCAAGTTTATTGTTATCAGGGTCTACATCGTCAGCATAACCTTGAGCCGAATCAAGTTCTGTTGTTGTATAGGTCCCATTGCCAAAGGCTCCCCATCCTCCAAAATACTCGCCCTCTCTAAAATCGGTTAGGGCTTGCTCTGCTGTATAGGTTACTTCGCTATCTCCAGTAGAGGAATAATCTGCGATTCCACGATAGACAAGAATTCCTGCCTCAGTTTTCTGTATTTCTTGTAAATCTTCTACGGTAGCAACTGTCTTAGGTTTTTCAGTAAAGCCTTGGCGCTCTGCAATAATTTTAAGTGCGTTATCGCCGTATGCTCTACCAGCATTGCTTTCTGCAAAATCCATATCCGCGATTAAATCCAAGGTTTCAACATTGTTGCCAGCCCTTATCATTGCTGCCTCAACTTGAATGCGAGGTTGATTCTCGGATAATGGACTACGAATAATGTCTAATTTTTCTTTGAAAAATACCTCATCAAGCGCTTCAGTAATATCAACTCCAGCGCCGCCGCCGCCAGCCCATGAGCCGTGTGTGCGTTGGTCGTGCTGCCCTTGAAGGTGTTTTTGAACTGCGCCCTCGTATGGCTCAGGCTCTAGTAATGGAAAAAGTTTGCAAATAGTTTCAAAACCTAATTCTTCAATCATCAATTTGAACCCCCTTCTCAGTATAAGCGCTTGCTAACGCTTCAGCGCGAGCGGAGCCAGACATTTGCTCAACGACAAAAATGTGATTTCTTGCGAACTCAACGCCGTGGGCAGAGAAAGCCTCTGTTTGAGTGATCGCTGTTGCGTAATGGGTTATTTCATGCAGGAGAACCCTTTCGTTTTTCGTAGACTGCCTATCTATAGATATTTCATGTACCGTCTCGATAATTCTTCCTGATGCTCTGTCTTTTCGCACTTTTAGGATGTGTCGCCCTGCTGCATTGGTGTTTGATGTTTTTACATCTACTTTAGGCAAGGAACTGCCATCGCCAAATCTCTCTATAAACCAATCTTGTTTAATAACTGCTTCTACATATTTTTTTACGCCAGCAGGAGTGCCATCTAGGAATTTCTTGCCTGTATCGCTTAAAATACTTGCCTGTGCCTCAACTGCCCAAGCCATCCATTTTTTACTGTAATCCTTGTAAGCCTTGTCGTAATCTTCTCTTGATTCAAAATCATCCCGCTTTGGCAATGCTGGCTTTTCTAATGGGTTTTTGGACGGCTTATCTATAGATTGCTCAGCCTCGTACACCTTCATCTTCAAAGGGTCAGAAGTTTTATGCAAGCGCATAACTTCCTCAATACCTAATCCATTACCGCCTTTAGCCCAATTACCGTGGGTTTTCTGATCGTGCATGGCGTGTTTTTGAATTGAGCGAGATTCCTCCCAGATTTGTTTTGCCTCCGCTTTAGATTTAGGCATCGCATCCTGCTGCTGCTTTGCTCTACTCAAGGCTTCCTCAATAGGCATGCGCCTTACTTCTCTTAATCTTGAAAATGCTGAGGGTCTAATAAAAAACCCTTGGTTACCAGATTGATCTGGGAAAAAATCTGCTGATGTGTCTGCTAAAGGTTTTGCTGTGAAAGATAAATTGCTGACATCGTACTCAATGACGGTTGAGCGACCCGCGGCGTAATCTTGCCAAGTTTCAGGGTCGCCAACAAATAGTCCTGGCTCGTCCGAGGTACCACCAGTCCTGCTCATTGGTTTGAAGTTTGGGTCTAATTCAAAACCTGTATCCGCTATATGCCAAGCCCTCGGTCTTAACCCTTGTAAACTTACTGCGTTGCTAAACTCCTCAAAAGTTTCATATTGGCTCGCTTGTTGCAGTAATAACTCGCGTGTTGAAGCATCACCCGTTTGACCCGTAGCCCAAGAACCATGGGTGGACTGGTCATGCTCTTGATGTTTTTTAACTGTTGTGTCGCCGTATAACTGACCCCACTCATAACCAGCAATGACTCCTTCACCCCAAGGCATAAATTCAGTTCTTCCATACTTGTCGGAAAACTTTTGTGCTAGATGCGTGGATGCTGGAAGAATTGTTTTTCCCCAAAAAATACTATGCTCGGGAAATGAAGAATAAAGTTTTTCTAATACTTTAGTCGCATAGCCTTTGCCCTCATCAAAAGAATCTATCGAATTTATATCAAGTCGGTTATTTCCTAAATTAACAAAATCAACGGAAGCCAAAGTTTTTCCACTTTCGTCTTGCATTGTTAATGAATTTTTGTCTTGCTTAAATGAAACGCTACCCCCAGCCCAAGAACCGTGAGATGACTGGTCGTGTTCTTGGTGTTTTAGAACTGGGATAAGCCCAGGCGCGAACTTAATTACCTTCATTGATGCCTCTATCTGGTGGCAGGATTACGAAGGTGCAACGGCAATTAGGGTGGACTATGGGCTTCTCCAGCCCGATAGAGAAGGTTCCAAGCCAAGGTACAACTTCTCCATTCAAAGGCGCACAAATGTCGCAGGTGCGCTCATCTGGGGCTGTAATCCACATCTTCATAGTCGCTGGGTCTATGTATCCCGCTTCATCGGCTTGGCGATAGCCTTCCATTCGCCCCTCATTCTGGGCTATCTGAATCTCTGTACGAGCGATCATGCGAGCGCGAGCGCCCTTGAGCCTGTCTGCGTAAGCGGTTGCTGATTTCTGGGCGCGTTCGATCGCTTTAGCCTCTTTGATACCAGCCTTAATTAAACGGTCTAGTTCTCGAATCTCGAACTTACGAACGGCATCAGCCCACTTAGGATGGAGACCAATAATGTTCTTAATTCGAACCGCTGTGCGGCGTACATCAATTCCCTCATTGAATGAATCAATAATTATCTTACGGATTGCCTGACGGGTGAGGTCGTCAATACTTGTTACCAACTGCCCAGCCCTGCGAGCAGCAAAGGCTAGTGAATTAGGGTTTGTTTTATTGAAAGAAAGAGTAAAGGCAACTGGCTCTGGATTTACTCTTGCCCAATTTGGAATCTTTGTGAAATCCATATTCGCCATGGCTTCAGGATTAGCGATTTGAACTTGGGTAGGCTTAAATGCTGGCAGCGCTAATACGGGAGCAATCTTTTTTAATCCCTTAATCGCTTCGATTCCGCCAATATCAATGATGCTTAGCAACTCGGCTTCAATCTTAGGAGCATCACCATTGACAGAGATTGCTCGGAGCAAGCGATCTAAAGTATCTGCATCTAGGCGAAAAAGAATCTTTGCCAACTCATCTACTTTGATTTTGTCGGTTGCGTTGCGAATCGCATTAAGGAGAACGCGAGCCATCGCCGCTTCTTCAGCGTTGAGAGCATTGCCGTCTGAGCCAGAGCCGAACCTAATTGCCATGCTCTACTCCAAATCGCCGTCTAGCGGTTCCTGTCCTTCTGGAATTTCAAGTTCTTCTTCCAGGGATGGCGGTGCATCAAATCCTGGAGCAGCAGCGCCTTCAGCACCAGGCATTGCTGGAGCGCCGTAGGCTTGCTGTGCATCCTGGTCGGCAGGTGGTAGACCAGCCAAATCGCGTAAGTAATCTTCCAACTTAGGGTCTGGCATAAGTACACCAGCGGTTGCCAACTTAGAAATATAGTCTGCGATCTCGGTCAAATCAATGTGGCTTACTTCTCCGTAGGTTAAGAATGGGGCGCGTGAGACATCCATTCCATTAAGTTTCATAAGGCGAGGAATTGCATATTGATTAAATACCTCAGCGATATTTTTAGCGATTGAATCAACTGACATTGACCATAAATCCATCTTTGATGAACCTAGAGCGTATGAACCTACACGGTCAGAGCCAAGAAGAATAAAGTCTGAAAGGATTGACATAGACATGCGCTGGTCATAGCGCTGAACAATCTTGTCTGTATCAAATTGGCGTGAGCCACCTGATGATAGGAGAACTAGATCGAACTGCTTGTGTCCTGCATCATCGTAAAGTGTTGGGAATACAACACCCTCTTGCTCATTGCGCTTGATAGATGTAACAATGTTTTGAACTGTTGCAAGGACATTGGCTTGCTCGGCTGTAGCCGCACTTGATAGATACTCAGGTGGTACATAAGCAACTGGTAATCCCGCAAGGTCGCGTTCAATACCGACTGCTTCAATTTCTTCGATACGGCGCTTAAAGAACCAAGGGCGATATGCGTTACGAAGGATTGAGCGACCCTCTGGGTTATTTTTAGCCGTAGTTGTACGGAATAGTAAAGCCTTTTCAATAGGGATAATGTGAGTGCCGCCCGATGATGGGTCGGTCTGCTCCATCGCTTGAATTCCACCGCTCTCGTCAATCTGCCAGCGGAATAATGTTTCTTGAGAACGGATAGGCAACTTGCGCCATCCAATTTTGTTATCTGAGTGCTTAGAACGCTTAGAAGGGTCTTTCGCTTCTGGACCTGTACGGACTTTGTAAACAATTTCGTTGTAAGAGAAACCGTAAACAAGCATTGAAAGAATTTGCGAGAGTGTTTGGTCCCATGAATCCGACATATCGTGTAAGCAAGAATCTATGAAAGCCGCAACTTCTTCATCTTCAGGCTTTATCTCGCCATCTTCTGAATTATCTGAATATGGGTCTACGCGCCACTCAAGGCGTGTAATAACTTTTTCAATCGCATAAAGCATTGAACCGATTGTTGGGTCATTGTCTGCCATCTCACGATAAACGCGAGCGCCACGAAGTCCACGGAGATTAACCAGGAATTCTTCATAGACCGTTCCACCTGAACGGCGCAGACCTGTAGAGCCGAGTTCCTGTAAATCTGGCTTTTCTGCCATTGTTTCCCTCTACTCTTTAGATGCTAGTCCGACAAGAATTTTGATCGCCTGTTCTTCGTTAAACCCTGCGCCCTGCAACTCCAAGAATAATTCATGTGTCTGCACAGCGAAAGCACCGAGAACGGACATGACACCATGGCGATTTAAGCCAGAGTAGTCATCTTCCACCCAATGATTTTAGCATTAAGTGGATTTTGTACTTATTCTCCGTCTAGGACAAATTCCATAGAATTCAAGCGAAGGTTGGCAACCTCTCTTGCAAAGGTGCGAGCCATATCTAATGTACCTGCTTGAGCATACATACGGTGTTCTGTTTGTACGCCAAGTGAATTGAATGACCGAAACGAAATCTTGTAAGGCAACTCATTTGTCGTCTGGGTCAATTCAATTTCAATGTATTCGCGTGGGGCAATCTCATGCGAAATGAAAGGTCTGCCTGTTTCGGATACAACAACTTTAGAGCCAGCAATGTTGGTGACGAAGTAATCAGTCCAAGCCACGATTTTCCCCTTTCGTAAGGAAATTATTAACCCCTAGCATACTATAAGGTGGTTAGAAAGGCGCAGCCGAATCTGTGCTGAATGGAGCGCTCCAAGGGTCAGGCGTAGGTGGATTGAATGAGGCATCGGTGCGCTGGACAACGCTCGCTGTGGTCACATGGCGCTTTAGATCAATGCCAACATTCCAGGCTGTAACAGCAATCTTTGAGCGCTTAGCCCCTGTTGCCTTATCGTCCCAATTCTCTTGAACTGCCGTGCCGACCACGATCACGGACATTCCCTTTTGGACTGAATCGGCTACATTCTCTGCGGTCTTACCCCAACACTTAATATCCCAAAATGTTGTATCGGTATTTTCCCATGAGCCATCGGCTTGCTTAACTGATTTTGATGATACGACCGTGAAGGTTGCGATGGCTTTTCCGCTAGGGATTACACGCAACTCTGGGTCGGCTACTACATTTCCCGTGATCGTTAATTGAGTCATTTGTTATTTTCCTTCGTTTATAGGTATCGGGATGATATTTAGTTTTCTTCTAATCGTTGCCCGTTCTCTGGTAGAGGTTCCTCCCCAGATTCCGACTACTGAATAATGTAATGCGTAGGTCAGACATTCTTTCTTCCATAGGCATCCATTACACATCTGTTTTACTTTTTTGTTCTCCTCTGTGACTTTGTTCTGGTCTGGAAAATAAAACTCTGTATCAATCTGTGAGCAAATCGCTCCTTCGAACTGCCAAGGTTTCAACACTAATAAATACTTCTTTCTCCTCATTGACAATCAACGGATGCGGGGAATTAGGAGATAACCTAGCCAATAAGTTGCCGTTGCGCCACACTTTTCCTGCGGCAATTCCATCGTAATTAGAACTCTCAGGCTTTACTAGAGAATCACATTCATTCCAAAATTTACAGTTGCGGCAATACTGCAATCCTGGCTGCGCTAAATCTAATTGGAACTGGTCAAAGAGCCACGGGTCTGAATTGCGACACGGGGCATTATCTAAAAATTCCAATAAACTCATGGTGTAAATACTAGAGTTAGTTATTCCGATTATCTGTGATTTGACTCTCTTGGCGTGTCGCTAAATCGCCGAATCTTTCAATCAGAAGTTTCTGGAGAAGTTCCAGTCTCTCCTTCTCCGTCATCGTCATCGTCAAAAAGGTTGTCCTCTCCCCATGTTTCTAGTGCGTGATGAAGCAATCCCTTTTGTCGCCAATCAGGTTGCTGGTCATCTGCCAAAGTGGTTGTCCAAAAACCATCTGCCGTTCCATCTGTCCATTCTGCGACCAGAACCCAGCCAGTACAAATGGCTGGGTCTGGAAATGCAATCCTCGCTATATCTGCAAGGGCATTGTCTATCGCGGAAGGCTTTTTTTGTTCTTCATCCATACGCCAACTCTAGTACCAGAAATTTCGGTGCCAGAAGTTATCAGCGTTGCATGGCGTGTCGTAGCGCGATTGGATATAGAGAAATCCTCTTTCGATCTGTCGCTCAACCGTGGTATCTGGGTCAAGTCCTAGAATCTGAGGAATCCCACCTGCATGAAGGCGCTCGCCATTTTGGTAGACGGCTTGTTTATTGTAGGCATCTGGTCGCCAATTTGATTCGCCAGTCCATAGATCAACGAGACAAGCCCATTGCTTAGGTGTATCCCAGCCGAATTTATCTAGTTGGGTTTTGGCGTATGCCTTAGCCGCCTCTGGTGTTCTTTCAACCAGAACGGGTTTAGGCGGTGCAACTATTACTTCAACTGCTGATGCCGTTGGGTCTTTTGGCATCTGAAGCGGATTAGTTGTAATCAGTAGTGCGCTGATTAACGCTATGTGAATAGGTTTTAATTTGACGGTTTCATAGAATCGCATAATCCTCCATAGTTCGGAGCGAACGATTGATCGTTACTGGATGTAACGGTTCCTTGTTGTCAGTATCGGACTGACCTCGCTTTTGAGGTGTAGGTGTTTTGCGAACCTGCATTAAAGGTAGCAGACAAAAGTGAATTTAGTAAACAAGTGGGGTAATAAATAAAAGGCGTTCGGTGGGGGAGCCAACACAATGCGAGTCTGTGAGAGAGGTAAGACAGCATCGGGCAATCTACCCCACCGAACTTGGGTACCCGAGAAATAGGGTACACCAACTGGGTATAGAACACCCGCTGGGAGAGGAAAGGCGCTCGCCCAGCGGGTGCTATTCACCAACCAGTAGCCCAAAAAGAAACTGGTGGGCGAACTCTATTTAGTCTATTCGTGAATCCACATAAGCGTTGATGCCGTAACTTTGGAGAACCTTTGCGGCTCCTGCTGCTGCTGCACACGCTCTTTCATAACTTTGATCACGGCGAATACTTGGCGCGAACTCCCAAGAACTAACGGAGTAGCCACCGTAATAACCAACAAAACCCATTCCGCGCTTCTTCAATTCAGCCACAAATTTTCCTCGGGCTGGCTTGATCACTACTGAGGCGAAACCGCATACTCCACCTTCAATGAAATAGGTTGGCTTTGATTCATCAATTTCGTTTCCAAGAAAAGTTGTTGGAGTACCGACAACCATTGGTGTTGGTCGGCAAGCGCGAACTGCCGCTTCTGCTGCTTCTGATGCTTCAACAAGAATGTCGTAAGCGCTCTTAACTTTTTCTACTGTAGCCATTTTGTTTCCTCTCTCTTAGTTACAACATAAGTTTACACTACTGGGGTTTAATATGCAACTTCTGAGCATTACGCTCATCGGCGAGTTGCTGTAAAGCCTTCTCAGCCTCCTCGCGCCTGATACGGCGTAGGGAGGCTTCAGAGACCCGTAAAGGCTCTCTGAACTTAGCCCATGATGGAATTAACATTAGAACCACTTCTCGCTCTCTATTGACCCCACAATGCCGTAGACGGTCAAGATCAGGAGAAAGACTCCCAGAGCATCCAGCCACTCTGAGACCTTGTAGCCACGCGCTGTAACGCGACCACCCTGCTTTTCCAGGTACTTAGCCAACATTCTTTCTCTCCTCTCGTACTAACCCAAGTGCAACGAGTGAGGCATCTGCCTCGCATCGAAAGCAATATGGCTTGCCTTTAATGAAGGTAATTCTGAACTCTGACCCGCAGGTATAGCATTTCATTTTTTATCCTCCCATATAACTTCTGTCTCACCGCGGACTGTAAGTAGTGCCACGATTTCTGACTTAGGAATCTTCCTCTCCAAGATGATTCCCTTCTTGCCAAATCTATTGGCAAAGAATTCTGCTTTGGATTTATCTAGTGTCCAAGATAATCCGTTCTCGTTTAGTCCTTTTTGGCAACCTCGATAGATAGTTACTTCATCAGGAAGCGAGCGCAAGGCTTGGTTATCTTCATCGTTCATCATGTCGTGACGGTTTCCACGATCAGAGGCTAACAACTTTTTCCAGTCCTTGAGATAGGCATACTGGTTTTCTGTGTCTATCCACACCTGAGTAAGTAATTGCCAGTAATTAACAATGCCTAATTGCTTCTCAATTTTCTTAAAGGCTTCAACTCTGTATGGGCGCTCATGTAAAAATACATACTGGCTGTAATTCCAAGCCCCAAGCGCTTCTTTGACTGCTTTTAATTTTTGAGCATACTGAGCATTAGCGCTACCGTTAGAACGAAACGGCACTTGATAAACAAGTGGGTGTCGCAACATTTCCCACTCGCCCTTGCTTGTTTCTAAGTACGGGAGCAGGTCAGGGTGAAGCGGCTCATTGGTCTCTGCTAACAAGCGCTGAAGTGTCTCGTTTATCTCAGTCATTAGTAGCCTCTCTTTCCGTGCTTCTTGATGAGGATTGCTTCTTGCTCCTCATAAGTGATGCCGTGCTTTTCAGCCAAGTTGAAGCAAATCAACTGAGCGATTTCTCCAGCGCGAGCCTTGCGCTCTTTTTGCTCCTGGATACTTTCTTCGCTGTGAGCCTTGCCATCGTAGTAGTGAGTGACAACGCTTTGCTGTGAGTATTCATATCTTGTAAACCATTCTGAGACCGCTGAGCGCTCTGTCTTGATTTCGTGTGTGTACTTGCCATCCTTGATCAAGATTGATTCACCGCTAAGTGTTGGGGCGTTAGCCTTTTCCTTGGCGATTCGTGCTGCCTTCTTTGCTTCGCGCTCTGCCTTTGCTTGAGCCTTAGCGATCTTGTCGGCTGTGACAATTCGTGATGGGCGGTTCAAAGTTTCTGCTGGAGCAGATGGATAACAAATTGTGCAAGCATCCTTACCAGCATCATCAACGATCGTTGCTTCATCATCATTGCTGTACTGAATCAACCATTGGTAACGAGTGGTTGGAAAACAAGTGTTGCAATCCATTGAACTGTGAACATGTCCGTTGCTGGCAAGGACTAAGAAAGCGCGTGTCCAAGGGTCCTGGTTGTAAATTGCATTTAATTTACGAATCTCGTCATAGACCGCTGAAAGTTCATTTTTCAAAACGGCAATCTTGCCTTCATACTTTGCGATTTCTTCAGTACGGGCTGGGTAATGCTTTTGATAGAACTCTAAGGAATCTACGGCGCTATCAATGTTGTCGAGAATAATCCAGCGCTGACCGTGATACTGAGATAACTCAGTATCAATCTTGACTGCGAACTCTTTGGTAACCACCTTGGCTCCCCTCTCTTTGATAACCCAAGTTTACACTACTGGGGTTAGATATGCAACCTCATTCCATTACCTGATCATCGGCGTGTCTGGGCTTTTATCAGCCCAAGCCTAAATCCTCAATTTGTATATCTAACCCCAGTAGTGTATAATCGGATATGAGAGGGGGCAGATATGAGAATCGTCATCTGTTCTAAATGTGGCAAGGAATGGCAACTCCGTGGTGGAATGGCTTTTGAAAGCCTTTGGCGACACATCAAGAGAGAACACAAAGATCAACCAGTCGCGCAAGCGGCTTAACAAGGGAGACTAATTTGGAGAGAGACAACCAAAAGAGCCGTGTCTACCGAGCCGAAAGGCAGACAGAGATTTTTGTGGCTAAGAATAAACTTGAACCTCTGACAATTAAAGAATGTCAGAAATTCGTAAATAAAGTTTTAGCCCGTAAAGCCATCACCAAGGTTTACGGAAAGCGCATGATCACGGTTGAGGCAGGTCGTGGAGGTGCTAGAGCATTTCACGATTGGAGAGGTCGGGTTATTAGTGCAGGGGTCTGGGCTAGACAGCCAGCGGTCTTGCTGCACGAAATTGCTCATCACCTAGCGCCGTACCATGCAGTTCACGGACCAGAGTTTGCGACAATCTTGGCAAATCTCTATCGCCAGATATTAGGCAAAGATGCAGAAGAAAAACTTCTCGCCTCATTTGCTCTAAACGGTGTTCAGGTCTGCGGAGCAAATAAGAAGCCGAGAAAGGCAAGATGCCCGAAATCTCAAAAGGCTTGGTATGACGAAAAGAAGGCTGCTTAATCCTTCTTCTTATCTACCTTGCTAAAAGCATCATTGATTTCTGTGGTAGTTAGTTTGCCATCATCAAGGAATGATCGAGCCAGGGATTCAACCACGGTGGCAACTCCAAGCAAGCCAGCCATAAGTGCGGCGGTCAATGGTTCAAGCCCAAAGAGCGAACCTGCTCCAATAACCGATAGACCAGATGCAGCGAATACCGAGAGAATTCGCATTACCACATTGTTTACATTTTTCATTCTTCATCCTTTGTTCTGCGTAGCGGGTAGGTGATAATCCAGATGACCAGGCACCAGAGGGTCGCGTAAGCAACTGCCGTTTTAGCCGACCCGTCAATCGTTACCCAAGCAATAAAAAATCCCAGCATGGTGAACAACTGTCCGATGAGGTCATTGAAGAAGTTCTTCATTTACATTCTCCTTATAGATAGTGATG
>Ga0247723_1000878_pt1 | contig 18942 bp, 18 predicted proteins | sample MSEWelMarce5H_FC_FD_189079 | JGI IMG/M metagenome (GOLD analysis project Ga0247723, IMG submission 189079) | Subsurface sediment microbial communities from gas well in West Virginia, United States - MSEEL Well Study Marcellus 5H_FC | ecosystem: Environmental > Terrestrial > Deep subsurface >... | reverse complement strand
TTTCGATCCATCACTAGAAGACTGAAGAACAGGGCGAGGTAAAGGAGGAACACTATACATACTGCGGCGTAAATCGCTTTGTCCTGTATTGCGCTGATTACCCTTCTTCGTTGCCATGCCGCTTCTCTTTGCCTTTGTTCCTGAGCCAACCTTGCTTCTTCTTGCTCTTCAATGATCTGAACTCTCATTGCGTTAACCCGTGTGTACAAGTTACCCAACTCGGGTGGACTTTGATACACCATGATCTCTCGGATCTCTTTGGCTAACTTCTCAAACTGTGTCTTCGCTAACTCCCTGTTTAACGCAGACTCCATGATGTTTTGATTTGGGTCATAAACAGTTTTAGACTTCTCTTCTTCCTCTCGGATGTGGTCAGCAAGCTGTTGTTGAACTTTGAAGAACTGAGACAGGTTTGCCGCCAGATCAGCCACAACTCGGTTCTCATCCCAAACCTCGGTTTCAGCCTTCTTAGGCTTGGGTGCAACAGCGGCACTTGGTTTAGGTTTCTTCTTGAAGAATCCAAAAAAACCTCCGACTTCTTCTGCAATTGCCTGGACTTCTTTTGCCGCTTTTTGAGCAGAAGCAACAGTACCCTTTACCTCTTTGTATAACTCACACCCTTTGCGGATAGCGGCAACACAGCCATTTGCCATCGCCAGTAGAGTGAGAGGGTCCACATTAGGGCTTGTCTTGCTTGTTGTCTAGCTTGTTAAAGATCTGTTTGAGGATGTCTTTGATCTCTGCAATGTCAGCACGATAGTCATCTTTTATGACATATTCGTGTGGCATCTGATTGATCTTGTCTTCAAGCTTGGTAATCTGCCGGGTCAATGTGTTGATCACATAGACAGCAAGAAATCCAGCCACGCTGACGATAGCGTTGAATAGTTGTTGGACTTCCATGATTACCTCGGTGGTACTGAGCGATAAGGACTGCCAAGCTTTTGAGCCTCTTTGTAGGCATCCAATTGCTTCTTAGTCAGTGTACCTGGGGCAAGGTCAGATGGGGTCATACCCAAGGGCAATAACGCCTCACCAATACTGCCCATAACTTCTTTAGCATTGGCGGCTTGACCAGCAGTCATAAGCAGGCCAGCGGCACCGCCAACCTTCATTGCTTTGCCAAGCACAGGATAGTCTTTAGGTGGTGGAATGCCCATAGCTTTGCGCTCTTCCCGGTTCAATGTTTGAACAGGAATGTTTTCCTTTAACCATGCGTCATACTTTTTGATGTCAGCATAAGCTTTGTCCATAGCGGCTTGACCACCACCATAAGGTTTGCCCTGGTTGAATTCATCCTTCATAAACCTACGGATGTCAGGACCCATTTGCTTTTCAAGGTAGTTGTCAGCGCCGCCAAAACCTTCTTTGAAGACCTTTCCTTCCATCTCAGCGGCAACAGCTTGCTTGGTTGGTCGACCACCAGTCTTTTTTGGTTCAGTAGTAGGTTCAGCAGATGCTTGAGGAGTGGGTGCCACAGGTGCGGCAGGAGCAGTCTGTACAGCAGGCGGCGCTACAGAAGCCGTAAACGCTTGGTCAAGAGCTTGAACAGAAGGAGGTGCTACAGGCGCAGATGGCTGAAACCCAGGCTGGCCCATCATGGGTGGCTGTGTCTTAGCGGCTTGCTGTGCTTCGTACTTACGCAAAAACTCAGCGTCAAGAGGACTAAGATTTTTAGTCGGCTCAATAGTGGCTGTAGGCTTGGCTTCTAGCGTAGGTTCAATTCTTGGTGCTTCTGCTTTAGAACCAAACATTCTTTCATTCAAAGACTTGAACAAAGGAGTGATAGCTTTAGCCGCCAACGCACCACCAGCACCAGCCGCCGCAGGATATAGCCACTCATAGCCATTACCGATCTGCACATCCTTCATCTGCGGCTCTTGGAACTCTTGAATCCCAGTAGGCTTGGCAGTGTCTTTAGGCTTGTTCAGCGTGGCAATGTGTGAATCAAACTGCTCATCTGTGTAACCAGCTTCTTTAGCGGCCTTTCTAGCCGCATCCAAGTCATAATTTTCTATAGACATGGTTACCCTTTACTTCTTTTTAAACTTTTCAAGAATGTCGCCAATTGAAGCTTTACCAGTAGGCGCAGGCGTAGGAGCAGGCACAAGATTTTGTCTAGGGGTAGGCGGCACAGCTTGCTTTTGAGCATTTATGCTTGTTTGCTGATTAACTCCACCAACAGGCGTAGATGCTTTTTCTGGCGCAGTCTCAATAGGTCGAGTGCGAACCTTCATGGCTTCATCGTGATATGCCTTCCTGGTGTTTTTAAAGAGATCAGTCTTTACAAACTGAGCTTCCAACTCACCAGCACTAGGCACTTGCCCACGCTTTTCAAATTCAGCCACTTGCTCTTTGCGCCATCTTGCAAACTTGTCTGAAATTTCAGCGTTGTACTGACCCAAGACAGCTTGAACTTCAGCACGGGCAAATTGATCAGGCACTTCCATAGCGGCAGGGCTGACCAGGAAGGGCAACGTGCCATGCTTGGCAATCAATTCAGCTTGCTTGCGCTCAATCTTTTTGTCGTTTTCCAAGATTGCATCAAACAACAGCTTTTGATCTTGATTGAGGTTTTTGTAGACAGCAGATTTCAATGCTTCAGCACGGGCTTGATTAAACCCTTGTTCAAAGTCATTTTTAGATGAATAGCTTTTTTGCAAATTTTCTAAATCCGACTTATCAACTTTTTCGTTTTTATCGTTAACTATTTTGCCATCAGCAGTAATTCTTAATCCCAGCAAGCCAGCGGCACTTTTAGCTTCTTTAGCTTGGCTTTCGCTAACACCAACACCTTTGGTTTGAGCAAATTGATTAAGAGAACTAAAACCTTTAGAAATGGATTGCGTGTTTCCAACTTGTCGGGTTGTGTATGAATACAACTCTTCCAAGTCTTTGTTGTTCAAACCAAAACCATTCAGCTTTTCAAGCATGTTGCGCTTTTCAGTACTCAACATACTCAACTCAGGAGCGGCTGATGCCCAATCGTTGGCGGCAGTGTTGCGCTTGTTTAAGTCTGAAACATTAAACTCACGCATCTGATCTCTGGTTTTTTGAGCCATCGTATCAGCCAGATTAGATATACCGCCCCTTCTTGCTTCATACTCTTGAGGGCTAATATTTCTTTGTTCTTTTACGTCAAAGAATCTAACCCTTTCGTTAAGTTCATTTCTATACTCTTCAATTTGATTGCCAGCATTGTCATAAACGATTACTGGCTTAACAACGCCACCAGTAATAAGCTGACGTGCGCCATTAAGATTGCCCATCAAATATTGAATGAAGCCATCAAAGTATTTGGGGTTGTCTTTAGTAGTTTTTAAAGTCTCTGAAACAGCAACACGACCTTGTGGAGTCGCAGGACCGCCAAGCTTTTGAATAGGAGAAATCAGAGCATCAAACTCTTTGGCGTTTTGATTCATTACAGCATAGGCATTTACAGCCATGTCATGTAATGGAGTGTCTTTGACCTTGTTAGCAAATTGCATCATCTTTGCTGGGTCACGGGTCTGAGCCGCTTGAGAATATTCTTCGTCTAGCGTGACAGGCGCAGGCGGTGCATTGGTCGGTAAAATAGGAGCCGCACCAGGAGGCGGCACAGCAACTGCTTGAGGTTGTGTAGGAGCAAGAGGTTCAGCCATATTAAGGTCCCATGCCGAATAAAGAAGAAATGATTTTCATCACACTTGAATTGCCTTGCATATACGCATTTGGATCAGCATAAGCAGGAGTTGCAGATGCAGAAGGAACGGCAGGAGCGGCAGGGGGTGGTGCGCTTGTTGAAGGCATTTGTGGCTGACCACCATTAGGCGGCACCATGCCTGGGCCAACAGCGCCGGGAGGGGCTACCCCACCATCGGGCGGGGCACTAGGGCCTTTCATGGCAGACATGAGCATACCAATCAAAGGCAATACGCCTCCTTGGTTTGCCGTCAATGAAGGTACTTGAGTCCAACTACGGAACTCTTGTCCTGGTTCGTATTTATCTGCCATGTTTTCTCCTTAACCGATCCTAAAGCCTTTGCTAGACCCACCACCAGCACTTGTGCCGCCCTGTGTTCCAGCAAAGTTAGGTGTTGTAGATTGTTGAGGTGTACCAAAGATCACGGATGCATATTTGGAATAAATATCTTGAGGTGTCCCAGCAAACCCAATCCTTGATGCGGCAGACTGTTGTGCGCCAGAAAGGTTCTGACCACCCAAAGTAGCCAGTTGTTGTGCGGCGGCGGCTTTGTTAGCCTGCACTCCAGCACGGGCAGAAGCGGCGGCAGTGGCTTGGCGTTGCTCTTGCAAACTACCAATGTTCTTGCTAGCCAAAGCGGCCCTAGAAGAACCCAAAGCACCAGCACCACCATACCCAGCCACCTGTTGGTTAACTAGATCACGCCCAGACTCAATGCCAGACTGCAATGCGGCTCTAACTTGTTGACTTTCATATTGCGGGTCAAACAGCGATTGCAGGCCTTGAATGCCGCTTGTAAGGGCACCAGCACCAGTACGTTCTTGCAAAGCGCCTGCTCGACCAGAGACATCCATTGCCGTTTGAGCGGCAGTAGTAGCGGCAGGAGAAGTCTGATTGAAAGCGGTTTGAGCCCCGCTAATAGTTTGTTGATAAGCAGGAAAAGCTGTTTTTGTGAGAAAACCTGTTTGAGCTTTTAAAAGCTCAGTTTGCTCTGGGGTAAGAGTTGGTGTTGTAACTTGGTTACTAGAACCTGATGATTTGCCGCCACCCATGATTAGCCGCCTTTCCCTTTGCCGCTACGTTTAGCGGGTTGTGTCAATTGCTGTGATGCATTATCCCACTGGGGAATAGTGTTTGCATAGTTATTTGGCTGGCCCATCCTGGGTTGTCCAGAAGTGGCTGAATTGGTAGATGTGCCTTTACCGCCCATAGTGCCGTCAGGGGGTGAATATTGGGCAGGTTGCTCATAATTACTTTGGCCCTTACCCCCACCACCTTCAGGCATTACAGCAGGCATAGGTTGTGGGACATCCTGATTAGGCTTTGGAAGGATACTTTGTATAGGACCACCCTTGCCAGATGTAGGCTGGCTGGCCTGTGGTTGCTGTACTGCTGATGAAAATCCACCCATGATGTTTCCTTGTTAAATCTTTGGCGTGTAGTTAAAGCCTTTTACATAAAAAGCTTGTACGTCATTTTGCGTTGGAAATATTTGCGTTCCGCTGGCATTCCAATATAATCTAGTTGCATTTTGCAAAGTTAAAGCATACCCATTGGCATTTGTTGGTAAATTTAATGTGCCCGTATAGCTTGAATAATATGCAAAACTTCTATTTGCGCCTTGCAAACTTATTCCATAACTATTAGCCGTAAAAAATTGATCTAGCCCAGTATTATCTTGAACAACCGTACCCGATCCAGTAGGCGTTACAGAATTTTTGGTAAAACCAATTCCAACTGTATTACTTGAAGCACCCAAAGAAACAAAATTTGTTGTACCCACTGTTGTTATATAGTAATAAAATCCAGGCACCATGCTGGTCGCATTTAATATTGGGTAAATATTAAAAATAATTGTTACTCTAGCAGATTGCACTGCGGCATTAGTTGTAGAAAATTGTACTCCAAAATTTACTCCATACATTACTTGAGATGTTTTAACTATATTAAACGTATGCGTTGGATATACATAATTTTCTATCAAATCGTAATAACCGCCAAATGTTGATGTTGACGCATCAACAAATCCATTTAAAAATACATTGGTTCCATTAAACACCATGTTGGTAGTTGAATTGCCAAATGCAAAATTACCATTGGAATATAAATGACTGCCCATGCCCGTCATGGTGGTGCCAGATAATGCAGGACTACTACCAACAGACAAATCGCCAGCGGTTATGGTTCCCATATTGGCTGATATAGCCGACAACTGACTAACGCTTAACTTGTCTGATGTAATAGTATTTTGAACAATCAAACTGCCAGTAATATAGGTCTGGAATAATGTCCAAGTAGTTACATAGCGGTAAACAACAGAATTATTACCAGCGTTATAGTTGACAGTACAAATGTCGCCAGCAACAGGGTTTCTGCCCAGCAAAGCATTAACTTCAGCATTTGTTGGGGCGCTTGAATCATTGGGTGTCCTTGTGATAACAAAGGTAGCCGCTCCTGGCGCACCGTTAGTCCCGTTAGTTCCGTTGGCCCCATTAACACCATCAGCCCCGTTATACGCAATAGCACGTATAGCGTAAGCAACATTGGTCCAATCCAGAGTAGATGTGGTGGTTGTGGCGGTCACATTTAAGGGGATTGTGATCTCCCAAAGGTAGTTGCCTGCCGTAGTGTTGGTAGGAGGCTGTGTGGCCCACAGAGTAGGCGCTGTATAGGCACCAGTACTCCATGTGTACGTAGATGTCGTTGAGGGCCTTGTAGGGGGCACTGATGCGCCTGTCCACAGATAAATAGACGGGAATGCCGACATTACTCCGTTAGCCCCGGCACTGCCTGGGACACCATCGTAAACAACGGGCAAAGTAACTGTCTTGCTGATTGGGCTTAACAGGTTAGACCCATTAACGGTCAGCGTTACTGTCACTCCAGTAGATACAGATGTGGGAGTAACAACTATGGATGCTGTTGAACCAGTAGTTGGAGTGGCTCCAGATATTACCCAGGCATATGTTGGGGAAGTCACATTTACCAATATGGCTGACAAAGTAGCCGTAGTTGGAGTAAATGCCCCACCAGGATTTTGAGCAAAGCTGGTGTATCCAGATATATCAATTGATGATCCAGCAAGACCATCAGCGCCAGGATCTGCAAATACAAGTTGGAGCCTAGCTACAGATGCTTGAGTAACAACACCCAGGCTGTTTTTATATCTAACTGGGACGTTAATATATGCAGGGCTGGCAGACATTGCTGTTGGTATAGGCCACAAAGCATAATCCCCACCATCAGTTGGGTTGCCAATCGTTATATTGGTGTAGGAGATATCTCCATTACCAGTAGTAGATGAGTTACCAATACGCCAAGAGTTATTGACAAACCCCACATTACTGTCTGTCTGTGCGTCAGTAAATGGAATAACAACGCCGCCATCAGTGGAGAACATGACTGGGTTGACGTTGGTAAACACTGGAGAAAGGGGGTTACCAGACCTTGGCACCTGCATTGTGGCTGGCGTAAAGTACGAAAAGAATGTTTCCGCAATCACCGGGATATTCCCAGAAGTCACCACATCAAGGTCGATGGATGCGCCTGGGTCTATTAGCCAACCAGCATCTGGAGCCGCAGTGGCAACTGCAAATTGAATCTGCCGACCACCAGTACATATGAACCAAAGAAATTTGGTAACCCCAAAACCACCTGTTGCTTTTGTCCAAATGTAATCTACTGGATTACTGGATTCAGCCGCATCAGCATTATTGCGAATGCCAAAGTACTGCCTGTTTGTAGGCGAATTGCTAAAGTTAACAGAGCCATCAAAGCTATCGGCATATTTGATAGCCATGTATTGGTATAAATATCCCTGTACGTCACCTGTAGGTCCCGTTATTTGACCTGTATTAGGGTCAGCGGTATAACTTGTGTTGAAGTTACTCAACACATAGTTAAGCGCATCAGAGATTTCTGATGTTGTTGGGTTACCGTCAAGCAAAAAGGGCATTAGAACGCATCCTCAGTGACAGTCGCTTGGAAGTTCATGGCGGTCAGATTCCAGGCGTTTGTAGCATCGTTTGATTCTACTTTTATAGAAACAGTCCGCACATTGTTTTGCTGAGTTGTCACCCAAGGCGTATCCGTAGAAATGTTTGTAACTCCAGTAGCCCCATAAACAGGGGTTTGAGCAGTGGAGTTAGCCCCGCCAACAGTGATATTGACCGTCCCAGTACCTGCAATCTCAGGCAACAGTCTGTGAACATAGACCCTAGAACTGTACGGAACAGGACCAGTGTCGGTAGACAAAGTCATGTTAGTGCGCTCAAACAGCGTAGGAATGGGCGCTGAGTTGATGAAAGAGTTGCCTTGGCCCGTCTGTATCAACTTTTGGCTTGCCACGCCTCCACGGGCGTATGTGACGCACCTAGAGGTCAGCTTAAAAGCCCCAGAAGTAAAGATTGGCGCTTCACAAGCATTGCAGGCACCATTGATTTGCTTGGGAGCATTCCAAACCTGCAAGTCATATCGGTATGAAAGCATACGATTGCACCACCCAGTCGAGGTCAGATCAGGATAGTAGATCTCAATCTGGTTCTTTTGAGTGTTGTTGACCATGAAAAGACGCTCAGCATATGTAGGACTAAGGTTTGAGTAGAAGTAATCCCGAACCTTTTGGTTACCCAATGGAGAAAAATCAGACCCGTTAAACACCCAAATATCCCTGCTGTCCACCCCATAGACGTTGGTATCGGTATTGGTCCAACAGTTGTTGTTGATCAACCCACGACCTTGGTTATACAGACGGATGCCAAAAATAGGGGCAGTGCTGTTTTGATAGGCAATTGGAGAAAAAACAACAGTGTCCCAGTAGGAACAAACGTAGAAGTTACCGCCAAAAAAGAACCCGTCAATGATTGGTCCACGCACGGGAATCTCTTGTTCGTTGGCTACGTTATTTAAAGTTGGTTCCCAAGATGCTGGAACACCAGTATTTGCAAATGCCTGTGACCAGCGAACAGTGGTGGGATAGTTAACAGTAGATCCAGCCGTAAAGTCTTTGGTGATATTGCCTGCAATCAGGATGTTGCCCACGTTAGGGGAACAGAAGTTACGCACAAAGCCTGCCCTGGTTGCAGATACACCAATGTCATAGTTCCAGACATAGTTGTCGGGAGGGCTGTCGTAAATGTAGATTTCTGTCGCTGTTGGCAGAAAATACATTGGAGGCCGCAAAGTGTCGTTAACAAAAAACACACTGCCCACCCAAGAAGTAGTGATGTTTAAGTCATTGGTATAACCACTCAATGCCACGTTAGGGTTGGCTCCAACGCCGGGAGTTATATTGGTGATACCACCAGCGGTCAGCATGTACCACTTACCTTCTACAGTGGCAACAACATAGACAAAGCTGGTTTCACTGCGGAACCCACCATCCATGAAGATAGGATTGCCAGGAATGGCAGACAGAATCTCTTGTTCGCCGTAGATCTTCTTTACCCCACGGACATCAGCCTCGACATTCAACCCTGAGTTGTATTCATTTGGACCCAAAGCATTGCTGGGCACATCTGGAGTAAAACTCATGTTAGTGAACGGCGTTCTTAGTCTTTGATAGTCACTCATTCATTAACTCCAGATTACTCAAAAGACGATTGTCTGTTGGGGCAAATTCTAAAGCTTTCTTACAAAATTCAATAGCTTGATCTTTGAATCCCAAGCGAAAAGCCGCAATAGACGCTAAGTCATACGGACGCTCAGTCCACACCATAGGGTCCATTGTGTAGTTGATCTGCTTGTCAGTGATGTTTAAAGCTGAAATAGCCGCCCCATAGCACTCTGCCCACAACGACTTTCTGTAGGCGTACATAGCTAGATCCATCCAAGGTTCACGGGTTTCTGGGCACTCAGCCACAGCCATCCTGTACCACTTTACAGCCCGTTCATCCCCAAGTTCTTCATAGCACTTGCCCAACAACCGCATGGCATAACAACGCTCTGTTGTCCAAACAGCGTCTGGCAGTGCTAGATACCTGTTTAAAGCCTCTATGCCCTCTTTGTGGTGCCCGTAGTACGTCAGTTCCCTGGCATAGTAAAAGGCGTTCCTGGGGCAGTCTTTGTCCTCTTTGACAGCTACTTTAAGTAGGTCAAGGTACTGTGATCTAGACTTTGTTGGGTCAGGGTGATGCGTGACCAGCAACATGTCTGAATGCGACCAGATTTCAGTCAGCCTGGGGTCAGGTCTGAGACTTTCATGGCAAGGGTGGTGCCAGTGATACCCGTGGCGGCTGTGGATCTTTTCTGCATAGAAAGAGATTCCACTTCCCCAATCAAACTTGTACCGCATCCTAGTGGTTTCATCACGCCAGACACGCTCAATCTCTTGTCTCCACCCAGGCTCTAAGACTTCATCCAAGTCTAGAGATATGCAAATATCTACATCCCTGGGAAGCAAAGACAGACAAGCATCTCTTGCTTTATCAAAGCGCCAAGGGCTGATGCAGATGTTGTAAACAATTGCACCATGCTCCTTGGCTAACTCAACAGTGTTGTCTGTCGAGCCAGTGTCCGCAATAACAATAAGATCAGCGTCTACAGCAGACTTACAAAAACGCTCAACAAACTGTGATTCGTTCTTGGAAATAGCGTAAACAGCTATTTTCATTTAGTTTCTTCAGGTGGCACTTGGGGGTCGGCCTGCTCTTTGATGAGCAACATCAGCGCCATTGCATTCGTCTTGGCTGGGAGTTCCCCCAAAGCCCCAAGGATCATGTTTACAGCGTCAATTGGCAGTTCCAGTTTTATCATGCTGACTCCAGTGCAGAAATTCGGGCGGTGAGGGTTGTGATGAGGGCTTGCTGTTCTTGAATGGCTTTGACTAATACGGGTATAACTTCTGTGTAGCGAAGTTGAAGTGTTTTTATCTCATCTTCTTCAATAGAAACAGCTTCTGGCAAAGTTGCTTGAACATCTTGAGCGATCAATCCAACTCTTTGAGTTTGAGCTTCTGCATCAGTTTTGTATTTAAAATAGACGGTTCTCCAATTAGACAATTTTTGCAATGCGTTATCAACACCGCCCAAAATATCCTTGGTGCGCTCATCGGACGTAGTGCCCCAAGAAGTACCATTAACGGCTAAGGTAACACCGCTTCCAGCGTTAGTGGATGCGTTTTGAATAGCAAATGTACTTGAGTTATTTAAAAAACCCATTCCTGAAATTTGCGTACCCTGTCGTACAAAAGAAAGATGGAATTGAGTGCCTTGGTTTGCAGGTCTGGTAATTTCAACTTGACCATAAACACCGTTATCATAACCATCGCCAAAATGCGAAGTACCATTTACTCTAAATTTATAATCTGTAGTCGTAGTCCCCACCAGCAAGTTACCGCTGGCATCAAGGGTCATTGCTTGGGTGAAGGAGGGAACATTTCCCGCAGTTCCAGAAGCCGCAATGTTCCAGTTAAATCCACCAGAATTGTTTATCTGGTAATAGCAAGACGCACCATTAGCAATGTAGCGGAAGTTTGAGCCATCGTAGTAAGAGTTACCGGTTAATGTGGCTACATTTCCGTCAGATGACCATGCAGTATTTTTTACTTGTACTGCCTTTAATGTCCCCCAAGCACTAGGCGCAACACCCAATCCAAAGTTACCAGAGCTATCAAACCTTGCACACTCCGCACCGCCTTCAGCAAAGGCAATGGTGTCAGCCGCAGGGAAGAAGATGCCTGTGTTTGCGTCCGTTCCCCTGATAGCAGGGGTTGCGGCAGTGCCGTCAACATCCGACAAACCGTCTGTTCCACTCAAAATAAGCGACATGATTATTTTTCCTTACAGTTATTAAAATGCCAGCGATTGCCAGCACCTTTATTAAGACCAATTTTGCCGCAATGTGGGCAAGTCCAGGGATTGGCGGCAAAGGATGCTTTTATCTTTTCAGTTACTTCAACTGGAACTGGCACACCCTTTCTAGTAGATGGCTTGCCAAGTTTTGCCAAACTCATTTTTTTAATTGTTTCTGGCGTATGTTTTTTGCCTTTCATTGGGCAAGGAAGACCTTTTCTAAGCGATGACAGAAACTCTCTTGCACCGGGTTTCTTCATCTGCTCTTTAACCGCTTTGCTGACCTTGGCGCAATGCTCAGCAGACATCTTTAAGCCTTTGTTCCAAATTGGCTTGGTTCGCACAAAGCGTCTACCCAAAAGATTCGGCGGCTTTCCACCTCCAGCCATACAGTTCCACCCAATACTGTTATTGGGGCGCAACTTGCGCTCAATGTCCAAGCAGTATTCTTCTTCAGCAATCAAAATTTGAGTTTTGATCAAATTGTCCCATCCATACTTTTTGATTGCAAAGACCAGATGCGGGTTTTGTTTGGCACGGGAGTGTTGAACAAGCCGACGATCAACATTATTGGTCACGCCAATATACCCCTGACTCATCATGTCAGTGTGGTCTTTGCGTCGAATCCAATAGATGCTGTGGGTCATTTTGTTGGGCCAGAAAGAATCAGTGACATGGTTATGCTCCTTGTTCGTCTGCTGGTTCAGGCGTGTTGCCCTCTTCCAGCCATTTCAGATATGCTTGGTAGTCGGTGTTGTCGGGGTTAATTTGGATGCTGGCGCTGTCTTCCAAACGCTTGATGCAAGCCACTTTATTTGTAACCGAGGATTTGATTTCTTGGTACATGATTACAACTCCGCTGAAAGGTCAAGTGTTGTGAAAAATGCGCAAAATGGCTCTGAGTAATTAAGCGCAGTTGCAGACGCGCCAAACATTTCAGAAAGGCCGTCGACAGTGGTTGCAATTGAAGGGGATGAAAATGCGTAAGTCGTTGCATTTCCTGCGGCAAATCCCGTAATGTTGCTTGCCGTTGGCGCTGTACGCATTTTTACAGGATAAATAAACGATGTCAGATAACCGTTTCTACCAAGGTTGCCGTTGCCCAAGTAGGCTGATGGTTGGCCTGAATACTTCTGGAAATACCGCTGGCACAAAATCAACTCACGCCCATAGTCACGGTAATCAAACGATGTTGCTGTTGCGCCTTTTTCCAACTGGACACCTGTGATGTACCAAGTTGCGGCGTTTGTTCCGACTACTGAACCTGTACCTGTTGGTTGGACTAAATTAGCGGATTGCCATGACCCAGCAGTGCCTGTGTATGTGGAGCCAGAGCCAAGACCAAACGTAACGCCCAACCCCCTTCCCGTAGTGGTGTTCCAAGTCCCACTTGTATCGCCAGCAATGGTTACAGTTTTTTGTTCCCAAGTATTTGCGGCATTGATTGTGTAAGAAAACGCAAAGCACCGAGTGGCATTAACATTTCCAAACGACCCGCCAAATGTTCCAGTTAAAGAACTACGCACCCAAAAAGACAGTGTTATGTAAGAAGCACTGGCAGTTCCAAATGCAAAGTCGGCCATGTTATAGCCTTCAATTCGTGTGGTGACCAAAAAAGTGTCACTTGATAAGACTGAATACGCTGATGTAGAAGTTACTCCAAGATAATTTGTAAACCCAGTTGGTGGTGTGACAGCGCCAGCATTTTGTTGAATCGTAACTTTTCCTGTTTGTGTGTTTTCATACAACCAGCGGTCAAGCGTATATGATTGATTTGGCGTAACACTCGCCCCAGCATTCCTCTGGTCAATCACCATCGCACCATTGATGATGCGGTTCTTGAAGCCGAAGGTGTTTGGCAAGTTTGCGCTGTTTGTAAATGTCACCGCTTGGCTTGCGTCAATGGCAATCGCAGTAGTCCCAGCAGTTTGGAGTGCCAACAAGCCGCTAGTGTCAGCAGTCGTTACTACCCCGGCGCTCAGTGACGCATTTATAGATGAGGCCAATTTAAGCTCCTTTGAATTTGCATTTGTCAAAATGCCATCTTGGCATCGCCGTTAAACCGCCAATTTTCCCACAATGAGGGCAAGTCACAAGCCCATGCTTCTTACCCAAATTACCCTTACTGATGGCCTGTCTCCAAGCCTCATTCATAAATGTCTTGCCTGTTTTTGATGCGCTTATTTTTGCTCTTGTCTCTTCAGAATTGACCCAGCCCTTTTTATGGCCCGGTTTGCCCAATTTTGCAAGGCTCAGTTTTTCACAAACTTCAGCAGAAGTCTTTTTTCCCTTGTTCCAAGGTGTAGGCATTACACCCTTAATACCCTTGTTCCACGGGATGTTTCCCATTTTGGCAAGGCGGTTTTTTTGCTTAGATTCTTCAGTGTGTTTATAACCAGACAACCCTTCGCCACCGCTTGTTTTGTTAGCCAAAACAAACCCCATATCCCTGAAACAAAAAATTAAAAATCTTTCGTGATCAAGCGCCTCTTGCTCAGTTTCCCAATTTGCAAGCACCTCTACTTTGGGCTTGCCATATTTATTGACAATGTTTGTCCAATGAGAGTTTCTGCAATCCATTTGCCTTGAACGCCTGATCTTGCCTTTTCCTATGTAGAAGAGGCCACCGTCAGGCTTGTAATGGGCATAGGTGCAAAACATGCTCTACGCTTTTTCAAAAAATGCGTTAATTGATGAGGCCATTTATGCGGCTCCTTTAAGTGCCGCTACATCGGCTTGCAGTTGGGTTATGAGGGCTTGCTGTTCTTGGATGGCGGCGGTCAGTGTGGCAACCAAGAAGCTGGTGTCGATACCTTGATACTTTGGATTTCCGTCTTCATCAACAGCGTCTTTTTCGCCAACTACTGCGTCTGGAACAATGGCTTGTAATTCATGAGCAATAAAACCTTGACCGTCTGAACCGTCTGCGTTCCACTTGTAAGTACAAGGCTTGAGTAGTGCTACTTTTGCCAACGCATCTGTCATAGGGGCAATGGTGTTTTTTAGGCGGTAGTCCGAGTTGTTAACATAACTACAAGTTGACCCACTTACATAAATATATCCGCCTTGAGTAGAGGATGAACTATAAAAGGCCATCATATATCCAGCAGCAGTTGTTGTTCCTACATAATGACCATAGGTTCCACTGAAGTCTCCTTTTACTTGCAAGCGGAAACTACCACTACCACTTGTAGTCCCCACCAGCAAGTTACCGCTTGCATCAAGGCGCATACGCTCTGATAATGTCAATACATTTGAGCCATTATTTAACGCAGTGGAAAAACTTAAGCCACCATCAATTCCATATGCGCCAAAACTGCCGCCAGAAATTCTGCCCAATTCATAGGTTAGCCCAGTATTGTCAACTGACTTCCCAAAGAATTTAAGTTGGGCATTTCCAGAGCCGCTTGTTATTCCACTATAAATTCCCACAGCGCCAACTGTTGAAGTGGCTACCACTTGGCCTTGGCCTACTCTGGCATTTCCTTTTACATCCAGCATATCGGCTGGGCTTGAAGTCCCAATACCCAAGTTACCGCTGGAGTCGATGGTGGCTGCATCAGAAGGGCCAAGAACAAGGCCATTGCTCCCATCAACATACAGTACGTTTACATCTGCGCTATTTGCCGCATTACGCCCATAAATACGTTTTTGATTTGGTATGCCTAAAACACCAATTGAAACACCAGCGGGGTTTGTTCCAATTTGAACTGTAGTAAACGCACCCGTAGCCGGAGTGGTTGCGCCCACAGTACCATTCATTGCCGCACCCGTCAGCGTTTTATTGGTCAGCGTATCAGTCGTTGCTTTACCAACCAAAGTGTCAGTAGCCACGGGAAGTGTCAATACACTACTCCCCGAAACCGCAGGTGCAGATAGCGTGATTGAACCGCTTGTATCGCCTGAAACAACAATTGAACTCATATTCTTTCCTTAAAGGACAACCCAGCGTGAGCCGCTGGAAACCGTCACGACTGCGCCGCCAGAAATAGTGATCGGGCCTGCGGATGAGCCTGAGAACCCCGCCGCAATGGTGTAGCTGGTAGCCACTGTTTGGCTGTTTACCACAATCCCGTTGGATGCAACAGGAACCCTTGCTTTAAATTCCCCGGTGCTTGGCTTGTACAGCAGGTAGGCGTTGCCTGTGTATATATTGAGCGCCGTACCAGTGGTGGCGTTCAAGAATGCGGGGTACAGGTCGGTGGCAGTGCTGGTGTCATTGCTGATTGCCGAGCCACCCACAGAGGCCCATGCCGTTCCGTTGTAGCCTTCAAACTCGGTTGTGGTGGTGTTAAAGCGGAGCATTCCGCTTGCGGCTGATGGACGCTGACCCGTGGTTCCCTTGCTGATCAGCAAAGCACCAGTTGAACTGAAAGTGGAGTCCGTGGTGGCCGTTAAAGCGCCAGTGATCGCCAGAGTCGATCCGTTCCAAGCCAAGTTGGCACTGTCACTGAGCAAGCCAGATGCCCCAGCAAAGGTCACTCGACCAGATGTCAGGGCGGTGTTTTTGATGCTGTTGGCGGTGAGGAATGTCCCATCCCAGGTCAGGCCAGATGCTCCGCCCAAAGCGCCGCTGTTGTTGAACTGAACCTGAGTGTTGGAGCCGCCAATGGTTCCAGAGCCGGGGGTGGCTAAGACCTTGACCGTGCCTGCACTGTTTTTAAAGTACAGCTTCTCGTCCAGGGTGTTGATTGCCAACTCTCCAGCGACGAGATTCCCCGACGAGGGAGCCGCAGACGCCGTGGTCGAGTAGTAGAGTTGGATTGGGGTGTAGCCTGCTTGTGCCATTTAAAATGTTCCTCCAGAAACTCCACCTGTAATTTTACCCGTGGACGGATTGCATGTGATCGATGAATTTACCAATTGCGGCAAATTGCCAGTGGTTGTGCTCACAAAGGTGAGGTAGTTGTCAGCATTGGTCGAATTTGCCGTGATTGCCGTGTTTGTTGCGTTGGTGGCCGTGCCACTCAAAGACGCAGTTATCGTCCCAGCAGTGAAGTCGCCCGAGGCATCCCTCGCCACAATTGCACTGGCCGTGTTGGCGCTGGTTGCTGTGGTGGCGCTGTTGGAAACCTTCCCAGCCGTGGCAATGGTCGCCAAGTAGGTGTCGGTGATCGCCGTTGCGTTCCAAGTTCCCGCTGTCAGCGTCCCAACCCCAGTGATCCCGGTGTATGAGCCGCTGATGTAGGGGGAGCCGACCGTGCCAGAGGTGATCTGGTTGCCGTTGATTGCAATCGCTGTAGACGCCGCCAAGGTCAGTTGGCCCTGTGCATTGACCGTAAAAGTCCCCACCGATGAAGCCGAGCCATAAGCCGCCGCAGTCACCGCCGTGTTGGTGATGCTGAACTGCGTACCAGTCAAAGTCAGGCCAGTGCCAGCGGTATATGCGCCAGAGCCTGAGAACTGAATCCATGTCACTGGGCTTGTGCCGACAACAGTCACTGGGTCGGTCTGAACCCAGCCAGTGCTTGCGTACAGCGTACCGTTAGAAATAAATGTGAAGTCCCCGCTTGCCATCTCGGCGGCGGTGTCAAAGTCGGTTGCACGGGTGAGAACTGTTCCGCCAGTCGCCCAGGTGTAGATGCCGTTGTTGGCTTGCGTGGCTTCGTTCTTCACGAGCACACGGTCGCCATTGAGTAGCGTGTACCCATCCAAAACGGTCAAGGCCACCGACAGGGTCAAGGTAGCCCCAACGCCAGCCGTGCCGTTGTTGTAGGTCACCGTGCCGCCAGTGATTGAAGCCAAGGTTCCAGGGGTTGCCGCCGCACAGGAGGCATGGACATGAAGACCCTCGGCCACTGCATCCACATACTGCTTGGTCGCCAGATCCAGCGGGGCAGTCGGGTCTTGCGTGACCGTGACAGTGGTCAACCCACCAAGGGTAAGACTCGTGGCTCCCAGGCTAATGGCGGTGGTTCCAACGGTCAGCGATGAGTTGGTCAGGGAGGCGTTGCCAATGTTTGACAGGGTGTTGGTTGATCCGCTGATTGACTTGTTGGTCAGGGTCTGAGTCCCCGTCAAGGTGGCAACGGTGGAATCTATCGCAATGGTGACGGCAGACGAGCCGTTGTAGCTCGTGCCCGTCAGGCCAGTGCCTATGGTCAAGGCGTTTGTGGCCGTGGCTGTGACCGTGATCGAGCCACCCAAAGACACTGCCGAGCCATTGATCGTCACCGAACTGTTGGTCAGTGATGCGTTGGGTATCGCTGTCAGGGTGTTTGTGGCCCCACTGATTGACTTGCCCGTCAGTGTTTGTGTTGCCGTGTTGGTGGTGACCGTGTCAGCCCCAACCGTGGCAGATGTCATGTTGAATGCCCCGCCAGTCACTGTTTTGCCAGTGAAGGTCAGCGCAGACGGCAGGCTCACAACCACCGCCCCAGTGCTTGGGGAGGCTGAAATCTCGTTGGCCGTGCCAGAAACTGAGGACACCCCGCCAATCACCGAAAACTCGGTCACCGATGTGATTTGGCCTTGATTGTTGACAATGATCTGGGGGATCAGGGTGGCCGAGCCATAAGTTCCAGATGTGACGCCAGTGTTGGCAATCGAGATCGTCCCCGTAGATGTGATCGGCCCACCCGTCAAGCCCGTCCCGGTGTTGATCAAAGTGACGCCGCCAGCCAAGGAGAACTGCCTCCAAGACCCTGCGGAGTACCCATCAAAGCTCGATGTGGTGGTGTTGAACCTCATCTGCCCATCTGTCCCGGCAGGTTGCTGGACATCCGTGCCCTTGGGCAAGGTCACCCCGCCAGTACCCGGAAGGATGGCATTGTCGGCCAGCCCAATGGTTGGGTTTCCAGCCGCCCCGTTGCCGTTGGTCACCGAGGTCTGATTTGCCGTTCCAGTGATGGTCACATAGTTGGCAATTGATCCAGACCCGGAAACAATGCCAGAACCCGTCAGGGAGGCCAGGGATTGGGCTATTCCGCTCAAGGCAAGGGTAGGGTTGCCTGCAATGCCGTTGCCGTCTGTAACGGCCATTCCGTTGCCAGTGACAGCAATAGACCGAGCAACCATCGTCCCGCTGGCTGTGCTGACGGCAATCCCCGTCCCCATCGTGTTCAGGCTGGCCGCATTCCCGGTCAGCGCCAGCACCAGGGTGGACTGAGCGCCGTTGTCGGTCAGGGTCAGGCCACTTGAGCCAGCCAAGCGGCGGGAGTTGTTGAGGGTCGGCTCTTGATTGAGCGTCAGGAAAGTCTGCGTCTGAACGGGAGACCCAGCCAAGGCAGAGGCTGTCGTTTTTACCGTCTGGCCGTTTTGGACAATGGGCACAAGCTCCGTGCCCGTGATCGCCCCGGCGGTTGGTAGTTGGGTGATGGTCTGGTTTGCCATATCAGGGTTGGGTCTCTATGCCGTCAACATTGCCATTTTGCTCTGGGGTCATGGTATTTCCCTCAGTTGACACCACAAAATCTTGGTAGCCGCCAGTAACGATTGCACTGCTCTCCACGGCCACGCTCAAGTCTGGCC
>Ga0247723_1000877_pt1 | contig 18958 bp, 33 predicted proteins | sample MSEWelMarce5H_FC_FD_189079 | JGI IMG/M metagenome (GOLD analysis project Ga0247723, IMG submission 189079) | Subsurface sediment microbial communities from gas well in West Virginia, United States - MSEEL Well Study Marcellus 5H_FC | ecosystem: Environmental > Terrestrial > Deep subsurface >... | reverse complement strand
GCGTTTAAACAGTAGACTTGACAGGTCTGGTAAGATTAGTTTTATCAACGGCGTTGATAAAACCTACAAGATGCAGGCTATTGTTTAAACAAAAAAACTTTTTTATTTTTGGCTACAAATCCTTGACTTATACATAACGAACTGGAATCCTAAGACATGTAGCAACTGGGCTACACAGAACAAAGGACTGGTATGTATCTAGGAACAGGCGACATCATCGCCACAATCATCGCCCTATTGGGTGCGCTCACAGTGGTGGGCTATGCAATCAAAGAGAACATCAGACTCAACAGTGAGAACGCATGGCTACGCAATCGCAATCAACAACTTAAGAAACTGGTGAGCCATGAGTAAACAAACAACCTACGAGGGCTGGAAAAACTACGACACATGGAACATTGCGTTGTGGATTCAGAACGACTACGCCCTATACCTAAGCGCTTGCCTATTCATCAAGGGATACCAAGGTGCCAAGCCTTATCGTGATTGGATAAAGGTCGCTGGACTTGAAGGTAAATCAACTGCTGACGGGTGCAAGTATGACTCAAGCAGCCTTGCTTATGGTGAACTAAACGAAATGATGAAGGGGTTGGTGAACTAATGAGTAAAGTTATTTGGAAGGCAGAGATTACCGAGGACATGGTGGCACACCTCAGTGAAACAGAACGCAGCCAACTACAAAGAGACTTGAACGATGTGGTAAATCAGATTGGTGATGAGGCAGGCGTAGGTAGGGAATACGAAAACGGCAAACTAAAAGAGGGGTGGCATAACTAATGGCTAAAGGCGTAGTGCTATACACAGATGGAACATACGACGAGAAGGTGTTTAAACAACTCTCCGACATGCAAGCAGCAGTGGATGGACTCATCGAACCCATCGGGATGCATGACTTCTATGGTGCAAGAGTGTGCCAAGGTTATGTAAATGAGGAAGGATTACTTAAGCAACTATCACTCAACTCAGTAGCGAGCGCCTTGTCCTTTATGTTCGGCAACTCACCTACTATCGTGGGCAACATGATTGTTGTTGGTCTAACAGATAGCCATGGAAATGACACCGACATACCTCAAGACATCTTGACTTTCATCAGTCGAGTGTGTGGAAACCGTGCAAAACTGGAGGCTGAGTATGTTTAAACACATCCACCCGCATGCACGATTATGGATTGCAACGGTAGTTATACTAGGAATTTTTCTTGTATTCAATCCACGAGTGCAGATAATTTCTCATGCTCCAACGGGTAAAGTCATTGCTTATTATCAGAACGATTACCAACGCTTCGCCATTGATGAATTAACTAAGCGTGATAATGTTGAACAGTATCCATGTCTCTATGAATTGTGGATGCGTGAATCAAACTGGCGACCCAAGGCAAACAACAAAGAGTCTACTGCTATGGGTATAGCACAACTACTTGATAGCACATGGAAAAACATAGGGCATAAGCCAACCAAAGACGGATACAAACAGGTGTTGGCTGGGCTTGACTATCTCGACCACCGCTATGGCAAGAAGGGTGTGTGCCGAGCATACGCTCATCACTTAGCCAAGGGCTGGTATTAAAATGGAAATTAAACATCATCGTGTTATAGAGGAACGAGAAGTTAAGAACCGAGGTAAGGTATTACAAGCGTTTAAACTGCGTTGGAATCCTAAACTTACCGATGGTGCTGCATGCAAGGGGTTAGATGTTGAATTGTTTTACCCTGAGAAAGACATCTTCACTCATGATGAGGAGAAAGTATTTGCTCGCATGTGTAGTGATTGCCCAGTCATGGAGATGTGCCTTGAGTGGGGCTTAGTCCATGAACGCAGTGGTATTTGGGGTGGCACTACCCCTTACCGCAGGCAAGCAGCACGCCGAGCCATGAATCTACAAGTCTCTGACCCACGAGGGATAGCAATGTGATACAGTTCAGTCATTGGGCATCTCCTATGTGAAGGGGAAGCACGCAGTAGGTGCCCATACAAAAGCCCCGCAGGGTTCCAGTCCTTTGCGGGGCTTCTGTATTTTACAAACCTAATTCTTTGGCAAGCATAAACACTTCATCAGATAAATCATCTATGGTTCCATCGTTATACAACACATGTTTAAACATGAACATGTCCATTGCATGCTCGCTCTTGTGTCCATTAACTGGTGCATGATTGTGTCTATTGATACGCCACACATCACCGCCTCTTGCTTGAATAGCAGTGGCTTCATTAGGAAAACGCACATCAGAAAACACTACTCGTTCGTATTCTTCTGCTCGTTTAAACGCTTGGTCTATCCAAAATGTTTCACCGAAAAGACTACGACCTACCTCAGTGCCAAACACTTGAAGCAATCGTCTTACCTCAGGGTTAGCCTTGGCTACATCCCATCCATACTCATCAACTAAATCAACGATGCGATTAGTTCCTTCAACCAATGGGTTCAATGTATAAATTGCATCACGCATAGGTAATGCAAACGAGATGCGTTTAAACCCATAGTTCAAACACAACAACTCAGCAACTGTATCTTTACCTGACTGTGCGTATCCACTTAATCCAATAATCATTTATCTATGTATCCAATCTGTTTGCGTTTAAACCAAATAATTTTATCTCCAGCCAGGTAGATGTAGTATCCAATGTCGTTTAAACAAACGCCAATGTAATACAACGGCAGTCCTACCCAGTTCCATGGTTTCATGCGTTGGTATTTAGGTCTAATCATTGTCGGGTTTCCTGTATCTACGATTGTTCCATTGTGGTTGCTCACCACCTAGCCTGTCTTGCAACTTAGTAAGTGCACGAGACACACGCTTACGCAGTGCCTCCTCACTTGCACTGTATTCAACCGCAAGAACATCGAAGTCAGTGCCGCCACCATCAAACCTACGCCGCAACAACTCTTTGTCTTGGTCGTTTAAACGGGCAAGTGAACCGCTAACATCTGACAACATTGCTTCTCTATTCATACCCTCATTAGGCTTACTTGTCTTACTAATAAACTCTGCATCTGATGGCGTGCCTGATTGCACCCACTGTTCGTAGTTCCATACATCACGCAACAACTCTTGAAGTATCTCGTGTGTGTAATAGAACGCATCGCTTGGTCTTGACTTAGATTTATAGGCACGCTCTTTGGCTGCAAACTTTTGTGACTCATTGTTAAATGTTCGGCGCAGTTTAAACACTAAAGAATCCTGCCCCTCCCACTCCTCAATCTTATGCCAATGCTCTACTGCCCATAGGTTTAGATGTTGGAACACATCGTCAGCAGTCACGAGGTTACGATGAATACGCACACATCTTGTTGCACTGTAGCGTGCCACTTTGTATACGGTTTCCCATAACAATTCGTTATTGTTGTCCATGTTTAAGTTCCTTCATTGTTGTTAGTAAATCCTCAATAGTAATTAGATAACCCTTGCTCCAGTTCGGTGGTATCTCGCAAGTAATCTCTTTGCCAAACTCCCTGATTGCATAATGCACATGGTCTGTTGGAACCATAACAACACCACGCTCAAGAACAAACGCCCAATACTCAGCAGTAGTAACCATCAAACCCGATGGCTCCCATGTTTTAGTCTTGTTAAACCAACACTCAACCTCAATGTAAATGTTATTAGTAGCCCACCACTTACGGTCACGCTTGACTTCAACAGTCTTGCCTTCCGTTAATAAAGCCTCGACTAACAGTTCACCCTTACGACCGTAGCCAAAGTCTAAATCAAATGATGAGTTCTTTACCATCATGTTTAAACGCCTGCTCGCTTTCGTAAACCGTCAGCACCTTCTAATAAATAAACATCATTAACATCTTGACCCTCAGGCATAAAGACTGGGAACACATTATCTAGTTCTCGACTTAGATGCTTAGCCATCTCACGCCCTGCGTTGTCACCATCGCATAACAACACAACCTTTGACCAGTCAGCAAGCACACGAGTATAAAAAGATTTCCAGTTATTAGCACCAGGCAAACCAACTGCACTGAACCCTGCTTGTGTGGCTACAACTGTATCAAGTTCACCCTCGCAGATAGCAAGCACATCTGAATCATTACTTAATGCATTGATGTTATAGATGTGAGTCGTTGCTCCTGGTCTTGATAAATACTTTGGACCACCATCACTGTTTAAACTACGAAACCGTATGTCAATGACACCTGTTGGGGTGAGATAAGGGATTGCTAACTTACCAACATAAGGTTCATGCCCCATCTCAGGCTCTCTTACGAAGCCGAGGCGAAACATAATTGCTGTCTGTTCTGTGATACCTCTGCTCTGTAGGTATGGAACTATCTCCTGTAGGTTTTGAGCGTAACTCTCCGTTGCCTTCTCCAGTAATTCCTTCTGCGATTTGCTTAGCCTCATTGAATCCCACTCCTTCTCGTTTCATTATCAGTGAATAAACATCTCCAGCCATCTCACATCCGAAGCAACGAAACCCACCGTTGTCTATGTTTAAACGGGCAGACTTAACTCTATCACCATGGAAAGCGCAGCGCAGTGTGAACCACCCACGCCTTCCATGTGGTATTTCAAAACCATAATGTTCAAGGACTTTAACGATGTCATGCTTAGAGTTTTGCAATGACATCACCTAGCCTTTGAACTACATAGGCATCCTCAATTCCTTTGTTAGATGCTTTGATAATCACCAATGGTGTTGGTGCTACCTTCATGTTCTTAGACTTGCGATAGTTCTCTGCTTCTACATACGCCTCACGCAGCCAACCCGATAAGTCAACCTTGCCATCACGCCGTGGTGCCTTGGCTTCGATAACATAAATGTCATTGACTGCTGGTAGAAATACATCACCAATGTCATTGCGCCCTGCACGAGGTAAGCGTTGTGCGTTTAAACCTTGAGTCATCAACCAATCAGCAAGGTCTATCTCAAACGATGCACCTCTGCGCTTATTACTCTGTTGCTGGCTCGCCATTTGTCTGCCTCTCTGCTGCTGCTGCAGCCTGCCAATACAATGCATAGTAGTTCTCATCATAGGCAAACCGTTTCATGTGCTTAACAACTGCGCCTGTGTGTGCATACACATCAACGCCTGCCTTCTTTAAGTTACGAAAGAACACAATGTCCTCGCCAACATACTTATCTCCTAGCCCTTCTTTCTCAGCAAACACTGAGTAGTCAGGTGAGATAGCACGCAACTTAGGAACAACACTGCGATGCATAAGAGTTAAACCTAAGCCAGCACAATCAACTTTTACTATTTCATCTTTAGGTAGTGGGTGTAAGTATCTAATCTCAAACTCACTCACCTCATGAAATAAAGCAGGCATAGGTTGCATCAATGATGACTCCATTTGCTTGGAGATAAAGTAAGTGCCACATACAACTGGTTTAGTATTCTTATCGGCTATCTTCCATAGCATGCCAAGCACATCAGCGGTCAGCACAATGTCAGAGTCAACCCATAACAACCAGTCTGTCTTTACTTTGTCATACCACATGTCCATCAATGCTTGGCGTTGCCTACCAATTTGATTACCCTGAACACGGATGACATTGTTAATTGCCATCTTATGTGAGGGTGCAGTCACCGTGGTATACATAACACCTTCGGCAAACTTACCGTCTACCATACCGTTGTCGCACCAACCAAGAGATAATGTTTCCTGATTACTGTTAGCCATTGTGTATCTCCGCTTCATCTAAAACTTGTAATGCATTTTCACCCATTTGTTTAAACGAGTTGGACATGTTAGTTAACTGCTCTGCTATGTCTAGTATGCAATCTCTACCGTGGTCATCCTTAAGATGATTAGATAATTGTGTTACATAATCTGCAAACTGCATTGCCTCTAACCATATTTGATGTGGGTCGTATACCTTCTTGGCAACTTCCTCCATCTGCTCAATTACTTGAGGCAGTTCTTCAAGCAATGCTTCCTTCATCTCCGATGGTAGGTTCATCTTGTTTACCATCTTCGCCATCTCCCCCTGTGGGATTGATAGACCCGCTTGTAATATATTCTTTGTGCTCTGCTTCGGATAGGTCTTTGAACTGACCAGTCTCTTTATTTTGCCAAACAATTGCCCTCCAACCAACGGTGTATGTAAGTGTCTTAGGCTTAGCAATCATCAACTGAGCCTTGATGTCAATTAGAAGTGGTGCAGTCTGCACTGCAATTTCATCGGTGACTTTTGATGCTTCTATTTCTCCTGCATTTTCAACTACTGTAAGTTCCCACTTACTCATGTGTTCTCCTAAATTAACTGCATTGGTTCGTATGTAATTACATCGTTGATTTGCATAGATGCTGGTTCATACGACAACCACACTGGTGTGCCACCAGTCGCATCAGCGGGACCATAACGGTTCTTAACTGCACAGACTCCCATTGTAGAAATCTGATTATGAACGGTAAGAATTAAACTCGGAGTCTGCGCCACCTTTCCATGCAGCGCTTTTTGTGGAGGACATGGATTACCAGGCACGCCTTCGCTAGTGTGGTGACACACAACAACGGCTGCTCCAGTTTCTCTAGCCCACCACTTGAGTTCCTTCATCAAGGTTCGCAATCCACCCCACTCATCTTGTGAGTCCATCGTTACATCCACTGCGTTATCTAAAACAATTAAACGCACATCTTCACCCAGTCGCTCACGAGATGCAAGGACTGCATCTTCAATATCTTTAAGCGTTGGGGATGAATCAAACTCCCACATAATATGGTCAGCAGGCTTAAGCATTTGTGCTGCCCAGTCTCTGTCTTGTTCCATTAATGGTTCAACATCTGACTGATGCTTGCCAGTTAGCAAAGCAAGTAGACGAAGGCTCATCGTATGTGAGTGTGTATCTGCAGAAATATAAAGGGTTGGAACTTTTGCTCGAACCGCCAAGGACAGAGCAAGTGTTGACTTGCCTGCCCCTGGTGGTCCAGCAATCATGCTTACCTCGCCGTAACGGATTGCTATTTGTTGCGCTGCAAGTGATTGCCACACTACAGGTAGTGTTGCTCCTCCTTGCGAAGCGGTTTTAATAGCACGGCTGAGTAGGCGCATGAGTTATGCAGGCACCTTGTTTTGGCAAGCCTGACCCTGAGGTTGTGGACATGCATAGAAGCCCTTGTATGGGCGACCAGTTGCTTTAGCAATTCCTGCTGGAACTAAACGCATTGGTCCTGCTCCACATGTGCACTGTGGTGCTGGTCCACCTGCTGGCTTATAGCCTGCAACTGGAGTTGCATTAGGAAATGCTTGTGTAACTGCAGCAACTGCTGCACTTTGTGCTGGTGATGATGGTTGTGCCATTGATTCAACTGTTGATTCTAAATCAATCAATGTTGCAAGGCGTTGTGTAACTGCATCTAGTAAACCATCAAGTTCAATAGCATCGTTAGCACGAAGGTTAATCAACATGCCATCTTTCTTTGTCTTGAAGTTAATCTGAATTGCTGCTTCCGTTGTGCTCATTTATTTTCTCCTATAGTTATTTCAGGGTAGAGGTGCGAGTCTTTACCACCAACTGCATAACATGCAGCATTGACAGAGCAAGTGCCACACATGGTGCTTACTTGTGGGATAAAGATTTTATTTTCCATGGCTAATTCAAAGCCTTTAGCCCATGAACCGAGGCGTGCCTCAGTATAACGGTCTAATGATTGAGGAGCAGTAAGTTCCCCAGTGCGAGCCATGAAGTATGAGCCAAGTGCTGGTCGAACACCAATGGTTTTCTCTACAAGAATTGCATAGATACCAAGTTGAGTAAGGGATGCAGGTTCACGAGAACTTGTTTTAATATCCACTACTATCAACTCACCAGTTGGTGCAACCATTAGTCGGTCAAGGAAAGCCTTAAGTGGAACTCCCCCAACTTCCTGATTAAGTTCTGTTTCAATAGCCTCACTGCCATCAGGTAACTGATACATATTGAAGCCACTGTCTTGTCTAAACTGTGTCCAAAAATCAACCATCTTAGGACCTGCTTCTAACCACCATGCTGCATCCTCTTTATTTGGATTAGCCTTAGTAGCCCTACCACCTGCTCGCCACTCCATGCCGTTGTCAGCACTTTTGTAGTTGAGTTCCCAGTTGGCTTCAAATGCTCCTCGTGATGAGAAGGTGTCTTGCTTGTCAGTGCCATGGTATAGACGGTCATATAATTCCGTTGCCTCATGGACTGCTTTGCCACCTGCTAACCAGTAGGATGGTTGTTCTGGAACATGTTGTATTCTTGACAGATAGAATTGCCAGCCACAACTAAGCCATGTATTTAGGGCTGAGTGACTGACATAGTTCTTACCTGTAACTTGTTCAAGTGTCATTTATCTTCCTTTCAATAGAGGAGACTACTGCACAAAGTCTGCTCTATTGTGCGACACGCCGAAGCCTAATTACACACATGTAATTTAAACGCATACTACACTCCTGTTCGTGCAGCGTAAGGGTGTAATAGCGAGACTCGTCAAGAGGCGAGCGAAGCCAGCCCAAGTGAACTTGCGTGGTATACCTTCAAGTGTTTGCCTAAATTGTGGGCATCTTGTATTCCAAGTTGGATGCATGTTTGAAGATAATGACATAAGCCTATGGTTTACTGATGCTAAGTGTGCTGACTGTGGCGCATTGGTTACCGTTCCGACACCAGTGGATGATAATGAAAATAATTTTAATTCTGATTGTATTGATTGAAGGATATTTCTTTTACCGACTTGGGTTTAACGCTGGAGTAAAGCGTGAACAACAAGCCAGACTTCGCCGTTTAAACGCTTTGAAAAGGATTCTTAATACTGGTGAGTAGATACGAATACAAGTGTCCACAATGTGAGATAACCGTAGAAGTAGAACGCTCTATACATGCCGAGGCTGATGCTCCTATGTGTTCATGTTGTAGCCAATTGATGTCTCGTATTTGGAGTAGCCCACCAGTGAAGTTCAATGCCTCTGGTTTCTATAGCACAGGCGGATAAGCCTAAGCAGCATAGGCTGCTACTTAAGAACCCAGATAAACGGTGGGGTATCTGTGCAGTGTGTGGACCCACAAGACTTAAGTTAAAACAACGAGGTTACTGGTCTTGTAGAACTAAGTCCAATGTTAATCGTGTTAAGTTATCTAAATATAAAAAAGATTATTGTGAGGAGTGTGGCTTTGTAGCCATACACCGTAGTCAGTTAGACATAGACCACATAGATGGCAACCATTTAAACAATGACATAACAAATTTACAGACACTATGTGCCAATTGCCACCGACTAAAGACTCAAGACAATAGAGATTGGGAAAGCAAAAAAGCCCCCCGCTAAAAAGCGAGGGGCTAATCTGTTTAAACTGTTACTTCTTTAAGCCAAATTCTTTTGCTGACTTGTCAAGATACTTAGCAGCAGGTCCTACAAATCCAGCGATGAAGGCATAAGCCAACACCTTTGGGTCTGTCTCTCCTGCCATATACAATGCCACAACTGCAGCGCCTGCTGCACGAGCATAAGTTAGTGCTACTTGCTTAAGTGTTTTGATGTCCATTATTTCTCCTTATGATTTAAAGACAGGCTTACCAAAACCAACAACAGACACGGCTTGTGACCTGCGTAGTTTTGAACCGTTCTTCTTTTTAAAAGCACGCACCTTTAGGCAGACTTGCCCTCCGTTGCGCTGGTCACCCTTCTTGTCTGGGGCAGTGTTGCCTTCGACACAAGTAACCGTTCCGTCACCGTTGTCCTTAACCACAATCCCAACATGGGAAATGCGGTCAACTCCATCGTTCGGGAAATCAAAAAACACAATGTCGCCTGGTAGTGGCTGAGCAGTATCACTTGCTTTTTCCCATTGGTTCTTCTTCATAAATGCTGAGGCTCCGTTAACTGTAGATACACAGTTAGGAATCTTTAGCCCTACTTCATTGGCACACCAGTTAACAAATGACCCACACCATGGTAGGAAGTTAGCCTTAGTAAAGGCACCATACTTTGTCTCGTTGTCTTTTGGTCCTTCAATTACTCCAAGTTCACCTTTTGCTACTGCAATAAAGTCTGCTCTTTGTCCCATTACTCACTCGCTTTCTTGTCAACCTTAGCAAAGGCTGCGTTGATTTCTTCTGCCGTTAGGCTGCCATCTGCTAGGTAGAAGCGAGCCAATGCTTCAAGCACTCGTGCTGCGCCTAGCGCACCAGCAAGTGTTGCTGCTTGCCATACTTCAATACCTACTAAAGAACCAGCACCAATTACTCCGAGTGATTCTGCTGCAATAACAGCAAATATCCTCATCATTACTTGTTTAAATGTTTGCATTATTCATCCTTTGGGTTGCGTAGTCGGTATGTAATAGCCCAAGCAACCAAGGTTCCTGCAATGGCATAACCAACTACTGTCTTTGCTGAACCATCAAGAACTACCCAAGCAATGAACATGCCAAGTAGAGTCCATAGTTGTTCAACCATATCTTTTATTATTTTTTTCATGGGTTCCTCCTATAGGCTGCTGCTGCTGCCATACCTGCTGCATTAACTGCAGCCTGTCCAGCAATGACCGCTGCAACAATAATTTTTTCTGATTCTTCTCTTTCTTCTTCTGACATGTCAGCACCAATACTTGCCAATGCAAGTAAGGCTTGTGCTGGGTCAGTAAAGATTGCTTCGACTAATGCTGCTGGGCTTTCAAGAACAACAAGTGCTGCTGCTACTTCTGCCGTGATAACAACTTCGTTACCGTTCTCATCTTGACGAACTTCAACAGGTGTTTCAGGTGGTAAATCTTCATAGGTAAGACCCGCTTCTTCAATAGCATCTGCCGTTAATGGCTCGCCATCGGCTGCTTCAATCAGCGCTTCTGCTACTGCTTCTCTTTCTTCTGGTGTAGAATCTTCTGTAGCCACAGCAGGTGGCTCAGGTTCTACAGCAGGAGGTTCAGGTGCAGGTTCAGGAGCAGGTTCGGGAATTACAGGAGCAGGAACTTCCTCTGGCTCTGGAGTTGGAACAGGCTCAGGAGCAGGCTCTACTGGCTCAGGTGCGGGTTCAGGTGCTGGCTCTACAGGTGCAGGTTCAGGCTCTGGCTGGGGTTCTGGCTCAGGTTGAGGTTGAGGTTCAGGAGTTGGCTCAGGGGGTAGGATTACAACAGGTGGAGTTGGCACTGGTTCAGGAGCAGGCTCAGGTTGAGGAACTGGAATCGGAGTTGGCTCTGGAGGAGTCACTGGCACAGGAGATGGAGTAGGTGATGGTTCAGGCAACGGAGCAGTATTGGTCGGCTCAGGTGAAGGCGTTGGAACTACAGGTTCAGGCGTTGGAGTCGCAGTTGAAGTCTCTGATGGAGATGGAGAAGGTTCGGGTTGAGTCGGAGAAGGTTCAGGAGTTGGCTCTGAAGAAGGCGATGGAGTGGGACTTGGGGTAGTTGCTACACCGTTGTAATACCATGTGCTTTCAGGAGCAGTAGTGCTAATAAAAGTTTGCCATTGATTTTGTGTTCCAATAGAACAAAACAAAGCAGCAATGTTTCCCTTGCCTTCAAAGAATTGAGTTGTTGTATTCCAACCTACATTAAATACTCTGGATTCACCAGCCTCATTACCACAAGTAACAGTTATCTGACCTGTGTTTTCTGCTTGGGCTGACGGTGTAAAGAAGAAAGAAGTTCCTAGTGTAAGGAACGATACTGCAAGTAAACGGGGAAGTTTCACTTGTATCCTTAATTATTGTGGGCGGTCACATAAGATTTCATAGATACGGTCAACTCTTGCCTCTAGTCTGTCAACAGAATCACGGAGGCTTGAGCCAGAATTGGGGCGAAGTTCGCTAAGGTAATGCTTAACTAGCCATCGGATTGAGACTGCAAGGCTACCTACTAAAGTTGTAATGGCTACTGCAAATGCAGCCCAATCGCTAGGTGTCATGTTTAAACAACCGTTCTTACTATGAGTTGGATGATGCCACCAAAACCTGTGTAGTTACGGTTGGCTGGAGTAGAGCGAGTAAATGTAACTTGGTCAATGATGACTTCGGTTGGCTCTCCACCTTGGTTAAAGTCTTGGAGAATAACTGTTTGTCCATTGGCTTCAATAGTTTCTAATGCGTTTAAACGCTCTCTTGAGTAACCTTCATAGCCAATCATGTTACCTGTCTTGTCTGTTTCTCTGTCAAAACAAAACAATGGAATCTGCATAATGCGTGCACGAGTAGGAGTTGGCAAAGCCTTAACAGCAATACCTACTACTACTGGACCATTAGTTGCATCGGTAGAATTACGGGTAAGAATAAGTTTAAACGATGCATCTGGTCCTGCTTCTACATAAGCATCACCTAAGTCAATATCAGCAGTAGTAGGGTTGCCTTCATAAAGAGTAGTAATAACAGTGTCCGATGTTGGACCAATCTTAAATATTTCAATGTCACCGTCTGCTATATCGTCAGTAGTGCGGATACGAATACGCTTCCATGCTTTGTTTTCCATGGTGTCATAACGGATACGAGCACAACGAATCTGTCCTGATTCAACTAACTCTGTTGGATGTTGTAACCAAATACCTGAACCAGAGATTGCAAAGGCAACTTGATTACTACCGCCAAATATACGAACAGCATTTACTGTGCCAGATATACCATTAGCAAATACATCTGTTGCACGGGCATACACACCACTGAAACTGGCTTGAGCAGGATTGCCTGATAATGTAATTGGTTGAGCAAGGTTAATGCGTGTAGTGCCTGAGTTGGTATTGATACCATTGGTATTAGTAGCCCAGATGTATGAGTCACGACCTTCAAAGTCATAGACACCGTTTGCATTTTGATACACAAGTGGTCCGTATTGCATGTCACCGTTTTGGTCTAATGTTGCAACACGAGCGCCTTTGTTTGTGCCAACCATAAGATATGAACCAAGGTATGTGTATAGAGATAAAACAATCTCACCTCGTGGCATAGTAGCAGCAGTAACAATAGTTCCTAAAGCGCCAGTGTTATCTACTTGAAGTTTAAAAATACTAGAGTGTTCGCCAGCATAGCCACCAAAGTAAATTGCATTAGTTCCTTCGGTAATGGCTGTCCACTCCCAGTCAACAGGCATATTAGTTGAGCCATCAATAAGGCTACCTTCTGCAGCAGTCATTGTAGGCTTGATTTCTACAGATGCACCGCTACCCTTAGAAGGGAATAGTAATTCATAGGCTGCGTATGCGCCATTAGTAAATTGCCCAGCACCAATGATGCGTTGTTTAACATACTTAAGTGTTGCATGTTGTGCGGTTAATGCACCATAGTTGTAAGACTTATGTGTTGTGCCATCGGATAATTTAATATCATAAATACCAGCAGTTGTAGCCACATATAAATATGTGCCATCAGATGTAGTGGCAAGGATTGTTTCATTGTTAATTGATGAATAGTTAACAAAGGCTGTTGATGTGCCTGAACTTGTAATCTTATACATTGCTGTAGTTTGTGATGTGCGAACAGACATATCAGATGCAATAAGAAAAGCAACTCCTGCTGTGCTTGCACCTGTATCTATTTTGCATTTACCAGCAAAAGCCTGAACAAGTGTTGTTTTGTTAAGTAGGCTTATTTCACCTGGAGTCCACACATCTACGCCGTATGAATCACGATAACGAAAACGAACTTCTGCATCGCTACCTTCCATAGGCTCGGCAAATAGAACACCCTCACCGTAGTGCCATGATGATTGGCTGCGAGTCCAATAGCCTGAGCCACCAAGGGTGTGCTCACCTGGGTCACGCATTTGGTCTACACGCTGAACACGAAACTCTGCAGTCTGTCTCCTATATGGAGTGCTGTCTGTTACTGCCATAATAAATGGCAGACCGCCAATAGCCATGTCAAAAGCGTTAGCGTTTAAATCATAATATGTAGACAGGCGACCAGATAAATCAATTATCGTGCGCTCGGATATATCAGGGCTGCGTGATGCCACTATCGCTCCTTAGTTTAATAAAAGAAAAGTGAGCAGTTTAAACACATGCTCAGGTGTAATTGTTATTCTGTTATTTCTTTTTCTGGTTCTACTACTACTGGGTCTGGAATTATTTGTTCGTAAGTAGATTCAGTTTGATTAATTAATTGAAAGTTGCCATTACAATTAGGAATAGTGCATTTAGTAAAATATGCATCTTCACCAAGATTGCGTTGTTCGGTATAATCTTGGGAACATAATTCACATTTGTATTCATATCTAATAACTGTTCTTATTTCAATTGTCATATTATTCTCCTATGAATTAGTAGTAAATAAGGATGGCTCCAGCGCCACCAGTTCCGCCAGCACCGCCAGCATTGCCAGCACCACCACCACCACCACCGCCTGAACCACCTGTTCCTCCAGATGCCCCAGAAACGCCAGCGCCTAGATAGCCACCACCCCCACCGCCACGAGTGTTGTTAGAACCAGCAGCACCAGCAAATTTTCCAGAACCGCCAGAGCGAGTTCCAAGTCCACCCCCACCGCCACCGTTGCCAGAACCGTTTGTTCCGTTAGAATCAGCAGTTCCACCACAACCAGAAGATGCTGGAGTAGCAGTATCTTGATAACTTGCTGCTCCAATTGCTGTAAGATATGTTGAATTAACTGCGTTATTAGGTTGTGCAGATGCACCAGCGCCTAAAACACTAAGAACACCACCACTGCTATATGACCCATTAGCCCCACCTTGTGCGTTAATCATCCCACATTGTGTAAAACCACCTGGAGCACCAGCATTACCGCCACCTGCGCCACCTGTTCCGCCAGCACCAACTACAATGCTCATGCCATTTGATACTGGAGTCCAAGCACCAACAACTGCTCCGCCTCCGCCGCCCCAGCCTTCACCAAAACCGCTTCGGAAAGAACCCCCACCACCGCCACCGCCAATGCAAATTACAAAAGCAAAAGTAATGTCAGAAGGAATTGTTAAAGTTGAGCCTGATGTGATTGTTTGACGAAGCGTTGCTTTTGTCATATCAAAACCACCAGATGCTGCTACTAAATTTGATACAGCCATTATGAAATCTCGCTTCCGAACGCTGAAAATGAAAGGTTAGCAGTTGATGCATAAACAGTAATAACATCTGTTGCTGCAAGGGTTACGCCAACAGTAATAAATGTGCTGTTGTTTGCAGTGATTGCTACATCATATGCAATGTAGTGTTCATTTGCTAGTGTTGCACCAGCAGGGCGCACGGCAATACGATATGTTGCTGCTGTAGCAGCACGGTTACATACAGCAATAGTAGATACCACTACTTGAGTGGAACTAGGCACTGTTTCTAGTGTTGTTGCTGTTGTTGCAGAAGGGGCTACTTGCCCCAGGACTTTATATGTTGTTGGCATTATTATGCTCCCATTGTCATTAGTGTTGTTGGTGTTGGGTCTGTTTCAAGGCTAAGTGTTACGGTGCCTGATGTGCCCCCACCTGTTAACCCTGTGCCAGCGGTTACTCCTTGGATATCAGCAGATGCGTTGTCTGCATTTACTCTTGCTTTAGTCACTCAGTCACCTCTGGTTCTTCTACTGGTGGAATAATAACTCCAATAGATATTAAATAATCTACTGTTGGTGGAGTAAATGTTGTTCCATTGTAAGTTGCCCACATTGGTGGAACTGTTGTTCCAACCCATACAGCATCATCAAACCCTTGCTCTTGTGCTATACGGTCAGCAAGTTCTTCATCTTGTGAAGCAAATACTGCAATGTTTTCTACACGATTGTTTTTAAGAAATGCGTAATGTTGTTCCATAATTTATCTCCTTATGACCAGTAAGTAATTAAGCAATAGCCCGAACCGCCAGAGCCTCCTGCTGGGTTTGAATCAACCGCAACAGCGCCACCTCCACCGCCACCAGTATTTGCAGTAGCAGCAACTCCTGCACCAGAAGTTCCACCTGTTGCGCCTCTACCACCACCTGCTGAACCTGATTTACCAGGAGATTGAGAACCGCCTCCGCCACCACCGCCACCAAAACCTTTAATTCCAGCACCACCAGGACCAACCCAAGCGTGTGTATTGCTTCCAGATTGTATTCCAGGTGCGCCAGAGTTTCCACGGGCACCTAAACCACCTTGTCCTTGGAATCCCAGCGTAGAAGTTCCTTGTAAAAGAATTGCAGGTAATGGAGCACTACCTGCGCCACCACCAGAACCGCTTGGATAGGTTTGTGATTGTGCTCCTGTGCCTCCACCGCCAGAACCGCCATTAGCACCAGTTGTTGAAATGTTCCAGTTTCCACCTGCTCCGCCACCTGTTGCAGTTAGTAATCCACCAAATGATGAGTTTGAACCATTGTTCATTGCATTGGTTGCACCTACACCACCAGCGCCAATGGTTACAGTATAAGAAGTTCCAGGTGTTACAGTTAATGAGCGTTCAATAACTTCTCCACCACCGCCACCACCGCCAGTTACATAACTTCCTCCATTTTGGATTCCGCCACCTGCTCCACCACCAGCAACTAAAAATATATCAATGCTTGTAACATTTGCTGGTGCTGTCCAAGTTCCAGTAGTTGTAAATTCTTGTGTCTTTTGAGTTAAGCCACCGCTTGCTGCAGGAAATACTGATATACCCATTACGCTATCTCCACTCCGCTAATATGAAAGTCAACTGCAGTTGATGATGCGCTGCCAGCAATTACCTGTGTTGCAGGAACTACTTGCTTAAGGTCAAAAAACGCAGATGTATTAGCAGCAATAGATACGCTACCTAAAAAGTCAATGGCATTGATAGTCATTGATGCTGTTACTGCAGCCGTTGTTGGGTTGCAGATAACTATGTTAGTTACTACTGCTGTTGTCCCAGAGGGTGTTGTGTATAGGGTTGTGCTTGTTGTTGCTGCTGCTGTTCTAGCAAGCACTTTGGTTGTTGTTGGCATTGTTTACTCCCTTTCTTAGAGTGCGCCCATAAGATTTAAAATTAAATTATCTTGAACAGTTGTTATTGTTGCATAAGATGATAGGTCTACCGCAGACCAAGTAACTCCAAGTGCAGCAGTAGATGAAGCCTGTAAGAAATACCCATCGGTTCCTACTGCAAGTTTACCTGGAGTATCGGCTGCACTGGCTACAATCAAATCACCCTTAGCATCTAATATGCTATTAGGAATTGCTGTTGCAACTTCAAATGAAGTAAATGTAATAATTTCTAGCACATCACCTGATACAAGCGCTGGGCTTAGTGAAGCAATACTTGTTCCATTACTTGCTGTGTAATCTTGTCCACGAACAAGAAGCACACCATTGAGGTATACCTGTTCTTTGCCAGGCAAATAAGATAGCGTTACGCCATTGTCATCTGGACCAGACTCTGATGTTTCTCCGCCTGATGCTGTATAGCGGTAGCGGAAAATTTCAGCAGCAGAAGAAATAGAACCCCATGCAGAACCTGACCAAGCAAACATTGTATTAGAAACTGAGTTCCAATAAAGAGCACCAGTAATAAGTGCGTTGCCATCATTGTCTACTGAAGGAGGAGTTGACTTGGCACCTAAGTAACGGTCATCAAAAGAATCATAACTTGCTGCAGCAGCAGTTGCCGATGTAGCAGCAGATGCAGCACTTGTTGATGCAGCGGAAGCCGATGCAGCAGCAGCACTTGTAGAGGCTGCAGCAGATGATGCTGATGTTGCAGCGCTATTGGCAGATGTTAAAGCATCAGATGCATAAGTAGCAATTGTTGATACTGAATTAGCAGCAGCAGTAGCACTAGCAGCAGCACTTGTTGCACTTGTGGCAGCAGCACTTGCTGATGCTGCAGCAGCGCTAGTAGAAGCAGCAGCGGATGTAGCACTTGTCGCAGCACTAGAAGCAGAAGTGGCAGCAGCACTTGCAGAAGTTGCAGATGCTATAGCGGATGTTTCTGAACTTCCTGCTGATGTAGCAGCACTAGAAGCAGATGTGGCTGCAGCAGATGCACTAGATGCAGATGATGTAGCACTTGTTGCAGCGCTTGTAGCACTGGTAGCAGCAGCAGTTGCTGATGCAGCAGCGCTGGTAGCGCTAGTTGCTGCAGCAGTCTGTGATGTTAAAGCAGAAGATGCGCTAGTTGCTGCAGCACTTGCGCTAGATGCAGAAGATGTTGCAGAGGTTGCTGCACTTGTTGCTGAGGTAGCAGCAGATGTAGCGCTAGTTGCAGCAGAAGCAGCAGAGGTAGAAGCAGCAGTGGCTGAACCAAGAATTGAATCTACATAGTTCTTAGGCGCTGCAGATGATGCAACCATACCTGCAGATGAAAGACCAGTAATTGTTCCAGCGCCACTAACAACAATAGATGCTGTTGAAGTTATTGTGCCTGTAAGAGTTGCACCGTTAATTGTTGGTGTTGTAAGAGTTTTACGAGTAAGGGTTACTAATTGGTCTGAACCAACTATTGAACCATCGCCACTTACAAGTCCGTGCACATGTGTTTGACCAGCGTTAGAAAGAATACCTGAATCTGTATCATAACCACGGGCTGCTATGTGAGTCTGTTCTTCTTTAAAGTCACGACCAGATACACCATGGCGAACAGATGTTCCAGCGGTATGAGAAACAGCCTGTGTTCCATCTTGACCACGAGTAATAGTAAGAGTTGTAGATGATGCAGCGGTTACTGTAACTACTTCTTCTTTGTTAGTATCTGGTCCAAGGATTAGTGTGTATGGAACAGTTGGGAAACCGCTAACAGATACAACAGAAACGCTTGTGGTTGTATCGCCAGTTGCTGCTGATGAAATAGAATTAACCAGCGTTGTTTCAATTGCTGTGGCGGAAAAATTCCGCTTTAATACGCCTGGGTCGCCTGCTGCCATGGGGGTGCCTTATCTCTGGTAGTGTGAACGAATTGGGAATTGACGGCGTTGGTTCTCCGCCACTTCGTTTAAACGAGTGTTGTAAACATTAAACAAGAAGCGTGCTGCGTTCTCACCACTTCGTGCTCCACGCTGATTATCAAGAACATCTGCTTCTGCAGATAGTGCACCCAAGCGTGATGGGTCTAAGAAAGAAATCATACGAAAGGCTGCGCCATAAACAACTACATCTTCTGAATAGTCAGGCATGCCAGTTAC
>Ga0247723_1000875_pt1 | contig 18970 bp, 24 predicted proteins | sample MSEWelMarce5H_FC_FD_189079 | JGI IMG/M metagenome (GOLD analysis project Ga0247723, IMG submission 189079) | Subsurface sediment microbial communities from gas well in West Virginia, United States - MSEEL Well Study Marcellus 5H_FC | ecosystem: Environmental > Terrestrial > Deep subsurface >... | reverse complement strand
TTGTATTGCTGGTACTGCATTAGTTCAGGCTAACTTAAATAATTAATATCGTTATATATAATGTTAACTCCACAGGAACTATTATATAGGATTCAAAATGGTGAGCAATACTTTGCTATACTAATGGATGAATATGTCGATGAGACAGAGGAGTTAGAACCAGTAGATAGTGAACTAAAGCAAAGGATTAACTGTTTATTTCTAATTATAGAGGCTATAAACTTCCTATACTATAGAGGTATTTATACTAATGATCCTGTATGCATGGCCTTGTACAAGAGGTTAATGAACTGCTTAGGTATATTCGCTGGGTCTCCATCGTTTGTATTAGACCCTACATTCTTAAGCCCTGTTATTTCAATACCTTCTGCATTCACTGGCCCTCAAGGTGCTCAAGGATATCAAGGCTTTCAGGGACCAATAGGACCCCAGGGAGTACAGGGTGTTCAAGGACCCCAAGGTTTTCAAGGTAACAACGGTACAAGTGTTGTACTAAAGGGTGCAGTACAGTCGGTTGGTAACCTTCCATCTGTAGGCAATACGGTTGGTGACCTATATGTTGTATTAGACAGTGGAGATGGATATGTTTGGGATGGAGCAGAGTGGGATAATGCTGGACCTATAAGGGGTCCACAGGGTACACAGGGAGCACAGGGTACTACTGGTTCACAAGGCTTCCAAGGACCAAGAGGTTTCCAAGGATCACAAGGATTCCAAGGCACGCAAGGACCTCAAGGTATGCGTGGTACTCAAGGTTTTCAAGGTTCTACAGGAGCACAAGGATTTACAGGTCCTCAGGGAACAACTGGTCCACAAGGACCAATAGGACCACAAGGATTAACTGGTTCACAGGGACCAAATGGGCCGCAAGGTTTCACTGGTCCTCAAGGACCTACTGGACCTACAGGACCTCAGGGACCAACTGGACCTCAGGGTCCTAACGGAGCTCAAGGACCTACAGGGCCTCAAGGTTTCACTGGCCCACAAGGTGTTCAAGGAGTTCAAGGCGTGCAAGGTCCTCAGGGACCTGGTAATGTTATAGGAACAGGAACAGTCAATACTGTACCTAAGTTTACAGCTTCAAGTACAATAGGCGATAGTGCTATAACAGATGATGGTACCACTGTAACATTGAATGGTAGAGCCTTAGGAGGAACATCTGGTTCGTTTAGTAGTAGTTTAACTGCATCTGCATTCTTTGAGTCTTCAAGTGTAGCAGGTAAGGACATAATAAAGACTAACCCATTAACTAATCTTAAATTAGATGTTATACAATACACTCGTAAGACAGATAAAAGTAAGGATGTAAGGTATGGTTACTCTGCAGAGCAAATACATTCATTGATGCCTGAACTGACAGACAAGGATGTAACCTCGGTTAAGTACTTAGACGTACACACGGTATTGATTCATCAACTTTATCAAGAGATAAGGGAACTAAAAGCTAAGTTAAAATAAAATGAGTTGGGCAGGAATAGCAGCTAATCAATGTGTATCACTTAATAATCTACAGGATGCAGTAGATACCTCTGTGTTTACCTTGAAGAATACTATACCTGCAGGACTAAAACAAATAACAAAAGCTGAGGCTAATGACTACGTTAACATAGACGTTAGTTATGCTCCGTATGCAGCAAAGAGCAGCAATCAATTGGTAGTTAAGTCAGACTTAGTTGCAGCTACACCAGTGACACCTTGTAGTGAATTTAGTGTAGTTCCTTCTGAAGATGAATTATTGGCAGGTGATGGATTTATATATTTCTCATTTACTGATTGTTGTGGAGTGCCTACAACAACATCACTTAGTAGCCCTGCTACTTTCTGTGTTCAATCACCTTTTGGAGGATTGTTTTTATATTATCTTGTTGATGATGTTCCAGTAGAGTGTATAACCAGTACTTATTCAAATACGGATGTACCTTGTTATTGTGGATTAGTTTAAATAAATAAAAATATTAATAGTATATAGTATGGCAATTACTAACGAAGATCTGATCATTAAAATACAACAAGGCAACTTATATTTTGCTAACTTGATGGATGAGTTTGTAGATGATTCTGTTTATTCATTAGATGTCAACTATGAGTTATTTAATAAAGCAACTTGTGTATTCTTATTATTAACTGCTTTACAATATCAGCTCGACAAGGGTCTTGGTGGTTCAAATTCGGTTACTGAGGATTTATATAAAAAATTAAATTGTCTTGTTCCTGTTAACAATGAACCGATTGATTTTGATGAATCCCTTATAATCCCTAATGTAGAAAATGCAATTACTGTACAAGGACCACAGGGTCCACAAGGATACCCAGGTCCACAAGGTTTTCAGGGTCCACAGGGACTACAAGGTAACCAAGGACCTCAAGGCTTCACTGGCCCTCAGGGTTTAACTGGTCCACAGGGTCCTGCAGGAACTCAAGGTCCTCAGGGTATTACTGGACCTCAAGGTATTACAGGCCCACAAGGAGCAGCTGGTCCTCAAGGTGCTCAGGGTCCTATAGGCGTACAAGGTCCTCAAGGGTCTACTGGTGCTCAAGGCTTCCAAGGTACACAAGGAACTCAAGGCGTACAGGGTATACAGGGCTCTACTGGACCTCAAGGTGTACAAGGCATACAGGGACCTATAGGCCCACAAGGCTTCCAAGGTACTCAGGGATTACAGGGTGACCAAGGCTTTCAAGGAACTCAAGGACCGATAGGACCTCAAGGCTTTCAAGGCACGCAGGGTTTCCAAGGTCATCAAGGATTCCAAGGCGATGTTGGTCCACAAGGTGACCAAGGAGTGCAAGGACCTCAAGGGTTCCAAGGAGTTCAAGGACCACAGGGCTTTCAAGGCTTCCAAGGAACACAAGGAACACAGGGTAACCAAGGTCCAACAGGTATTAGTGCTGGATTGATTTATTATTTCAATGAGTCGCAGAGCTCACCTATATCTGGTTACAAGGTACTATCGATTGAACCATCTGGTGCTGCAGAACAAACTGTTGTAGCAACAACAAGTGGAACTACACCTGTATTGGTTAGTGACTTCATATCCGATGAAATAGGTCAGTCGTTAATACCATTTGGTTCTCAAAGATTCCATATACACTTTTTAAAGGCTAATGCAGGTAATGATATTGATGCATTTGCTGAGTTACAATTAGCTGATTCAACTGGTACTTTAATAGGCTCTACTTTAACTACCAATGTCGCATCTATTGGATATATAGACGCATCGACTCCAGTTGAGACATTGTTTGATGTTGTTTTTCCTAGCATAGTTATAGACCCTACCGATAGGATGGTTGTTAGGTTGTATGTTAGAGAATCATCTGGTTCATCAAGTCACAATGTTACATTCTATACTGAGGGTACATCTAATTATTCATATGTAGTTACCAGTTTATCTGCTCCAGCTGGAGATCAGGGACCTCAAGGACCACAGGGAGCTACAGGGGTTCAAGGTGCTCAAGGAGATACTGGTCCTCAGGGTACTCAGGGTGTACAGGGTCCACAGGGTTTCCAAGGCTTTCAGGGTCATCAAGGAGATACTGGAGCACAGGGCTTCCAAGGAGACCAAGGCTTTCAGGGAGCTCAAGGTACGCAAGGATTCCAAGGAATAACTGGTGCTCAAGGCTTTCAGGGTACTCAAGGTTTTCAAGGAGACCAGGGTCCTACTGGTCCTCAAGGAGTGCAGGGTGCTACTGGTGCTCAAGGTCCTACTGGTCCACAGGGTGTGCAAGGTGTACAAGGACCTACAGGACCTCAAGGATTTCAAGGTGATACTGGTGCACAGGGTGCTACAGGAGCTCAGGGATTTCAAGGTACACAGGGCTTCCAAGGAACTCAAGGTTTTCAAGGACCACAGGGACCTGGTACGATTACAGGCTCAGGTACAACCAATACTCTACCTAAGTTTACAAGTTCAACTGCAATAGGAGATAGTTTATTTACTGATAACGGGACTAATGGTGGATTTGGAGGAGCAAACTATTCAAGTGGAACAGATGTAAGGAGTTTCAATATTTCAGCTCCACTTTACGCAGGTTTAGCTTTTTGGGCTAACAATGTTTTAGCTGCAGATATTTTCGGTTATGGCGTTACAGGTAATTTAATTTTAAGTGCAGACACTTCTAATGTATTTAGTAATTCTAATTTAATATTTAATGTAGATGGTGCTGAACGTATGCGTATCACATCAGGTGGTAACCTAGGTATAGGAACAACAAGTCCTGTTCAATCATTACACGTTAATGGGACAGGTTTATTTACAGGAACGTCATTAACAGGAAATACTGCAGCAGGTGTTTATATTTACGACCAACAAATTATTAGTCTTAATGGAGGTAACGCAAGACCTTTAAATATTCAAGGAGAAACACTGACTTTCTTTTCAGGAACAACTTATGCTGAACGTATGCGTATCACATCAGGTGGAGATATATACATTGGAGATACAACATCTATATATTCAACAAGGCTTCATGTTAAAAGTACTGTAAATAGAGTTACTGCATTAACAACAACACAAACTGTGGGTGCAGCGATAGAATACTTTGCTAATACATCTACTTTAGTTGGATATTTAGGAAATGGAAGTTTTTTAACAAGTGGTGCTGCTGCTACTGATTTTATATTACGTTCTGAAAATGCACTTGCATTTAATACTAATGGAAATAATGAACGTATGCGTATCACATCAGGTGGTGACGTAGGCATTGGGATTTCAACTCCTCAATTATCTGCTGCAGGTAGGAGAGTATTAGATATTAACGGAACAAGCACAAGTCTTATAGTGCTAAGTAGCGGAGGAGCTTATAAATCTTATTTATTTAACGATGGAACTAATTTAACAATAGAAGCAGCCTCTCTTATATTATCAACATCATTTACAGACCGTTTAGTCATTTCAGGTGCAGGGGTAGTAAAAATAGGAAACCTTGCAGGTACTGGAAGCAGAGCGGTTTTGGCAGATGCAAGTGGAAATTTATCAGCACCTGTATCCGATGTATCGGTAAAACAAAATATTCAATCTATCGGATATGGTTTAAATGAAATAGTTAAAATGAATCCTGTTTGGTTTGAATTTATTGATAACTATAAAAACTTTGGCGAAGGTAGACAAAATGGAAATATAGCACAAGAAATGCATTCAATAATACCAGAAGCGGTATTCACAACTCCATCAACAGGAAAAATGGGTATTAATTATGACCAACTTCACGCAGTATATATTAAAGCCATACAAGAATTAAATAACAGAATTACACAATTAGAGAATAACTAAATATGAAAACAATAACTCCTATCTCTATATGGGATAATGGCATAGTCCAAGAAGCAACAGTATTAAATACTTATGCAATTAACGTACAACTAAATCAATCAGCTAATTTTTGGTGGGGGTTGTTCAGTACGGTTGATGGTAATATATCTAATCAGTTATCATCAGGTAATTTAACAATGTCAGGTGAGGCTTATGCTGAATGGCAGACAGATAGTTATGCTTGGGATTGGATAGCAGGTCAACTTAATTTAACTATTATAGGAGATTACGTTCCTCCTGTTGTTGAGCCAATAGTTGAGGAAGTAGTGGTAGAGCCAACTGAGCCAGAAACTGAACCAATAGAATAATCACCAGCAGAGAGCTAATTTGTAATTGTAAATACATATATGTATATTTGGTTCTAAATATTATATACATAATTATGAAATTAAATTTTAACTTTAACCTGCTAGACCTTGATTCAAAAGAAATAGAAGGAGCTAATGCAGGTAAGCTATTGGCTGGAGCACTGGTTAATCAAACAAAGGGAGACGCTATTAAGTTCTGGGAGCTATCTTTGAAATTAAATAATGGTGAGGTTGTTGACTTAGATACTTCAGATCAAAACCTATTAAAAACCTTTATTAAAGACTCTGAATCTATAACTATATTAGGTAAGGGGCAACTGCTTCAGGTGTTTGAAAAATCTAATTAGACACTAATGTTTCACGTTATAACTAGGTGTACTAGACCAGACAATCTAAAAAAAATTCATAGCTCATTTAACGGATACGATAGACTTAAGTGGACTGTTGTATTCGATGGGAGCTGTTTAGCTGAAATAGAATTAGAGCTACTTGGCTGGCTAACTAAGGTAGGTGCGAGCTATAGAATATTTTATAGTAAAAAGGGCTCATACCTGTACCCTGAGATGAATAAGGTTATAAGCTCAAATAAGGGCTTGTGGAACATTCTTATTGACGATGACAATATAGTTCACCCAGATTATTTTAGTTCGTTAGAGAGCTTAATACAGGGCAACACGACCTCAAATATATTCGTCTACAATCAGGTGTTAGAGGATGACTCTATTAGACTGTGCTCACCAGAGAATACAGTAGTTAGTAAAATAGACTTAGCTCAGTTTACTTTCCATTCAGAGGTAATGAATCTTACTTCATTTAAAGCAGGATACTGTGGTGATGGTGAGTTTATAGAGGAGCTATACAAGAGGGTCCCAGAAGACTTTACGTTTATAAAAAAGGAGCTATGCTACTATAACTACCTTGATAGACCAGATCAGGTAGTAAAAAAAAACTCTAGTTCATCCCCCTCAGTCCCAAAAGTTCTTTGTAAGGGAGGTAGGCATTTAAGTGAGCTACATTCTGCATCTCATCTAGGTTACGAGGATACATCCTTGAGGTTAGTAGACTCACTACAGGATGACCCAGACTCCATTATAACTATAGGAAGGAAGGGTATTTATTATGATCTTTTATGCTCAAAGCCAGCAGAATTAAGAAAGAGGTGGATACATCTAGATAAAGGCGACAAGAACTTAGGAGAGATAGCTTATAATGTAGCTATGAATGCTATATTAGATGTTCACAGACCTACCATATCCTACTTTACATCTGCATACAAGACAAAGGATAAGCTATGGATTGCATACAATTCACTCTATAGTCAAACGTCACATGACTGGGAATGGGTTATAGTAAACGACTCTCCTAACTGTGCAGTAACAAGAAACATTCTTAACGAGATATCTGCATTAGACTACAGGGTTAAGGTCCACGAGTTTAAGAAGAAGTCTGGTGGTGTTATAGGTGAGGCTAAGTACAGGGCAGCATCGTTATGCTCTGGTGAGATACTGGCCGAGCTTGACCACGATGATGAGCTAAATGCAAACTGTACAGACTACTTAATACAGGCATCAACTGCTCACCCAGAGGTAGGATTCTTTTACACTGACTGCATAGAGACAGATGAGTACGGTAACTCAATGACCTATGAGGATGGTTTCTCATTTAGTTACGGTAAGTATGAAACTCAGTTACATAAAGGCAGAGAGGTAAGTGTAGCCATTGCATCTCCTATTAACCCTAAAACTATACGTCACATTGTTGGTGTACCTAACCACGTTAGAGCATGGAGAAAATCCTTTTACCATAGTATAGGAGGTCACAACAGAAGGCTAGCCATAGCTGATGACTACGAGTTAATTGTACGTTCATTTTTAAATACAGAATTTTGTCACATAAAAGCATTAGGTTATGATCAAAAAATATACAATAATCAATCTGGCCAGAACACTCACAATGCTACCAGGGGAGACATTCAACGCAGGGTTCGCACTATTATGTATTTCTATAACGAACTAATAGCAAATAGGTTCAAAGATAAGGGATACAATGACTGGGCATACAATTCTAATAAGAATAATCCGTTAATGGTAGGTAGTATTTTTGATGGATACAATTACTCAAAAGAGTTTATACCCCCTGTAAAATAACTTACAATATTATTTATACTTTTGTAATATAAAAATATAATTATATTATGAGCTCTGATGTATTAATACAAGCAGTTATTTTAATAATATCGAATGCTGCAACCGCTTGGTTTACTAACTCGGCAACTAAAAAGAAGCATTCAGCAGAGGCAGCAAGTTACATTTCAGACGCATATAAAACATTAGTGGAAGACTTACAAGAACAAATAACCATAATGAAAAACGAGATTGAGGACCTCAAGTCTAAATTGTCGGCTATGGCTGTCAGGGAGGTAGATCTTTCATTAAAGGTTAAGAAACTAGAGACCGAAAACTTAGTCCTAAAGCGAGATAAATCAAATTAAATTTGGTTTTATAGAAAGTACTCCATATCTTAGCTCTCAATATAAAACATATAATACTATGAAACAGTGGCTATACTGGATTGGAGGTGCATTATTAATCTCTTTTATAATCATTTATATTTCCTCGTCATCCTCAACAGAAAACGTATCTAATAAAACAGAATTAGAGCTGTTCTACGACCTACAAGATACCATCAGATACTACAAGAATAAGGATGGTTCCAGCACAGCTCAAATAAAGCTCTTAGAGGCAGACAAGAAGTCTTTAGGTAAGGTATTAGCACTCAAGAACAAAAGTCTCTCAGATCTTCTTAAAAGTGGCTCTACGTCAGCGTCAGTGTTTGAGACCCTAACTGTTTACGATACAGTAACCAAAGTAAGGATAGACACAGTTAATTCTAAGCCAAGCTTCAAGGATCAAACCAAGGATAAGTGGATTGAGCTCAACATCGAACTAAAGAATGATAGTTTGAAGAAGTCTATAGTCTTTCGTGATTCACTTAGTGTATCATTTAAAAAGATTCCACAGGGTTTCCTTAAGAAAAAGAAATCTGTTGTTGAGGTTAAGAATTATAATCCTTATGTAAAAATAAATAACCTACAATCATTTGACGTTACGGAGAAGCGAGTTAATCTATTGTTGCCTGGCATTGCTATTGGGGCAGTAGGTGCACTGATTCTTTTAAAGTAATATGGCCAAGGTAACAAGAAGTAAAAGAAAAGTTTCCAAAAAGAAAACCTTTAGGTCTGGGTTAGAGGATATCACGGCTCTACATATCAAAAGTAAAGGAGCTAAGTTATTGTATGAGACCTCTAAAATAAAGTACACTATCCCCGAAAGCAATCATGTCTATACTCCAGACTTTATATTACCCAATGGTATTATTGTAGAAACCAAGGGGAGATTTATGATTGATGACAGAAAGAAGCATTTACTAATACGTGCTCAACATCCAGATAAAGACATTCGTTTTGTATTTACTAGGTCAGCAACTAAACTATACAAGGGAGCTAGTACTACGTATGCTGACTGGTGTGTAAAGAATAACTTTAAGTTTGCAGATAAATGCATACCTGATTCTTGGTTCAATGAGTAACAGAAGAAAAAAACTTCCTAAGTACACAGTCCCTAGTGATGAGGATTTAAGTATGTTAATATACCTAAATGCTAATGGTGACCTTATACATATGTTATTTAATAATCTACCTATATCTGGAGTATTTGAGTGGGAAAACAATGAAGGTCCTCAACAAGATTTTTTTTCAGAAATTAAAAATAGTGAAAGCAATGATGATGATGACGATGACTATGATGATGACGACGGTGAGTTTTTTAGTAAATAAATAAAAAGAAATTATGCAAGACTTTAATATTGACAAGGCTTTAGAGTATTATTTGCAAGAGCAAAATATTACAGATGCCTGTAAAAGACACTGTTTAGAATTGGGTATTGAATACTCTGAAAAGTACAGAAATAGGCTTAGTAGGTACTTAAGATTAGAGAAACCTATTGACCTAAACATAGACAATGCTAGTGTTACTGAAAGTAATAACTACTTAAATGATAAAGAAAAGATTCATAATGGGTTTAATGCAATAGGTGATGATGGTCAGCTCATGAACATAGAGGCTTACTGTAAGCACTACGGATTAGATGTAAGTAAGATTAGAAGTTATAAGTTAATAAGCCATTCTGGCATACCTTTTTACAATATAGTTTTCTATACGCCAGATGAGGAAATTATATTTGACATTGATAAGAACCTAGATGAAATAATTCAAAAGTATATAAATCCTATTGTTTCTTCTGTTAGTAAAAATGATACTACATCTAATGATGATTGGTTTGATAGGTTAGTTTATACTGACGTTCATATAAACATGAATGTAAATGGAAAGGATGGAGATGCTTTGTATGATGGAAAGTGGGATGAACAAGATGTTTTAAGTCGCTTAGATTTAATGATACAACACGTGAAGACTTATCATAAATCAAAAACCTTGGTTATATCTGATCTTGGTGATTACCTAGATGGTTTAGGTGCACAAACAACTAGAAAGGGTCATGAACTACCACAGAATACAAATGATAAGGAAGCTTTTGAATTAGCCTTGAAGTTTAAAATAAAGTTAGTAGATAGCTTAGTTGATGACTATGATGAAATAATTTGCAATGATATTACAAATGATAATCACTCTGGTTTGTTTTCTTACTTCGTATCGTCTGCTGTAAGTAAAATATTAACAGAAAGGTATAATGGTAAGGTAAAAATAAATACACTTAAAAAATTTATTAATCATTTTACAATTGGGAAACATACATTTGTAGAGATGCACGGTAAGGATATAGGTGAGATGAAGTTTGGTTTTAAGCCTAAATTAGATGCTATACAAGCCGATAAGTTAGATCACTACTGTAAACAATATAATCTATACAACGGTAACTTTATAGAAGTATCTAAGGGCGATAGTCATCAGGCCATATATGATGATGCGACAAGCAATGATTTTAGTTATTACAACTACCCTGCATTTTCTCCACCAAGTAATTGGGTAAAGACAAACTTCGGTAACTCGAGATCTGGCTTCAACTTCTTTAATATCAAGAAGGATGATAATATAAAAATATCAATACCGTATTGGTTTTAAATAAAATATCGTTACTTAGAATCATTCTAAATTGTAAATAAATTTCGTAGTGTCAACTACATTACATACATTTACCGATGTAAATTTTTCATGTACTTAGTTTGTAATGGGCGAGTGGGTTTAGTAGTGTTTACCTCTCGCCCTTATTTTCTAATCTAACCCCAACAAATCTTTATGAAAGACCCACATTTAAAAATCAGAGAGTATTACAGCCAACTTATTAAAAAGCCTCAAATAGATAACCAACAAGAATTAGAAAGTAGATGGTATGAAGCAAAAGAACATTTGATTTTTAAAACAGATGGTAATAAAAGAGTATTTGAAACTGGTAGTCAAAGAGACAACGACACCAACAAGTCATTACCTAACCACCTTGATGCATATGTACGTATGAGGTATGGTTACCTACTTAGGCATGGAGCTAATCACTACGATAAGGGTAACTGGAGAAAGGGCCAACCTACTGAGGCTGCGTTAGAGAGTCTTCATAGGCACTTAGCTAAGTTTGAGATTAACTACTACAATGGTGTTGAGCAGGACGAGGATCACTTGTCTGCTATTATCTTTGGTGTACAGCTCATCATGAAGAACGAAGAGAAAGAGGGTATTAATGTAGATCATTACTATAAGCCTATTTAACGTAACGCAAATATGAGAAGTGGGGAATGTTACACGCAATCCGTGAAAGTTGACGAACAAGTAACGCTCTTGGGTGGTATCCAAGTTCATTTGCAGCCCGCCCCATTTCTTATAATGTTACAAAATGATATGCAGTTCGGAAATAATCCGAATTAATGTGCATTATATAAAACATTACACTCAAAAGTGCTACTTAATGCACAATTTTTGCAACACAATTAAAATATAAAATTATGCCAGATATATCAATGTGCACGGGTACAGGATGCCCAGCTAAAGACAGTTGTTACAGATTTACTGCTACACCATGCGAGTATAGACAGTCTTACTTTTTAGAGCCACCCATAAAGGATGGTAAGTGCGATCATTATTGGGGAGACAACCAAACGGATATACTAAATATGTTAAAGTCTGTAACTCATGAAGATACGAAATAGTATTTGTAAAAATTCATGCAACTATTAATAAATTAAACTATGGCAAAAATAACTAATGTACAAATTGATTTACTTAAAGCATTTGTTAATAGGTTTGATCTTGACATTGTTAATGAGGGTCAGTCTATAAGTTTTGAGAATGCCGTTAGAATCTTTCAAGGAGAGCAACCCATACCTAAGACTAAGGATGAGCGAAGAAAGGACTTCATAGGCTCACTGTCTCCTTACCTACAAACCTATGGATCTAAAATGCTTAATGACTTTTACAGGTACTGGGCAAAAGATGATGGAGCAAAGATGAAGTTCGAGAACCAGAAGAGTTGGAACGTAGAGCTAAGGCTTTCCAAGTGGAAGTCTAATCAAGATGAGTATGAACGTAACAATTATATTAAACAACTAAGTAACGGATTTAGAGGATGATTAAAAAATACAGTAGGGCCAGTGAGTTTACGCAAGACATCATCGACTCTCAGCACTCTACATTTGATAAGGGATGGAGCTGTGGATGGAATACAGGGGATGAGAACATAAGTTTTAAGAGAGGGTACACCTCATATGTCTACAGTCACCCAGGTCAGGGTAAGACCGTGTTTGTTACTGAGTCTCTACTTCACTTAGCTAAGAATCATAAATTAAATGTGTGCATCTATTCTCCTGAGACTGGAGGAAGAAGTGAGATAGTTTGGAATCTTATACAGGTGTATACTGGTAAGAGATTATATGGTAAAGGAGCTCACAAGATTAGTAAGGATGAGATAGAGAAGGCTATTGAGTTTATTGATAAGCACTTCATTATACTTGAGCATAACCCATTCTCTGGTAAGGGCAACGAAAGGTTTACAGTTAGGGACATATTCAATCAAGTACATATGGCAGAAAGAGAGTACGATATGAAGGTAGATGTGCTATGTATTGACCCATTTAATCTATTGGATAGGGAGTTAGATGATGATCGTAAGGCTATACAGGACTATGTGTTGAGCACACTTGGTTTTATTAACTCTGCATCTAAGAAAATGAACCTACACACCATATTGGTTGCTCACCTTGCAGGAGATGATGTAATAGTAGACAAGGACACAGGCATAGAGTACAGTCCTAAGCCTCACCCAAGTAAGCTTGCAGGTGGCCAGAGTTTCTGGAGAGCAGGTTTTCAAATGATAGGTATTTGGAGAACCCCCTACGGATGTATCGATAGACAAGGCTTCCCATACAGAGAGAACTCTATGTGGATTATAACACAAAAAACAAAACCGTTGGGTAGTGGCAAGATTGGTCAATTTGAGCTGTATTACGATACTGATACTCATACATTATATGAGACATTCGGAGATAAGAAGTTAAGGTGTGGAGATATGAGTAAGTCGTTTAGTGAAGCTCTATCTACTATACAACCTAATACAATGTTTGATAATCAACATAAACAATTAGACGCACCATTTTAATTATGTCAGCATATAAACAGTACGCTAAGAGAATTGAAGACAGGCTAAGTGTTTACGAGCACTTCCAAAATAAAACCCTGGAGATGTTAAAGGTTTCCCTTGACTTAGGTATTTCCTATGGAGATATATTTATTCTATCTAAAACTACAGATGATGAGGAGCTCAGGGGATCTCTCAATAAATCACTAAAGACATTAGATAAGGCCAGAACAGGATACGATCAGATGTATGCTCAGTATGTACACGCCATGACTGGGTTCTGGGAACTAAGGGAGCAGGTGTCAGCTATGAGTAAGATAATAGTAGAACACGAAGAGTTACAGGAATCACTTAAAAGAGAAATATAAATGGAATATATAATTAACGTTTTTAGGCGAATGTTAAACTCGCTTATAACGTTTTGTAGATTGCCGAAGGTGGGGCATTGTACCACTAATGTTTAATTGAAATACAAAACTTTATAATATGACAAATGTTAATTTAAAAAACGAAACCCCCACTTTTGGCAATGTGCTGTTAGGCGAAGGTGCGGTTAATTTAGTATCGTTGTTTGGTTATTGGCACTTACATAGAGTGTTAAATAATAAGCATTATTTTGGCTTTTCTGACCACCGAATAGGGTTAAGTATCAGAACTGAAACCACAGATAAAGTAAAAGATTGGACACCGAGAGAATTTAAGATATGGCAATCATTTACAACAAAAGAAGGTAAGTTGATTGAATATTGGGATGAACCTTATACAGAAAGCCAAATAGCAACATTTGGAAATTTAACACTCGAAGAATTGGAAGTTTGGGTAGAACGAGGAACGTAGCACTTTCGCCTAACTAATGGCTAACCGAATGTTTATATCGCTTATACAACTAAATTATAAATAACAATATGGGAAACATACACAAAATAAATTGGACTGGGTCTTCTCACGAAGAGTGGTTAGCTCAACGTAAAGCTACAGAGGGTATTGGTAACTTAGATGTAACACGCATTGGAGCATCTGATGTGTCAGTGATTACTGGCTCTAACAAATGGAAATGTTCGAGAAGATTGTTCTATCACCTAATAGGTCTGTATAGCTCTGAGTGGAGGACTAATAAGTCTGTAGCTGGTCATCTACTGGAGCCAGTAGTAGCAGCCAACTGGGAGGCTTGGACAGACTCTGAGGATCAATTCCTGTTTAACCTTGAGAGAGGTATCAAGGTAAGGAACACAAGGAAGGCTGACTACTTCTTATTGAACGATGACTACGAGAACTTATTTGTTAGTATAGATAGACTGCACGATGGTGAGGTTTACTCTCCTTGGACTGGTGAGTTGTATCCTGAGCTCACCCCAATAGAGTTAAAGACTACAGAGGATAGCTACTACAGGCTATGGTCGAATGGAATAACTGCTGGATATATGGACCAGTTGCAGGCTCAGATGATGGTATCTAACACCAAGGTGGCCGTGTTCTGCGTACTGGTGAACGGAACTTATTTTCACGTAAGGGAAGTAGAGTATGATAGTTTTCTTGCTGAGCAGATAGACTTTAAAACCAGAGAGTTTGCTGTTGTTGTAAAGGCAGGTAAGCAGATACTTGACTTAATGAACTCAGCTAAGACTGAGAAGGAAAAAGAAGAGTACGAGGCTATGCTTGAGGAGATTACTCCTGACCCATTAGAATTATTGGATGAGCAGGACTTAAACAAGGAGAGATTTGGTTCCTCTCTGGGCTCTGTTATAGGCGATGAGAGCGACTTTAAATTCTTAGAGCAGTATCAGTCAGCTCACGATGGAATAAAGGCTCTGGAGGAAGCTAAACAGCTCGCAAAGAACAATTTGACCACTAAGATGAAGGATGCCGAGGAGTTGAAGTTTGAGGGTGGTAAAGTCACGTGGAGAAGGTCACCAGATAAGAGAGATTTTTTTAGTATAAAGCTATTCAAGTAGGATTGTATATTTATTTTAAAATAAATTTGTTTGACAATGTTGAAAAACATATATTTGTTGAATAATAGTCAGGTGGCGGAATGGTAGACGCTTTTCAGAGATGTACTTCAAACGGTTAGTGTACATAGCCTACTCTCATACAGGTTCGAATCCTGTCCTGACTACAAAAGTTCAGTCAAGTGAACTGACAGCTTGGAAAGACAAGCATACTGTAGAGTGGTGGAACTGGCAAACACATCATCTCGTCTCGATGACGCTGATAAACCGAATAAATAAGGTCAGCTTGAAGGTTCGACTCCTTCCTCTACAGCCAATTAATTAAACAAACGCAAAATGAAAAAAACAGGAGAACAATTAAAAATATAATTATATAATAACTATCTTTGTAAAGATAAAGCTATTGAAATCTCGACAATACATAGCTATTAAAAATATTACAGCCTTATGGTGGGGATAGCAGTCGAGAGCTTGAACCATTGTAGGGCTTTTTTAATTTATGGCATACATATACAGACATATCAGGTTAGATAAAAATGAACCATTCTATATTGGCATAGGCTCTGATCAAAATTACCAAAGGTCTAAATATAAAAGAAATAGAAGTAAACATTGGAATAATATCATTTCGATAACAGGCTATCGTGTAGAGATATTGATTGATGAATTATCATGGGGAGAAGCTTGTGAGAAAGAAAAAGAATTTATTTTATTATACGGAAGAAAAGATTTAGGAACTGGTATTCTTTGTAATATGACTGATGGTGGTGAAGGATCTTTTGGGAGGAAGGTATCTAATAAAACTATGAAGGCATTAAGAATGCCGAAATCAGATGATGTTAAAAGAAAAATAAGTGAATCGCAAATTGGCGATAAGGGTAATTTTTATGGTAGAAAACATACTGAAGAGACTAAATCTAAAATTAGAAATTATAATATTGGCAGGGTTATGTCTGATGAAGCAAAAATGAAAATGAGACTGGCCAAAAAAGGAGTACACAAAAGAGGATTGCATCCAAAAAGTAAAAAAGTTCTTGATATTTCAAAAGGTATTGTGTATAATTGCATAATGGATGCAGCTGAGGCTCTTGGTATTAGCTATTCTCATGCTAAAAGAGTTTTATCTAATAAAACAAAAAACAAATTAAACATAAAACTATACTAAATTAATATGGAAACAAACACGCAAAAACAAAACATCTATCAGAAGTTATTAACTATTCAAAAGTCTGTTGTTGGATTAGGTAAAGACAAGTCAGCTTTCAATTACAGGTATGTAACAGGAGACAAGGTATTAGGAGAGATTAAACCCTTAATGAACTCTTTAGGATTGCTATTAAAGCAAGAAGTCCTATCAATCGAAAACACACGCCAAGACTATTCATTGCTTGATAAAGCAGGTAATGTACGCAATAAGTCAGAAATTCTATCCAAAGTGATGATGAAATTCACATGGGTAGATTGTGAAACAGGAGAGAAAGACGAAAACCTATTCGGTGCAAACGGACAAAACGACTGGGACAAGGGATGCGGTTCTGCCTACACCTACGCAGAAAGGTATTTCCTATTAAAGTATTTCCATATTGCAACAGATGAGGATGATATCGATAACCCAGATCGTAAGAAAGCTGATCTAGTTAAGGTGAGCTCACCTCCTCCAGTAGCTAACACATCTATACCTAAACAAGATACTTTATCTGGTGAAGCTATAGCTAAGGCAGAGAAGTCATTGAACAACTTGATACCAGACACTAAGGATTTAGTACTTAAGCAAAAAGATTTTAAGGCTACTCCAGAGGGAGCTAACTTCCAGTCTGGTGCCAGTGTAGCTGATGTAGTTAAGATTAATCACCCTGATTTAGTTAATGGTTTTTATAAGTTTATTAAGAATAAATAATGAAGTACACAAGAGATAAGTTTACAGAGCAGGAGATAAAACAGATAGAGTCTTTAGGTTTTGTTGTCTGTTACGTATTTGGGATAGAGGAAAGTGATTTAAGGAGTAAGGTAAGAGAGAGAGATTTTACTGATGCACGTAAGGTTCTGGCGAGCTGTGCATCTAACAACATAGATGTTAATGCATCTTATAACTACAAGTGTGTAGGATTCAACCATGTGGCACTTGCTTCGTGGTATCTGGACATGGATCACTCGACCATATCTTACTCTATTAGTAAGGCCGCTCAGTTATATGAATATGATATTAAGTTCAAGGCTCTTTATGATCGTGTAATGGCTATCGTTAATAACCCAGATGAGAAGACCCTTGATAACCTTAATAAATATTCTTGGGAGAAGGAGCTTAGTTGGGAGGATGTTAGAGCCAATAAGATGTTTAAGGATAAGCTCAGGTTTGCATTAGCTCCACAGGAAGTTATTGATGGAATAGTTAGCCTGTATGAACGTGGATATGGTGGTGCACTGATCTCCAATAAGTACTCTGTGTTATCATCATTTGTTAACTATGTAATTAGGGAGCTAAATGTTACCAGGGTAAAGAAGGGATCTTCATTTGTTCACGCTTCACAGTTAATAAAAGGAATGAGCTCAGTTGTTAAGTCTGCTCTCAAGGGTAATGTATATAGTAAATCTAACTATTAAATTAATCAAAGCATTATGAAAAACGTACACATATTACCAACAGACAATTATTCCCCATTAGTTTATTCAACTAGCAAATATGGAGGTTTATTTTTAAGTAAATATTATTCTCCAATGAAAAACATGGGAGATTCTTACCAAAACATCTACATCACTAATGATGAAGAAATTAAAGAAGGGGATTATATGTTTGATGTTTCTGAAATGACTGTATATGAATGTATAGGACAAGGTGTTTCAGGTTATAAAATCATCCTAACAACAGACCAAGACTTAGATGGTGTACAACCTATTGATGATGAGTTTTTAGAGTGGTTTGTTAAGAATCCAAGTTGTGAAGAGGTTGAAGTACAATGCAGATATAATTTTTATGTAGGCAAAGATTTAACACATTACAAAATAATCATTCCAAAACAAGAGCAAAAACAACATCTTATTGATATGATGAGAGGGGATGAAGAGTTAGGTTTATATGAAGAACCTAAGCAAGAAACACTTGAAGAAGCTGCTGAAAGAATTGCTATGACAAAAGATTGGGATTTTGAAAGTAGTGAAGGGAATGGATATTATGATTATGTGGAAGGTTTTACTGAAGGTGCTAAATGGATGCAAGAAAGAATGTATAGTGAGGAAGAAGTAAGAGAAGCATTTAGACAGGGGCAAGATAATATGGACTATTCTGAAATGTACGGTTGGTCGTCTAAATTAACGGAACAAGAATGGTTTGAAAATATAAAAAAGAAAACACAATGAAAAACATTTTAGGCACAACTGATAATTTAGAACTCTATAATAAAGAGGGTAAAATGGTTTATAAGTTTTACAAAGATTCCGATGGATATTGGTATGAACGAACATACGATTCAAATGGTGAGGAACTAACTTATAAAGATTCCAATGGAAATTGGTGGGAATACACTCGAGATTCAAATGGTAACGAACTAACTTATAAAAATTCCGATGGTGTAACAAGAGGATTTGACATCCCTGAATACACGATGGAGCAGTTGGTAGAAAAATTAGGCAATTTTAAGATAAAGAAATAATGGAAACAATTATAATCAGAGGACAACAACTAAAGCACTACAAAGATAATGCTGAAGAAAATTACATCACTACACCGATAAGTGTATTGAAATACATTACTGTTCTTGAAGAAGTT
>Ga0247723_1000874_pt1 | contig 18991 bp, 18 predicted proteins | sample MSEWelMarce5H_FC_FD_189079 | JGI IMG/M metagenome (GOLD analysis project Ga0247723, IMG submission 189079) | Subsurface sediment microbial communities from gas well in West Virginia, United States - MSEEL Well Study Marcellus 5H_FC | ecosystem: Environmental > Terrestrial > Deep subsurface >... | reverse complement strand
ACGTTGACCCGTCAGGTAATGTGACTGAGTTACTTGCAGGCGCGGCGGGAGCGCGGCTTTGGCCAGGTATCTGGTCTACGGCGTTAACGCTGTACTTTTTAAGCGCGGGGCTATCAAACAAAGATTTGCTACCAGGGCCAGCAAACCACGCATCTTCAGCACCTTCAAGTGTTTTATTCTTGTCACGCCAATTTGCGTAGAAAGTGCGTTGCTCAATGTCGCGTTGAAGTTGGGCTTTAGCAACGTTAAGCACGAAGCGGTTGGCAGCTTTGGTGTTGCCCAATTGAGCGCCGGTGGCTGTAATGCGTTGCGCGTCAGATTCGGTTTGCGGGCCTTTTTGTTCTAACTGCCGTTGCAACACCGCCGCGTTGGCGCTGGCCAAGAATGTTTGTGCGTCTGTAGCAAAGTTTTCTGCTTTTTCAACACCAAGCGCACCCAATACTCTAGCGCCTGCGGCTATGGCTTCAGTTCCAAATCCTGTATCAAAACCTTTATCTAAGGTAGCAAGGTTACTTTCAATTGCAGGTAGCGATTTTGCAGCGATTCTTGCGCTGTCGTTTACACCCTTAAATTGGTCAACCAAAAACTTACCGTATTCAATCTTTTCAGCTTTTTCTTGCGGGCCGTATGAAATACTTGATGCGCCAGCCTTGGCGATCCTTGCTTTTTGTGATTCCACAAGCGGCGGTAACGGCACATCAGCGTATGTTCCAACAGGTACAGGTTTTCCACCAAGGCCAGGTGTTTGGAACATCTGCTTTTGGCCACCTTGGTCAACTGTACTTGTAGTTGGTTTGTTCAACTCCATGAATTTTTCAGTGCCAAGTTTAGACCCGTTGATTAAATCAGCAAAGGCTTGTGGGCCTCTTGCAATTGCGGATTCAATTTTTGCGCGTGACTGTTCCGCAGTAATACCCTGTGCTTTTAGCGCAGGGCCAATAATTGGGTCGGCATGGTTAGCTTCGTGCCATCGCAAATACTGCATAGGAGCATTTGGGTCGGCAGGGTCAAGCGTATCTAAAAACGACCGCGATTGCTTTAACTTTGCATCAAGCAATTCAGTTTGTTGTTTAGCTAACGCTGTTGGTTGCGCTTTAACTTTACCTTGGGTTTCTTCAAGTAACGCTTGTTCTTTGTCCGCTTCAGTAAGTGTTTTTTCAATTCCAGGCAACTTAGACCCAAAGCCACCTCTGGCCAAAGTTTCGCGAAGCGTATTACGATTTATCTTGCCTGTGGCAGGGTCGTACGCTTTTGCGTATGCTTCGTTAAGAGCATTTACTGACTCTTGTTCGCGTTGGGCAGTTGCTAATTGATACTGTGCTAACGCGTTTTGATTTTGCGCGTTTTGAATAGCTGAAAGTTGGCCGTACCGAGCTACTGGATCGGCCAGTTGAATTGGTTGAGCACCAAGTGAAATTCTAGGATCGATAGGCATGCGTGATTCCTTACTTAGGGTATGGGTTGTTTACCGACCAACCTGGCACAGACGACCCGCCGCCTCTTATTGCACCCAACATATTTTGGCCTTGTTGATAGTTCAAATAAGTATTTAAACCGCCCGTTAAAGCGTTTGCAGTACCAACATACCCAGATGCTCTGGCCGCAGCCGCGCTGCCCATAGCGTCGCCAACATTTGACGCCATCTGTTGACCTTGTTGACTTATTTGTTGACCTGTACTTTGGCCCATGCCTGTCAATGCTTGTAAAGGTTGCAGTCGAGCGGTACGCTCAGCCTGATAGCGGTTGAATGCGTTGGTGTATTCTTGCGAACCATAGTCTTGGCCAAATCGTTGTAGCGCCTTACCAGTGCCGCCAGACAGCAAGCCACCACGGGCCGCAGCAGATCGTTCCAAGGCTTTCTGCCCTTCGCTTAATCGAAACGCATAGCCTGGATCGGCTTGAAACTTATCCATAGTAAACGGTTGATATTTTGACGCTTCAACCAATTCTGGCAATGCGTTGACGCCTACATCGTAAAACGGCTTTTGCCGAGCTACGGTGTCTTGGTATTGTTGGTATTGCAACTCCGCAGCGCGATTCATTGCACCAGCTTGCGTGTTCGCCGCTTTATTTGCTGCGTTTGCGCCTATAAGTGAGCTGCCTACTACAGCCCCTGCGACCCAAAAAGTCATGTTAGCTCCTTAACTTTTACTTGGTTGCCGATGCCGTACATGCTGTTGGGCTCATCTTCAACAAGTTCTTCCTCTGCTTCTTCTACTGTCGTAGATTCAGTTCTGTGAAACGTCATGCACAACGCATCAGTTTCTGCGTACACAGCGCGTTTGGTGCCAGGCTTACTGCAAAGCAAATGTGGCCCAGTTACAAGTTGCACCCCGTCGTCTGTGGTGATTCCTACCGTGCCAGACACAATCAAATAAAAATGTTCTTTCTTGTGCACTTTACCAACCACCAATACGCCAGCAGGGCGAAAAACTTTACGGCAGTACATACCGCCGTGGAACACATGTTCAGTTTCGGGTTGGTAAGGTTCAAAAGCCATCAACGCGTCTTGCAACGCTTGGACTTTACCTTGCAGTAAATCTGATGCTATTACATCGTTCACGATACTTCCCTTCCGCTGACGCGCATGTTGATGGCGCTGGCTGTACCTGCGATTGTGGAGATAAAACCCCCAGAAGGCAATATCTGGCCAACAAGTTCAGGAAAGATATAAGTCTCAGATGCGGCCAAGGTGCGTTGCTTGACGATCAAGTTGTCGTTGCTGGCGGTGCCTGTGGCGGTGACCAGGTTGACGCTGATGGTGGCCGATGAGCCGCTGTAGTTGGTCGCTGTGAATTTGTCGATGATCGTGGTCACGCCATTGGCAATATATTGCGTTGTCTGCGTTGCCTCAACGGTTTTGGCTGGAACTAAATTTTTGGCGGTTACAGTCATTGAAGCACCTTTTACAAAACAACCCAGCGGGAACCTGACGCAATCGTCACAGTCTGACCGCTCGCAATGGTGATCGGCCCAGCCGACATGCCTGAATTTCCAGTGGCTATAGTGTAACTCGTTGAAACGGTTTTGCTGTTGACGTAAATTCCGTTGCCCGCATTAAATTGCTGGGACAAGAATTCGCCTGTAGACGGCTTGTACAGCAACTTGGCATTGCTGATGTACGCCGTCGTAAAACTGCCAGAAGTTGCGTTGGCGAATACAGGGTAGACATTGGTGGCCGTAGCAGTGTCGTTGGTAATTGTCGCGCCGCTGCCGCCGCCTGAAGTTTGTTTTAAACTTCCAGTGTTATCGTATGAACCATCAGTTGTCCATGTGTCGCCGACTTGCAAAGTAACATTAACAATTACTCTTGTGCTTGCGGTATTTAGATAGCCAACAGTTATAGTTACTGCGGCAGTGTCGTTGTTTTCAACGGTGATTGTGTTTATTATTCTTCTGGTGGACGCGGCGGGGGCGGCGACCACGGTCACTGGCGTAGTTCCGTTTAAAACGCCGTCGTTTGCGCCTTCTGTAAACGTAGTGCCGTTGTTATCTGCGTATGCGGCGGTAAAACTTGGATTTGTCGTTGCAGCCGCACCCGACATAACTATCGTTATGGATTTTGATGTTGTATCTAAAACTATCATAGTTTCCTCATGTTAAGAACCACGCAAAAGCATAGGCATTGGTAGTTGAAGACGCAACAGAAGCCCAAGATGTATTTGTCCCATCAGTAGTTAGATACTTACCTGAATTAGTTGCTTGACTTGGAGCCAGTGCATTGAAAGCTGCGTTAGCCGTTGTTTCGCCAGTGCCGCCGTTAAGGATAGGCAACGCCGTTCCTGAGTAAGTGATGGCCAAGGTGCCCGACGAAGTAATTGGCGAGCCAGTGATAGACAAGAACGACGGCACAGTGGCGGCTACCGATGTGACCGTACCGCCTGGGTTGCTTGAGTTAATCGTCTGGTTTGGCCAAGTGCCAGTGATGCTGACGTTGGTGCCTGCCACCAGCGACGGCGTGGCGGTGCCAGTACCGCCGTTGGCCACGGCCACAATGCCGGTCACATTGGATGCAGTGCCTGTGGTGTTTTGGTTAAAGGTTGGCCAAGTGAACGTGCCAGTGCTGAAGTTGCCAGACTGCGGTGTGCCAAGGATTGGTGTCACCAAGGTGGGCGAAGTAGCAAATACCAATGCGCCGGTGCCAGTTTCGTCCGTCATCGCCGCCGCCAAATTGGCGCTGGACGGCGTGGCCAAGAAAGTGGCCACCCCAGTGCCCAAGCCCGTAATTGAGCCCACCGCAGGCGTGATCGTGGTGTTGGTAACCCCTGTGACTTGGCCTTGGGCGTTGGTGGTCAATACCGGCGTTTGTGTGGCCGAGCCGTAAGTGCCCGCCGTGCCGATATTTGTGATCGAAAACTGGTTGGTAATTAGGGATAACCCTGTACCAGCAGTGTACGTTTGCACCGCAGCAAATTCAATAAACACCAGCGCCGTGGTGCCGACTGTGATTGGCAACGGCGTTTGTTGCACCCAAGATGTGTTGGCGTTGACCGTGCCAAACAACACCAACATCATGTCGCCTTGGTCGATTTGGTCTACGCCTGTGCCGCTGGTGTCGTAATCCGTTGCGCGAGTCAGAATGTAGGGCAAGCTGGCCGAACCAACTTGGGTAACCGTATAGACACCGTTGTTGGCCCCTGCGGCCTCATCTTTGACCAGCACCCGCTTGTTAAGATCGCCAGGCGACACAAACGTGTAGCTGTCCACAACCAACGCACCGTTGGCGTTGGCCGTCAAAGTTGCACCTACGCCGCCGGTGCCGTTGTTGTAGGTGTTGGCTGGCAACACTGCGGCTGTGGCGTAGCTACATGCGCTATGGAAATTGACGTTGGTAGCAATGCTGTCAACGTAAGACTTGTTGGCAATATCGTTGCTTGATGTGGGCGCGGTGGTGATCGTGCCGCTGGTCAGCGTGACCGAGGTGATGTCGGTGTTGGCACCTTTGAGCGCAAATGGTGCGCCGCCCGCTGATGTGGAGCCTGTGCCGCCACTGCCGATTGCCAAGGTGCCACCAAGGGTAATGGTGCCGCTGCTGGTAATTGGGCCACCGCTGGCGGTCAGACCTGTCGTGCCGCCCGACACATCGACCGATGTGACCGTGCCTGAGCCGCCGCCCGCAATTGCTGGGGTTGGAGGAGGCGCAAGTTGCAAGTCATCAAGCGATGTCTGGTTGTTGCCACCGCCAACCAAAGTGAATATGTTCAAAAAGAACCGATACCACTCACGCGACATCAACCCCGTGCGAGGGTCGATAAACTCGACCCGCGACGAAGGTAGGTTCGTTATATTGAGTTGTTCAGGCATTGGTCGGGCTCAGAATCAATTCAGCGCCCATGATGGCGACCTTTACAGGATCGGTGCCAGACACTTCATAGACCCTATCCCGCAGCTTGAGCGTCATGCCCAGCCGACGCCAGAACACCCGCTGGTAGTACGCGCCGATCTTGCCCATTGGTGACCAATGCTCACTACTCCAAGTGTGGCCACCATCGTCCGACCAACGCAACATAACCTGTGGGTCATCGCCTTGGCCAGTGGCCAAACCAGTGCCAGATTCGCAGTCCAGTTGCAAACTGTGGTGGGCGGTGCGTTTAAGGTTGTTCTGACCGCTGGGCAGGGCTCGCCATGAGCGCAGCCACTTTTGAGGCTCATCATAGTCAGCGTAGACATCCAAGGTCATTTTGTAAATGTTGCCATTTTCAAAGTCACCAACAATGGTGTTGCCAATAAAGTTGCATTGGCAGTTAGACCGATGACGGGTAAAAGAACCGTTGTCCCAGCCAGCACGTTCATGCCACGCTTGGGTGGCCACGTCGTAAACCCATGTGGCGTTACCTGTGGGGAACGTCAGCACGTAGAAAGCGTGGCCTTCTTGCTGATATGTGTACGCCACCGCGTCTGAAATGTTGCCGTATTGAGCAATTGCATACTCAATGGCGTGGGTAGATATGCGTTGGCCGGTGTAGCCGTTTGCTCGGTAAACGATACCTTGGCCACGGGCATCAGTGCCCAGCCAAAACAAACCGTTGTCTAGCTTGGCCACTGAGAACGCAGCCACGCAACCAATTTCGTTGAAAGCGCCTTGAATGCGGGTCAACGGGAAATCAGCCAAGCCAGCGTCGTACCAGACTTCAATTGAGTCGGTGCCAAACATCCATGCTTCACGGTGGTCTATGTTGATGGCCACCAAGCCGTCGGGTGAGCCTTCAGTGCTGGCAAAGTCCAGCGGATCGACCGACAGACCATCCAACAGCGACGTCACCCACACCTTTTGGCTGTCGGGCTCATTGAACACAAAATAGCCGTCCAAGTAGCCTACAGTGACCGCGCCAGGGAAATCTGGGTCGGTGATTTGTTGGAACACGTCGGTGACTTCGTTGTAGATGTAGCTGTCAGGGTTGCAGGCAAAGAAAAGCTGGGTTCCGTTGTCAGCGATAGACACGGGGCCCGTGCCGGTCACATTGCCCAAGAAAGTGGGCGCAGATGTCATACCGTCAAGTTTGTAGACCTCATTGCCAGACACCACAAAGATGTTTGACCCATTGGTCTGGTGAGCCCACAAGGCACGAATGGGGCCTGTGCCAACTGTTTGCAAAAATTCCAACCCAGGGCACCGCGTCAAAAAAGCCGCAGTTTTGCCGCCGTCTGGCGTGGCCTCTGGGTACAGATTGACCATGCGGTTGTCGGCAGCGTTGATGCTGCGGGCAACATAGCTGGAGCCAAGAATCGGCGTTTGCATCAGTAATTACCGGCGTAGATGTTGAACCGCTGACGTGAAGACACAATGGCGTAAGGCATGGACATGATGTCGTCAGGATTGTTGATGCGCTTCAGGTTGCGCTTGCTGGTCATTGCAATGCGTTGCACTTGGGGGCTTGGCTCCACGCCAAACTCAGGCGCAAATTCCATTGCCAAGTTGTAGACAAACGCCCGCAAATAGCCTGGGGGAAACAGAATATTGGTCACCAAATTGGCAGGCTCATCTAGTTTTTGCACACTGATAAAGTGCCATTCCAAATCGCGTGTGGGACGCGGGTAAATGTACATTTCAATATCAGGGTAGGTCATATTCACAAAAATGACCTGTGGATATGTTGATGTCACCGTCTTAACAGCAATGCCGTTGTACTGCTGTTGGTTAATAAATTTGATACCGTAAGACACATTGGTGCCTGGATCGCGGTAGTAGGTAGCGTCATCCAACAGCACAGGGCGCAGGCCAACAAAGTTACCTGATGGGCCAAGAGTGCGTTTAATTTCACCGGCAGGCCAAGTAAACATTTGGTCTTGGGTGCTAAAAACCGATAGGCGTTCGGTGTTCCATGAATCAATCATCTGATTCAGCGCCATCAAAGCGTCTTGGGACACGGACGCAGAAGGTGTCTCACCTTCAGCCAACACGCCAAGCAATCGCAATGCTCTATTGATTTGATCGCCAGCGGTATAGATGGCCATGTTTATGCTCCTTGTTCGACCACCTCTGGTGATCGGCTACGACGACGTTTGACTTCCAGTTCGTTGACGACAGGAGCCGCCTCAACAGGCGTGTCTAAAGTATATCGCACCCAGCCATTTTTTTCATCAAACTCAGCTTCCATTTCCATGTAAGCTATTTTTCGACCGTGGATTTCATGTTGAAGATAAATCATATGAAGAACGGGGGCTTTTGGCCCCCGTTTGGTTTAGCTTGCGCCGTGAATGATGGAGAAGTTGATGATGACAGCTTCAGAGTATGAAGTGGCAGTAGTCAAATTCCGCAACGTGATCAAAGCAGAGCCAGCAGCCAAATACGAAACGTAAGTGGTGTAAGCCCCAGCCGCGCTACCAGTAGTATTACTGGAAACGCACACAATGATTGTGTCATTGATAGAGATCGTGCTGTTAGTCAAAACAAACGATACGGCAGTGCTTCCAGCCAATGCTGCATCATGCATCGTAATACGGCCAGCAGACTTGTTTAAAGTCACGCCCGTCGCCTTACTTGTCAATTGAGTTACAGCACCTTGTCCGGCTGCTGTGTAACCAATTTCGTTAGTGGCATATACGGTTGTGCCAACAACGGTTGATGGTATGGTCGCGCCAATGGTGCCGCCGTCAATGTCTTGGTCGCTGTACGCAACGCCAATTGATTTGGTATTACCCATTTTCTAATCCTTTGAAAAATAGGGGCCGAAGCCCCCATTAAGTTTTAGCCTGCTACGCGGTAAAACACATATGTTGCTTCAGCGGTCTTGCGAACGCGCCAGAGGCAAGCAGTGTTTGCGGAAACAGCAGCCACACCAACCAAGGTGCAACCAGTGTTGGCCGTAACAGTAGCAGCGTTTGTGCCACCAATGTTAATGATGTAAAAATCAAACGCGCTGTTGACTTTCATGCTGCTGAAATCAGCGTCCAAAGATGTACCGAGGGGTACAGTCAATGCGGCGGCAGCACCGTTGTAGGTGATGATGCCAGTTGCCAATTCAGCAGTGGTCAAAGTGGCCGCTGCTGTTTTAGCAGTAGGGGTCACTTGAGTTGTCATGTTGATTTCGTTCAGATTGCCGTCACCAAGTTGGTAACCGCCTGCGCCATTAGGTAATGCCATGATATTTTTCCTTAAAAAGATTTAGAAAACGGGGCCGAAGCCCCATTTGGTTAGCCCCACATGCGGCAGGCCATTTGTGGACGGATTGTGCTGAAGCCATACAGAACGTCAATACGGCAAGGCATACGGTCGTTGTTGATGTCGTACTGACGAACAACGCGCAAGCTGATACCGTTATGAACTGCGCGAGCAGCCATATCGACGCCTTGAGGCAACAACAAGTCGGCGGTCGCAAATGTGATCGCGTCTTTGTGGTAGATCAAGTTCTGAGCGTAGGCAGTAGAAGCAGCGCCCACAAAAGTCACAGCCTTGCTAGTAGCAGGCAGCACGTTCATGGTGGCCAGTGCGTGGTTGGCCGAATACATAGGCGCAACAGTCACAGTCCAAGTGCCAGCCACAGCAGTGGCGTTGGCCAAAGCTACGAATTGGAACAAAGAGCCAGTGGTTTCACGGGTCTGGGGGTTGACAGCAAAGCAGTCAGCAATAGTGAACACGTCGCCAGCGGCGATGGTAGTGGTCACAGAGCCTTGAGCCAGAGTCAAAGTAGACGAGCCTTCAGAAGTCACAGCGGCGCTGGTTGTGGTGGATGCAGAAGCATCACGTGAGCCAGTGGTGTGCTGCTTGATTGACTGAGACATGTTGATCTCATCAAAGCCCAACACGCCAGTGCCCATCATGCCGTTCTTGAACTGCTTGCTGATGGTGTCGGTGGGGTTGAACAAACCTTTCATGCCTTCGACCAAACCAGCGTTAGCGGCTGGGTTGACGGTAGCGTAACGTGGTGACATCACGGCAGCGTTTTCGTTCAGCTTCTGTTGGGCTTGCAACAAGACCAAAGAAGTAGAAGGAGTGGTGCCTGGGGTGCCAACGGTGTTACCGATGGTTTTGTACGCATTGGCAACGTCAGCATCAATGCTGGAGGCCAACTGGCTGATACGAGGCTTCAACACACGCTCTGCGAAGTCGTCCAATTGCATGGTCAATTCAGCAGATGTGAAGTTCACGCCAATGTGCTTTTGTGAAGCAACAGTCAAAGTGGTGAACTGTTCGTTGTCGTCCTGAACTTGCAGGGCGGCACCGTCGGTCACCAAAGCGCGGTCGGGCAGGCGGATACGCAGGGTAGAACCAATCTTGGCACCTTCAACAGCAAAGCTGTCGTCGTACTGACGGTTCACGTTACGGGTGAGCACCAGGTTGTTCTCGAGGATCTCGAGAGCTTTACGGGTGATCATGTCGATCGTTAAGATACTGTTAGACATGGAAAAAATCCTTCAAAAATTGTTTAGCGGTTTGCCTGTGCTTGCCATTTTTTCAACTGCCGTGCTCTTTCAGCTTCAATCCACTGCGAATCGGTCATGGTCTTGGTAGACCGTGGATCCGTAGTGTCATAGGCCGGTGATCCAGTGGATCGAGCAGTAACAGGCGAAATCGGTGCTGGCGCAGACGTGGTTCTTTTTACGGGAGGATCGGTGGCCAATTTGGCCTCAATTCGCCCAATTTCTTTGGCTTGCATGATAGGCGCAAGACGAGAGATACGATCGGCTTCCTTAGGGTTAGCACCGAGGTAGTAAGCTACTTCAGGGCCAATGTCCGAGGATTGGATCGTCTGAGCCATCACGGTCGTGATTGGGAGCTTGGGGTTGTACGCGACTTGTTCAAAGTCATCGTATTTCGTCCGAGCTTCTTCTTCCTTTTCGTGATAAGTCTCAAGGATCGCAGATTGCTGCCTTGCTTGTTCTCGCTGGGCAAGCAGTTCTTCGGCTTTCTGATAGGCCAATGCGTCTGCATAGGCTTCAGGGCTTTCAAACTGATCGACTGGCGGGATGTCTGCTGGCGCTCTCAGCGTCTGGGCTTCCGCCTGACGTTGGGTCTGCTCTCTTTCCCACTTACGTTGCTCTCTTGCAAGTCGTTTGCCGATGGCTGCATCGAGTTCTTCTTGGGTAAAAACCCGTGAAGGCTCTTTTGCTTCTTCAGCGACTTCCGGCGTTTGAGTTGCTTCCTGAGTGGCCGTCACTTCTGGAGCTGGCGCGGAGTCTACTTCCGCTAAGGGTTGTTGGACTTCTTCAGTCATTTTATGTTCCATTGGAACCCCGGTCTACTGGGCCGGTACAGTTTGTTTCGTCATTATGAGGCAATTCAATCTTGTTGTGCAACTGATAAGACACAGGCGCATACATGGCGTCTTGCAAAGCAAGCCCATCCTCTGTATTTAATAGCTCCCATTCGTCCATCATGCGTCTTCCGTCATGTAGGTTGCTTGAATCCAAAATGTCGATGATGCGGTCAAATCAGTAGCGGTCATATTTTGCAGGGAAGCGGCAGATCGAACTTTATAAAGATCGATGACTGAAGTGTTATTACTAATCAAACCACTTACGCCAGCGTCACCCAAGGTGGTGTTTGAAGCTGTAACGACAACGGGCGTGTCGTAATCATTGGTGTACAGGTTGCTCATGGTGTAGCGCAAGTCAACCGACAAATTGCCAGCAATAGTGCCAACCCCTGTGACTTCTATTTTGATGACTTCAGTCACCATGTTGCCAATTTTAAAATATGTGCTTGTAAATGTTCCAACAGCAGAGCCGCCACCGCTGCCAATCAAATTGGTTGCCGAAATAGCGCCCGTAGTTACACCTCTTGCGCGGAGAGCGTCAACAGTAAACATTCGTGCGGCGGGAACAGAACCCGGTGGGTCTGGGTCATCAAAACCATACTCGTCAATAATTTGAACATTATCGGTAGTGTCAATAAATACACGGGCGTCAGTCTCGCCTGATTTTTCGCCACCAACATAAATAACTCGTCTGGCGTATGTAGTTACAACAATTGAACAATCACCGCTAGTAATGAGGGTCACGCCATCTGTGTTAAAAAAACCTGATCTAAATTCAGAATGACAGGCGTAAAACTCAACACGGTTGGCGTAATTGACTTTATAGACAAATGGGTCAGACGAGGCAAATCGGCAGTTAAAAAACCTAATACCTTGAATTCTTTTAGCGCTGTTTGGAAACAGTTGGCCATTGATATACAAACCGCCGCCAGTAGTGCTACGCCTCACGCCTTTACGCACATTGTTAATGTATAGACGTAAACCGCACGAGGTATCGCCAATGTTGCAACCAATCACATTGACATCACTAATGCCCCCTGCTGTCCTCGTGTCCAATGAAGTCAAAGCCAAATATTCGTCACCTGATACTGGTTGACCTTGAGCGCCTGTAATTTGAAAACCAAATTGACCAAAAAATTGGCAGTCGTAAGCACCAAATCCATCACCGATACCACCAACGTTTGAGCCATCAAGAGAAACAGCGGCAGTTGTCCAAAGACCAGACACTGAAATAGACTGCAACACAGCATTTGCCCGTTGAACAATCACACCATAGTCGTAATTGCTAGTTGGATAGTCTGTTGCGCTGTTAAACGGCAACGGATAATTGGTATCAGGGTTTTCGTTTGTAATAACAGAAAAATTAGCCAGTGTCACGTTCTGGTCAAGCACGCGAATGCCCCATGCAACTGCCGCATCGCTGTTGCTAGTGTAATCACCAGTATCGTAAGCAGCCCGCCAAACGATGCGCGTAATTTGTTCTTTGGTTGGACTGCCGCCAAACATTAAAATAGTGTTGTCAATTCCTTGACCGTACACAACCATTTGGTTGCTAATGGTAAGTTTGCCGCCGTTGAAAAAGTATTTGCCAGCAGGAATGTACAACGACTGACCTGAGGCTTCGGCGGCGGCTATGGCTGCTTGAAAAGCCGCAGTGTTGTCTGTGCCTGTTGTCACGCCAGCATCAGCAACAGCGCCAAATGCTGAAACGTCAACAGACGCATTTTTCAGCATTGCGTAATCAACTTTTGTCAAAGCCATGATAAATCCTTAGCTGTAATAAGAAATATTCAAAATACCGCTGGCGGATTGTTGGATAAAACGAATTTTTGTCAAGTCGCCATCGTATTGAAGCGGCACTCCAACAGCAATCGGCATACCAACGCTAGCACTTGGTGCTATGCCGTCATCTCTCCAACGAACTGGCGCGCCTTCAGCAATAATCAAAGCAAATACAGGCTTGGCGTTCAAACCTTCGGGTGCCAAAGTTGGCACTGTTAAGCCTACTGATGCGGACAAGTTTGTAATTTGCTGGTAGCCAAAACAAGTGGTTACAGCTTTAATGTTCATCGTCATTTTAAAATCTCCGAGGTTGTGTGAACGGTCTTAAAGTGATAGGTAATTCAGCAGTTGAATACGGAGGTGACAAGCTAAAATTCCAGCCGTCATTGTTGCCTGCGTCCGTATTTTCAAAGTCAGTATAAGCGTTCCACGAAGCGCCGCCAACAGCATTGATGTCACGGATGGTCAAGTCAACCACGTTGACCGTGCCGCTTGCTTGTGACAACGTGGCTTGTGACCCAGACGTTGTAGACTGTAAAAACTTAACGCTAGAGTTGTTAGCTACAAACGACCCGACAGTGCTGGTTACGCCGTTTTTAAGTTGGACTGTGCCAGCGGTAATAGTAAACGTACGAGTGGAACCTTGAGTCAAAGCGTCTTGAAACGCATACGTACCACCAACACCTAAAAAGGTAATAGGAAAATCTAGTGTTTTTCCGTTTGTGGTAATTTGTTGCGTTCCAACTGTAGTTCTAAAATTAAAAGGGTTTGCGCCCGCATCTAACGTCATAGTTGAAGAAATAGTTACGTCCCCGTATATATTTCTAGCGGCATTGTTAGTTAACGTGCCTGAAAACCCTGTAAAGTTAAAATTTTTGACGTTGATAGTGCCAGAGATAATGTCCGTTCCATCAGTTACGTTAAAATTTACAACGTTTGACTCTATGCTTCCAGTGCCCTGCGTAAACGTTCTTGTGCCAACTGCACCTGAATACGTAGCATTGACATTAGGAGTCCCAGTAATTGTTAAATTAGTGGCTGTTGAGCAAGACCAGATAGTTGCTGCGTTTTGCGTCAACGTAATGTTGCCAGTGCCAAACGCAATAGACCGCACGTTGCTGTTTGATGAGCCAAATATTCCTGTGGTTAGCGTATAACCGGCTAAATCCAATGTGCCGTTTGTCAGCGTACATGTTCGGGTAGCGCCAGAAGTCAATGCGCTTTGAAGTTGCCAAGTACCGCCTACACCGTTAAAAGTAAACGGGCGGTCAAATGTTACGCCAGCGGTGTTAATTGTCTTTGTGCCAGATGTGGCGGCAAAAGTAGTAGCGTTTGCACTTGCGGGGCAAGTCATCCCTGTTGACGCTTTAAAATCGCCATAAATAGTCATTGTTCCAAAAGTTGCCGCGCCAGAGTATCCTGTTGGGTTTGTACCGTCTGTAAAATCTATATTTCTAATAGACGTGGTTGAAGATACAGTAAATGTACCAGTGCCAGCAGTAACTCTAAACGAGATGCTGTTAGCTTCAGTAACTGCTGTTGGTGTAATTGTTCTTGCTGTTGCACTTGAGTTGGTGCAAATGATCTGCGGCGTACCAGTGACCGTCATGGTCGTAGCACCAGTAAAAATCGTACCTGTGCTATTCAAAGAAATCGTGTTTGTGCCAAACGCCAACGTACCTGTAAAACCTGTGCAAGTCAGGGTTTGAATTGTTATGCTGCTGTCAACAGTTACAACGCTTGTGCCAGAGTTTGCATCAAGAACCGCAGCGTCAGTAGAGCCAGGGGCGGTTGTAATAATAGCGCCGCCAGATGTGGTTCGCCAGTTGGTCAAACTGCTCCAATTGCCGTCCCCTCCAACCCAATATTTTGTTGCCATGATTATTCTTCCTTACGCTGCCCAATAAGAGCCGCTGATTGTGGCGAACCTTGCTGCAATAGTACCGGAGGCCAAGAAACAAACAACTTGGTATCTGCCGCCGCTGTTGCCTTGCATGAATGTCTGCGTGACAGATGTTGCAGCTCCAGTGGTGACGGTAGCAAGCGCACCAGACACATTGGCAGCAATAAATTCTGTACCACCACCACCAGACAAATCAACTGGCGTAGGCATGCTGGCAGGTATTTGAATTGTGACTTGCGAGTTAGTTGCGCCTGCTGTTACATAGTCAAGTCTGAATGAAAAATTGACTAAGTTTGAAGTTTGTGACCAGCGGTAACGGATAGCTGCTGTGCCACTTGGTGCAGTGCCATCCCAAGCAACAAATGAAGCCGCCATAGCTGTACTTGCGGCTGTTTGTGAGATGTCTACTGTGTAAGTGCCATCGCCACCAGTGCCAGCCAAGAAAGCGCTGATTCGCGTGTTCGCTGTAACGCCTGATCCGGTGACTATCTGACCAATTGCCAAAGTGCCTGTTGATGCACTGACAGTCAACGTGGTTCCAGAAATGACACCTGTAAATGTCGCCGATGGCAACACTGCGTCCGCTTGGTTTTTAAACGGAACCAACTGACCTTGCGGCGTGAAGTACGCATTGCGGCTAACGTAATACCGAGCTTTTGCAGAGTCGCCAATCATGTTGGTCAGCGACGTAATAATTATGCGAGGGTCAGTTTCATCTGCCGCAAAGTTGGCATCGTTTACCATTGCATACGGCGTAGAAAAATCAACATAGCTGTTAAGTGATTCAACTTCTACATAGCCATCTTGCGTAGTAAACAAACTGTTTTTGAACACTGTCCCGTTGATAATCCCACGGGTGGTAATGCTTTCAAATTTAATTAAATCATTCTGGTTGCAAAATAAAACCCTTGTGTCAGCAAAGCTGCAACTTGAGTCCATTTCCATTTCAAACTTGCCACCGTAGTCATCCAACCAGCAAGCAGCCAATGTGCTGTTTTCTGACGACAACAATGTCACAATGCCATGCAACTTGGACTGAACGATTTGATATGAATCAGTGTTCATAGCTGCAAAAGCAATACCCCTGTATCCTTCAATCTGAAGTTTGGTGATTTTTACGTCGCTGGAGCCAGCAAAGCCAGACAACGTACCCATGTCTAGCACAGCAGAACCAAAAAACTGATTGGTTGCTGTTTGAGTGGCTACAACGCTCAACAAAACAGAACTAGGCGAAACATAGGATGTAATTTTTGCTCGTAAGAGCGCGTCACCAAAAGAACCTGCTCTGGCGTTCGCTACGTATACTGTGCGGCCTACGTCTTCTGCAACAAAGCAGTTTGCATCGGCGTTTAACGTTGAGCTACCTGAATTTATTGTGCAAGTTGCTGGTTGAAAAATAGCTTCAGCCGCAGTTTCGTTCAAAGCTGTCTCAACAACTGTTATTTGAGTTGCGCTGATGTAAGTGGCGATTGTGTATCTGATGCGTCTGTCAGCATTAGATGGGATGATAAAGAAAAACTTTCCGACATCGCCAGCACTAAAAATACTCGCTGAAGCAGTAATGGTTTTTGTGCCGCCGTTTACGTTGAACGTAAAACCTGTCGTGTCTTTGTATAGAAAAGTCTTTCCGCCAAAAAAGCTGACGACATCATCCATGCGGATGTTTTGGGCAGAAATTAACTCCATCACCGAGTTGTTGGAGCCGCCAAATCTAAGCCCGTTCATGCGGCTTTCGCCGTAGCCATGAATGCGAATAAATAAAGGGTTTACGTTAGGAACAACAGCACTAGCATGTTTAAAACCTAAATTTCTAAAAGTAGTAGGTGAGCATCTTGTTGCGCCTGCGCCATCAAATACAGCTTTGTCTGCGCCATAAAAATCAGCCGTAATGATTGATGTGAGTTGATCGTCGCCTTCAAAAACCAAATCTTGTCTTGGGCTGGACGGCCTGTAAATATCAAGTTCGTCTGTTACTCGATAGTTACCTACGGGGAAATGTACGGACGCAGGAGCAACAGAGACTGCGTAATCAATTGCAGCTTGAATAGCTGCTGTGTCGTCAGCCACGCCGTCACCTACCGCACCAAAATCTTTAACCCCAACTACTTCTGCCAGTCTAGCCTCTACGTTGGTAGCTACTGAACCTGTAAAGGGCGGGGTGTAGCTTATTTGCCCCGCGTCAACAATGGACGCCGAGCTATTTAAACTAGATGTTGTAAATTTAACTTCAGCGCCTACGTGTAGCCCTGTAACAAACGTAACAGTGCTGCTATTGGTTTCAAGGTACGCATAAGACGCGCCTGGGCCGTATTGATTAACGCCGTCAACAAACACTGACAAACTATTAGTACCTGGTTGGTACTGCATAGTTGTTAAATTAAAAACAGTTTGCCCTGCTGTAGATGTTTGAATTTCTTGTTGATTGGTAAACGCAACAAAGTTGGAATTTATGCCGATGATGTTGTCGTATGTGCCAATGGTGACATCGTTGGCGTTCTTAATGACAAACTTGTAAGTCAACCCATCAGTCAACCAAATTTCACCGCCTGGCACTCGACCAGCAGAATCCAAAATGATTGGGTTGGAATGGGCGGTCGTACCCGCCGAGCTAGTGTATGTTGTTTGGTTGGTAGTCGTGCCAGCAGCGTAAGTGTAGATCTTGCCGCCGGTTAACGGGTTGCCATTGTTGTCAAAAAACTGGGCCGCTACGCCGCCCACGGGGGAAAGGTTGACAGCCATGTTTTGTCCTTATGCCAAAGATTTGAGCTTGTAGAGGGTTCGCAGATAAACCTCAACGATATTATCAATCAATTGCTGCAACGCAGTATCAGTTTTGTCGCAGATTTCGTATCTGCCTTCTTCAATCTGCTTAAGTGAGTCTTCCAAAAATTCAATAATGTTGGACGTTTTTTTAGCTGAATGCAATGTGATGGGGCCAATCAAACCGTGACGGCCTTGGTAAGTTTCAGCAAAGTCGTCAGCCGCGCCAACAATGCGCTCATAAAAGATGTTAAGCGCTTTATGTTTGCTAAAGCTACGAGTGTTCAAATGAACACTGTGCGCTACATCTCTTGCCAAAAACAACAAGCCTAAAAAATCAGCAGCTTTCATTGGGGCATCCCTTGTGGTGGCATAGGTTCCATTTCCATCGGTTCTTCGCGCATTTCAGGCATTTGATTCATCATGCTCTGAGATTCCATTGCCGCAGCAACTACGCCCATAGCAATGTCTTGAATCTGTTGCTCAGTCATGCCAGCCTGCACCGCAGCGATCCGCTTGGTTTCAGCCTCATACTGCTTGACTTGAGCTTCAAAGTCTTTGCGCTCCATATCTTGCATCTCAATTGATTTGCCGACATTTTGGATCATCTGGTGCATCTGCTCCATCTCAGCACCCATTGCTTGCATCTGCTGTTCGGCCATTTGCAGCTCTGGTGACTTGTCGTTGTCAGCCATGAGCTTGGGATCAATAGTCTTGGCAAACCGCTTAGCCATCTCTTGAGCACCAGGCCAGTCCATGTTCTTAACAAACAAGTCACCAGCCACAGCCCACAGGCTTGGGTTGCCTTGCAGCAACTGGGCCATAGCTTCCAAGGCTTCTTGGCGCTTGGTTGCATACCCTGGGCCGGTCGCCACCACCACGTCGTACTTGCCGACGTTGGGGTTGTAGATCTTGTCGATCACGATGTCGTCTTGCATGATCTTCTTGACCGGCTCTTGCTGAGATGGGTCAATCTTGACCATCTTAGTTTCGCCGTCCACGCCGATGATGCGAGCCACACGTTGTGTGTCGTAAATCTTGGGGATCAAGTCCACGAGCTGGCGCACAATGTGGCGCACACCACGGGCCAAGTTGTCGCCGTAGTGGTAAGTACCTACATCGCCTTCACGCTGACGCGCAAGAATCGCTTTTCCTGAGCGTTCGTTTGAGCCCATGCCCAAAGATGCGTTGTATTGGCCAGTAGACGCCTTGATGTCCTCAGATGCACCCGCTTTGGCCTGCAACAAGCCGCTGGAGGCCATTGGTGGCTGCGCCCGCTGGGGTAGTGGCAACATACCGCCAGAACCGTCTGTGACGTCTGGATTGACCTCCAGATAGGGCCAGTTGTTGGTGTTGGCCGTCTTCCACTGGTTTTCGTAGCCTTCAAACTGACCACCGTAGCCGATGAATGGCGCTTTGGGGGCCAAGGCCAGCATCTCTGCTTCTTGGCTCACCCAGTAGTTGTACATACGCTGGGCATCTTTGGCGTTACGCACCAAGCCCGACACATACAAACGGCCATCAACTTCAAATTCATTGCCGACGATGCGAACTACTGGGATGTATTTCCCCGCCCACTCACGCTCTTCAAGAATTTCATAGCCGTTGATCTTGCAGTATTTAATCTTGACACGATCCGATTCACGACTTCTTTTAGGTTTGCCATAAATTGCTTTCAGTTGTTTGTCCTCGGGTGTGCCTTCAAAGGCAGTCACATTGCCAGGGTACAGGTTAAGCGTTGCGCGGTCGTAGTCCAGATAGTAGTAGTCGGCCACGCGGATGGTGTCTTCAGTAAGCCATTGGCTCAGGTTTTGGTCGCCCACACCCAGCGTTTGCAAGGTGGTAATAG
>Ga0247723_1000873_pt1 | contig 18998 bp, 25 predicted proteins | sample MSEWelMarce5H_FC_FD_189079 | JGI IMG/M metagenome (GOLD analysis project Ga0247723, IMG submission 189079) | Subsurface sediment microbial communities from gas well in West Virginia, United States - MSEEL Well Study Marcellus 5H_FC | ecosystem: Environmental > Terrestrial > Deep subsurface >... | reverse complement strand
TAATGATTATTTTCACATTGTTTTTTATAAAGAAATTACTTAAATCATTATAAACCTCTTGATTTATAATCAATGCCAATTCATCATCTTTATTAAATTTCCTAAATGATGACACAAATCGTTTAATATCCACCGAATTAATGTTGAATGCGACTCCGATAACAAGATTTAATTTATTTTTATTTTGCTCTTCCCCCACATAGAATCTTGAAAATATTTCATAAAAGTCTGCAGGATAAAAACTCTGATCTATTTTATTAAATGTTTTCTCACCAAATAAGCTCAGACCCTCTTCAATCGCAGTTTTTATTTTACTTTGATCTTTTAACGTAACGGTATCCAGCTCTTGATGTGCAAAGCTCTCTAGCTTTTCAACAATTTTAGCACTTCCACCGAAGTATGTTAAGTGCCACCCAGCGTTGTATATCGCTGGTAATTTTCTGGCATTTTCTCGCATCCATTGAGCACCATGTGATATTATCATATCACGATCTGTGAACACTGACCCATACCATGGTTGTTCAATACTGAGATTTTCCAGGTTATAGGAAATAAAATGTTGTAGAAATACAGCTGCCCGTGGTTGTATATTAGAGTTGTTTTTTGCAAAATCAATAGCACATCTGTCAGGAATTTCATCTACATCGCTGACAATTACAAATGCATTCTGGTTAAATTTTTTAACTACCTCTGTAATATATTGCCGCTGTGCTCTTTCAAGTTTCCATGCGTCTGATGAGTAATCTGCTCCTTCGCTATTAAACTCAAAATTATAATCGTTTTTATCAGCTATAAATGGGGCGTAAATAATTTTTCTGCTGTATTTTTCGTATCTTTTGATATTGTTCAAGTAATTAAGTGGTTTTTCTTTACCACTATGCGTGAGGTTACATTCAACTATTACAAAATAATCCACCGTGTCATATAGGTATTCTAGGCGACCCTCCAAGATATCTAATTCATTGAAAAATGTTACCGAATCAACTACTATTTTTCTAGGGTTCCTAACTGAGTCGTAGTCAATATATGGCGAAAGATATTTGTAATTATGTTTCCGAACATTGTTTTCATACCAGGGTCCTTCAAATTCAATGAACCCTTCTGCTATAGTTTTACCTGATTCGTCTTTGCTGGTGGCAGTTGATGCGTAAGAAATCTTATGGTCCATGTTTGTAATCAAATAGTTTTTACGATTTAACCAAATACTCCTATCAAAAATAAGAGCGTCACCGCAATATATTTTTAGTTCATCTGGTATCTGACGCCATAAACTCTTTTTTATAAACATTAAACACCCATACCCAAGCATATCTTGGCCGGAATAATGTTCAACAAAATCTATATTGCTGCTAGTATACTGTGGTTGATTTAGATGAACTGCACCAGGACTGAACCCTATAGACCCAACGTCATCAGTTTTTTCAATAAATTCTTTAACTCGTTTAAATAAAAATGTGTCAAATGAAATATCATCATTCATCAGACACACGTTTTCATTATCGCTGATTGCTACGCCATAATTCCAAGCTGGATTAACGTATATATTTTCTCCAAAATCAACCATGTTTATCTTATAATGAAAAAGTACATCACTTCTAGGTGTATTTTTGTAATCATTATTAATAATTACGATATTGGTTACTAAATCAGTCACCGTTAGTTTATGGAGGAAATCTATAAGGGAATCTGACTTCCACATCGTTGGAATTACAATTGTAAACATATTATTTTTTATATAAGGTTGATCAAACTTAGGTACTAGTTCATTTTAACGCGGAAATTTTTTTCTCATGTACCATCCATCATATGAATATAGTGTATTTACTACCTTGCATTATGGTTTCATAAAAATTGTTTTATTTTTCAATGTCATTTTCCATTGTGGAGATACTGTTAGAAAATCATTGTCACATAACAAATTATTGTCTGGGTCAAATATTCTAGTGTCAAATATTATATCATCATTGATCATGCATATACTTTTGTATTTTGCGATATTAGCTGCATAGTCCCATAAAGATTTTGTAAATGTATTAGTTGGGGAATTATATAGTGTTACTTTATGATTGCTTAGTACTTCATGATCTGGTGTTTCTTGGGGATTTTTATTTACGATAATTATTTCACCCAAAGACTCCAATTCAACTATTTGCTGTAAAAAATTTAGAAACGATTTAAATTTCCATGTGGTTGGAATCACTACACTTATCTTTTCGGAATCTTTATATTTTTTTGATGGATATTCGTAAGCATAGTGCATTAGGTGGCTATTATGCAAGCAGCCAGCGGTTGGGGTTGACATACCTAACCAAAATTCAGCATCCTGTTTGTGAAGCTCTGGCTGACCTAAAGTATTTTTTATATCAAATTGACTTATGAATCCAACTTCCCTTGGTAGCTTAATCTTTGGTAGCTTCTTAATATATGATGATTTTGACCACCAATAGTTTCCACTATAATGTGGATACATATGATCTGGAATCCAGTTTACACCGACCGTATCGTATCCATCTTTTAACAGAGAAATGCATTTATGCCATTTATCAATGTTAAAGTATGTCATTAATTTTCTCCAATCAGACATACACTTATCATCAATCCTAGATACACCCTTCATGTGCAAATATAGTACATAATACTCTTCAGCTGTTTCATCACAAAATTGTTTTAAATGTACTAAAGTTGGTATTTCAAATTCTTCTCGTATAGCAGAATTTTCTATATAATTTATATAACGATATTTTTTTAATTTATCACGTAACCACATGTAATTGCTAAATTCATAATTACAGAATAAAAATAACTCAGAGTGGTTAATTAAATCAGAGTCTATAATAGAGTTTATTTGTTCTTCTATTATATATTGTGATCCAGGTAAGTCAACCAAGTGCATAAAAACTTTTATTTTAGGTTTTTTTTCCAAGTTAAAAACTTTGTTTATTCTCTCAATAATTGCTGGATTTCTGCATACAATACCTAAACCTGCCGACTGTGGGAAGTTAGTTTTTGGCCATGGAATTTCATTGAAAAATTTTCCAACACTGTCAGCAAATGAAACGGTATCATGAAATAAAATAATACCATCATTTTTAACAAATTTACTCCAGGTATCAAAATCATTCTTTACGGCATCGTATGTATGCAGACCATCAATATGAAGAATGTCTATAGGCTTATCCCACTGAGCAGCAATATCGTTAAATAATCCCTTAATAAAGGTAATGTTGTCTAACTCATATAAATTTTTTCGTGAATTTACAAAGTCATATGTATTTCTAAATCCGGCATGCATATCTCCCTCAAATAAATCTATACCATATACATGACCTATATTTGGTGAAGCAAAAATAAAGGTAGAATATCCATAATCAACCCCAAGATCAACTACCGTGGCTGGCTTAAATTCATTTACAGCCCATAATGCAAAAGTTTTATGTCCGTCCCATGCAGTTGCAATATCTTTTACTATATCATCTACTGATATATCTTTGTTCATTAATAATCCTTCTTTGGCAGCATATCAGCTGCTAATTTTTTCTTCCAGCGTGACTTTGCAGCTGATTTTTTTCGCTTTCGCTCAGTAGTTGGTTTTTCATATGATTGACGCTTGACAACATCCTCTAGTATATTAGACTCATCTACTTTTTTCTTGAATTTTCTCAAAGAGACATTTATGTTGTCCCCTACTATAACGGTTAACCCTCTACGTTTTATTTGACTCATTTATTATCTACGCATATGTGCAGCGTCCACTGCTGCTTCTTTACTGAACACTGGCTGAAGCCCACTTTTGTGAATCACAGTAATTCCGATCATTTCTGTGCCAGTATATTCTTGTTGTTTTTGACCGGTATTTACAGCGCCAGTAATCCATGAACCCAAGCTTTGTCCATAATTTTTTGGATCGCGGGATTCTGGAACAGGATTATTTATTGTTACTGGTTTCTCCGCAGAGAATTTCTTACCATACATTGGGCTCATTTTGGCCCACTCTTTTTGTTTTTGGTTCCAGTTACGTTCAGCTTCTTCTGCTTGACGCTTTTGTTCGGCGCTGGCCCACTTCTTTTTTCCAGCTTTTTTACCAATTTTACTTAGACTAGGGTGTGCAATATGCATGGTCATATAATCTCCAAAATAGGATATTATATCACATACCAAATAATCAGTCAACCTCATGGTCATTATGATCTATTTTTGTATCAGTTAAATCATGTAATACGATCATCGCATAACATATCACTGCAAAAATCATTAAAAGAATAAATGCCTTCATGGTATTTCCAAAAAAATGAGGAGGTCCGCAAAAATTGGCCTCCTCTACCTCCCGGACTTTCACCTTACTTAGTGCTATACACTTGCTTTTGCGGATAAACTATTTATGTTGCTAATGCTGGGCGCCAGATACTTAGTATATCTGGGTGTGTAGGTGAGCATCCATTTTTGTAGCTAATAGTTACATCACCATCAGCCGGGTTATTATTCTTTCCACTTGTTGGAGTTTGATTGCCACCACAGAATGATAATTTACCATTTTTATTCTCATAAACAAAATTAACATGACTAAACGTCCACACAACAATATCCCCAGGTTGAGCAGTTGATCTGTCAATCACGGGAGTTGCACCCCACTTAGTATAATCTGTATGTATTGCTTTTGCAGATGCCGTTGCTACATATTTGTGACCGGTCATCTTTAGAACAAAATTAACAAATCCAGCACACCAAGCAGTTTGATCAGTTTGCCACACGCGCTGGTTCATATTAAATCCCAATTGGGGCCATATACCTTGTTGCGCCATTGCTTGTGTGGTTTTTTCTGGTATAAGAGAATTTGCAATTGTTGAAGTAGATTCCCCAACAATATTTTTATTACTTGGTTTTCCACCTTGACCGGTTTCTCTCCATAACCCACGACTAGCTTCTTCTAGGATATTATCTAGATATAACTTAATATCTGAAGTCTCAGATGTAGTAGTTGATCCCAATAGTGTAGCATGAGTAGTTCCAGTGTCATCAACAGTCCCAGGATAATATTTTTTTACACCAGCTTGCTCTGCAGCTGCATTATAAAACGAGGATGGTGATGCAACATACGCCTCGGTAACTGCTAGTGCAGCTTCCTGGTATTGTGTAGTAAAAGTTGGAGCAGTTGGATTCACCTTCGCACCAGCAAATGCGGGACTTGCCCCTGCAATTAGCCACAATGATGCCGATACATTATTTATAAAAACAGTATCACTATGAAAAACATCTTTTACACCAATTAAAGATGACTGTGATTGTGGTTTTGAATCTTGCGTGTATGGCATATATGTCTCCTGTGGTATTTAGCGAAGGGCAATACCCGTGGTACTTTGTATGTACTGGTCTGCAGCATCCTTTTTACTTGGAACCATTGTAAAAACGTGATTCTGTTGCAGTGTGATTGTATCCTTATCACCCAAGAATAACCATGGCATCATACCAAGACCCTGCGCCCCAATGGTTATTGCCAGTGGCTTTGAAATCTTGATAGTAGCAACATTTTCTACTTCTAAACGTGCAATTAGTTCATCACCATTGATTAACTTTAAACTAACTACATCACCGGGACTCATTCCTTTTTCAATTAACATAATTTTCCTTTATAGTTCACCAGATTCAGCCAACTTCAGCATAAGACTATAATTAGTATATGCTAGATCAACTGCTGGATATTTTTTACGTAAATACTTTTCTTTTTCTTTTTGGTCCATTAACACCTCAAACATGTTGTAGTGACCACTTTGTCGCATATTGCCGAATACCTGTTGTTCAAAATCACATATTCGTTCTAACTCGCTTTTGGGTATTTCAACCGTATAGAGTGGCTCAGTATCATAGCGTGAATGCTGTATTATACTATTGTAGTCCTGTTCAACCATAAAAAACTCTGTGCTAAATTTAGGATACCGTGCAAACCTCTTGTTGGTGTCTACAATATTGATATGATGAGTGTACAACCATTCTCTAAATTCATTACTCATGTAACAGTTTTTCCATCAATTTATAATGATCATATGCCTTACGCAATGCTTCGTATTTTTCTAACTTAGCAGGATCTGGTTGCAGTATGGCCAATCTTTCCATAATTGTTTCAAGTAGATCTTTTATACTAACATCACCAATCTTAATGTCTGACTTGGCTTCAATAGTATCAGCTTTATATACTGGATCTCCCCAAATGCTACTCCCACTAGTAATCGTATAGGTACTAGCGGTTGTAGTAATATATCCATTAGTAATTGCTGGGTAGTTTACAGTTGGTATAGAATAATTAAAATCAAAATTCACATCCATTACTTATAATCCTGTGTTTGCATAAGTTTTAAGTTAAGAACAAAATTCTCTACCAGCAATTTGGTTATGGTTGCCAACACAGTAATTTGTTTATCTGAGGTAGAAATATCCTGAAATTGTTCAAGTACATTTGCTGCCATTAGCCGATATGCTGTCATTTCATCCATAGAAAGCGATCCCCAAACAATCGGATCACCTTTTGCCACTTCTCTAGCTAATTGCGCCAGCGTTTCAACATCAGTCATGATAGTTGACGTTTTAGCTCGTTAAATCCACCAACATAATTTTCATCAAGGAATATCTGTGGAACTGAACGTGCGGTTGGTACGGCATCAAGCAGTTGCTTCTTGGTCCATCCTTCTCCTAGCTTGCGTTCTTCGTATTCAATACCCTTTAGTTTAAGCAGATTCTTTGCTTGATCACAATAAGTGCAATTTTCTTGACTCCAAACAATAGCCTTAGACATTATTCCACCTTTGATACTTCAACAATAACGGATGGGTCTGCCCCAAACAGTTCTTGCACTAGTTCTTCTAATGCAGCACACCGATCATCATCTGCCAGTGGTTCGGTACCTGCACCATCTTTGACTAGCTTACTTAATTTTACTGCAATGATTTCTTCGTAAATTTTCGCCATTTTATTTCCTTTGTTAATGGGTTCTGTTGATATTTATATGTGTTTAGAGGTCGGGTAAATCTTCGTATTGAACTGAATCGCTCATTACTCCAATGACATAATTGGTTGATTCTGTTTCTTGTAGAGCTGATTGCTTTTTATCAATATTTAAATGCTTATTGAACCAAGGGATTGGATTTAGTTTTGGGTGATCACCTTGATATTTAATACCAATTTCCTTGAGTTTTGTGAATGCCATCCAATCCACAAATCCTTTGAGAATTTCTGCATTTAGCCCAATAACTACACCCTTGCTAAACAGATATTCTGCCCAGGACTTTTCTTCTTCAACTACTTCTGAATATATAGCATACACTTCATCACGGCATTCGTCTGCCAGTCTGGTGAAATCTGCATCATCTTTTACCACGGTATTAATAAGATATGCAGTCCAATCTGCATGCAATACTTCATCCTGCAGAATCAGAGAAATGATATTACCATTTCCAATGTATATACGATTCTCTACCATAGCTAGACTAGTTGCAAAGCTAACCATAAATCTCAGTGCTTCTAATGCATAGCTTGCATGAAGAGCTAACCAAATAGCTTTCTTATGCTGATATACATCAATAGCTTCTCCTTGCTCTTTACGGCAATTGAGTTCATGAAGAGATTCATAGTATCTCCCAATACTTGAAGCCATGCTGATAATTTCAGAAACATCATGAATAGTATTAAAAACATCCTTGGGAACGTTGTAAACATTACGAATGATATGGCTGTAGCTCTTACTGTGAATATTAGTTTCAAAGAAGCTCCAGTTGCTAACCAGTGCCTCTAATTCTGGAACGCTGATGACTGGCCCAAATACCTGACTTGGGGCACGACCTTGAATACTATCTAACGCTGTCTGACGGAGTAGATTGCTGGTAAAAATATGTTTGACTGCATCACTAGATTCTTTATGATCCATCTTGTCTTTGGTTAGACTAATTTCTTCTGGAACCCAAAAGAATCCCCGTGCAGTTTCTTCATACTTGGCAATCTTTGGATAACGGTATTCTTCAAATCGTTGTACTGTTACTGGGCCGGCTGGGTCTAGAAACATTTGACGCTTGAGATAGTTTGTTGGTGTTGTTAAATTGTATTGTTCTTTTGACATTGTTAATCCTGTAAATTTAATCCTGCTAGTTCACGATATCGTCTGGTATTAAAATAACTTCTAGTTTCTGCTAGATTAATTCCTGACTCTGAAACCACATACTGATATCTTGAAAAATCTGTATCATCATCTTTAAAAAAGGCATCTAGCTCGTGAGGAGTGCTAAATGTTTGAAACGTTTTTCCAGGACTTTCACTATCATACACGGATACAGTATGTCCCAATGATACCAATTTTTTCCAAAGATTTAATCCTTCGTCACTTAATGAGGTATCACTGAACATTCTTATCCCTTTTCCAGAATCTTTTAAAATTTCGTTATATAATTGACTGGCATATGGTGGATGTCCACGTAATCTGGGATTTTTACCTGTTAATTGTACCACAAGTCCTTGTGGACGTATAGATAGCTGTGATCCTAATAAAATTACTGAATCTTTTTCATACCAATAATAAATGGTGCTTGATAATTTTACTCTATTAACCCCATTGGCCAATACATCAGGAACTACCCCATGGGATAACAAATCTTTGATAGAGTATGAGATGGCATCAAATGTTTCTATATTTCCAACACCAGATGGCATCTCTGCCAACCAAGTTTCATTAAAATCAGTACGATCTGTTGTCACTGGTATTTTCCAGATGCAAGTACAATTTTACAAATGTGTTCTAGGCGTTCAATATGTTCGTAAGCTCTCCATGGTGTAGTATCAATAGCGACTACTCCATGTCCTTTAATACCCACAATATCATACGCGATGGCACCGTTGTTATCTAACTGTAATTTTTCAAAACATTGTTCTGCTAGCTCGTGACTGATTGGAGGAACTTCACCTACGTTTGGTGCCACTCGTGTATATCTATTAAGTTCCGGAAAACTATCACATATAGTACTTAGATCAATACCAGCATGCATGGCTGCAATACAGTAAGTAGGATGAACATGCACTACCACTCTGGTGCTACCACTATGTTGACCCATATTACGTTGCAAGCCAAAATGAAGGGGTATTTCCCCACTGGGTTTTAAATTGTCGCTAATGGCAGTGTACTGCATCTCACGCCACAGTAATCCATGAATACTGATCTTTTTAAATTGATCAGGTTGCAGAGTTTGTTTACGAACGCCACTGGGAGTTATAAAGAAATAGTCCCTATCATGCTCCCTGATACTGATATTGCCATCTCTACTGGTGATCCAATTGCGTTTGTACGCATCTACTAATATATCACATATAGTTTCTAACATAATATATCCTCAGAGTTTGCAAGCTTCGCAATTTTCTTCATCCTCGGTCTCAATAATAGAAACTGGCATTGTCACTGTATTATTCAATTGTGCCTTGGAACCTACTTTGTCAATAAGACTGTAGTAAATTGTTCGGATACCCCACTTATGAGCAAGCATAAGATTCTTGGCAATTAATGTGCCAGGAACTTTACCATCTGCAAAATGTTTGGGACTATAGAAGGTATTCGTGCTAATGCTTTGATCAACATACACTGATAACACCGCAGATGTCTTGAGATAGTCTACACAGTCTTTTTGATCCCACATCAATTGATAGCGATTTTTGAGACGTTTATATTCTGGTACTACTTGAACAAAACTGCCTGCTTTGCTTTCTTTGACACTGATTAATTCCATTGGCATTTCAATTCCGTTGGTGCTGTTGATAGCCACAGAACTTGATTCCACAGGAGCAACTGCCATAGTTACTGCATTGCGCACTCCGTATTGAATCATACGACCGCGTAATGGCTCCCAATCCATGCTGGGAGTGAAATCAGTTAGTTCATCTACGCCGGGTGCCCTACGCTCCCAAGGAAATACACCCTTACCATACCATGTAGTATTACTGCGTTTACATGCACCACGCTCTTTGGCTAGATCCACACTCATTTCAGTTAGGTAATATGCTTGGTGTTCCATCCAACGCCGTACTTCTGACAGAGCAACACTTTCGCCATATTTAAATCCACGTTTAGCGTGCCAGTAAGCCAGATTAGTAACACCTACTCCTAGTGGTTCAAAATCTTGATTGGCAAGTAAACTTTGAACACTTAGGAAGTCTTGGTAACTTAACAAATTACTCAGACTTCTGACTAGTACACGGCATGCTTTGCGCATATCCTGTGGAGTTTTGAATGCTCCCCAATTTACCGACCCGAGTGTGCATAAAGCAATACGGCCATTTTCATCTTCAATGCGTTGGAATGGTCGGGTAGGTAATAGAATTTCCTGACACAGGTTGGATTGATAAATTGGGTCAGTTGCAACTTCAAATGGTGTTTGACTAATAACGTTGTCAATATTGACCAAATAAATTCTGCCAGTATCAGTACGCTCTTTTAGTATACCGTTTTTAAATACTTCTTCAGCAGGTAATGTCTTCTTCTTTAAGTCTTTACGAGTTTCATATTTCTTGTATAATTCTTCAAATTTAGTAATGCTAGAATAATATGCCTCATACAAATCAGGTACTTCATTGGGATCAAAAAATGTGATATTTTCCTTGTTCTTGAATCTACGCCAGAAAAACGAACTTAAAACAACACTGTAATCCATTTGGCGCACGCGAGTCTCATCAGTGCCTTGATTATTTTTCAGAACAATCAAGTCCTCAAATTGATAATGCCAGATAGGAAACGTAACAGTGCAGCTGGCATTACGAATACCACCTTGACTACAAGAACGCAGATCATGATACCACTTTTTAAGGAAAGGAATCATACCAGTATGCTTAATTTCACCTTTACGAATTGGCGCACCTAACGGACGAATACGACCGATTTCCAGTCCAATACCAGCACGCTTGCTAGCATACTTTGCCATCATTTCCCCGGCAGCAAAAATACTATCAAGAGTATCATCAGCTGTAATCAAAACACATGAGCTAAACTGTTTGGTATTAGTTCCTAGTCCTGCAAGCACTGGTGTTGCTAGGGTAAAAAGTCCATCGCTGGTGCATTCATAATAATCCTTGACCCATTTCAGTCTGGTGTCTTTTGATTCTGCATGAAAAGCAGTAGCAGCGGCCACAGCATATCTTACCTGTGGTGTTTCATAAATTATACCAGTGGCACGATTTTGTACTAGATATTTTTCAGTGAGTTGAGCAATTGCAGCATATGAATATTTTTCATCTTTAGCATGATCTATAAAAAGTTCTATGATATTCCATTCTTCTTCGGTATACCACTCTAGCAACTCTGATGTATATATACCAACGGATACATTCTTTTTAACAATGTCATACAATTTTGGTGGTGTATAGCTTCCGTATACTTCTTTACGCAGCATACTAACTTTTTGTCGTCCAGCAACATACTGATAATTAACGTTATTGATTTCTGGATTTTCTGATTCATCAATCAAGTCAATCATTGCTTTTAGCAATAGTTCATCAATTGTTTTAGTATTCATGCCATCAATGAATTGAATTTTTGCAGACAATTCAATCATGCTGGGACTAACTCCATCTATCCCATGGCATGCGTTGGCCACCTGTCTCTGTATTTTGGAGATATCCAAGGGAACAGAAGTCCCATCTCGTTTGATTACGTTTATTGTCATTATTTTAGTTTTTGCCTATACTGGGCTGATATTTAGCTGGAATTTTTTATCAAAATAAGATTGTCTAGCGTCAGTGTATCGGGGATGGCGGATAGACTGACAGACATTGGTTGATCCTTATAGTTTAACACAACATCTTGGTCAATGCAAACCAAATTAAACATTTGGGAACGAGATTCGGTGAAATACGAACGAATTTCTACTGAAGATTTATTAAATCTTTTAGTATACTTTATACTATACGCCATCATTAGGGCAATTGTAAAATCATCATATTTATTTTCAACAAGTATTTCCCACGGAGTTGGCCACGAGGTGTGGTTATATGGATCTATTAACCTGTTATAGGGTATAAATGGTGCATGGCTCCAGAAATCTATAATAAGTTCAAATGGAGTATCTGAACTTTCCACTTGTTTCCTTAGTTCAAGCCATGCTGCCAGTCGTTCGTCGGCAGATTTTGAAAACATATTTACTGTAGTTGATCAAATTTATATTCTATGGTTCCGTCTGTATCTGAATTAGAGTATAATACTGACACAGTGTTGGAGGTTGTATTAAGACTTGCTGAGAAAAGTAAACCACCATCATTTATACCACTATAGTTGAAGCTGTCAGATACAACCGCTGTAAGATCTGGTGATATAGATATTTGTAGCTTACCCTTTCTGCTTATAGAAGCTAGAGGCTTTCTCATTATGTACTTTGCTTCAATAAACTGATCGTCCCCGGAGTATGCAATCTTTGCCAAAACAGTTGCAGTGGAATTCTGAACATTTTTAACATAAACAGCATTCTGGGTAACACTTGTCTTTCCCTTTATTGTCTGATAAAATGTGGCAATAGTTGATGTACTGTTAATCACTTCATATCTGGAGAAATAGTCATCGGTTGAAAGATTACCGTTTGATAGGAATTGTATAACTGGGGTAACTGCCGAAAGATCACCATTTAGATTATTACCAACATTACGATACGTATTTCTATTGCTTACGTGAAAGGTACTGATATCTGCTGGATTTGTTCCAACGTACCATGCCTCTGCTCTAATATCCTCAAATACAGTATTAGATACCTTTACATTTGTTGGGCCAGTTTCATTACCTGCAGCGATTGACTCTGCAAATGATATACCACGATACAAATTCATTAGTGATGCATTATTGATATTGATATTATTTACGTCATAGTCACTGAACACAGCCCTACTTAATCCGTAAAAGTCAACACGATCTAATGTTAGATTTTCTGTAGTGATGGCATCCTGTCCACGTATTTCAATACCGCTATAGTTAACGACATTAGTATTACTACTTCCAATGAATGCGCAATCAACTATAGAGCTATTGCTGGCACAATCAGCACGAAGTAACGGAAGAACATTGGCATAGTCAACAACTGTGCTATCGTACTTGAAGGTTATGCCACTCAATGATATGTTTGTTGGTCTGCCAATAGATGTTATATTGTTTGATCCCGGTTCAAAAACTAAAAATCCACCGGGTAACACGCTGTCAATATCACAAAATTGCATGACCGACGTATTTGTTGTGATCATGTTAAGAATAGTTTTACCTTTTCCGTCACCGAATATTGTTACATTTGGTGGTACATATATCGTTGCAGTTATATTGTAAGTGCCTGCACCGATCTTAAGCGCAATTCTGGTATTGGGATTTGTTTTGTTTAGTGGATTTAGATAAAGCTGATTTATAGCATTCTGTATACCCAGTGATGCATTTGAATCACCTGGAGAAATACCAAAATCTACCATAGTAACCCAGCTATCTAATTTCTGCTGAAGTGTCAAATCATCAATCTGAGCTGATCCACTTGGGTCTGTGTATATTGTTGGTATACTACCATCTGCAAAAATGTATGTAGACGTAGCAAAAGTTAAAAACTGTGGCTTATCATACTCTGTTAGTAATCTAGTATTTCCAATATTTGGAGCACCCTCGTCAGAAGTACCGTTACCGATGAATAGTTCTTGGGTATCAACCGCCCAACCAAGTTCGCCACCATCTAGTTGGGGCACGCCTTCTACATTGGCTTTTCCCCTGCGAACTTTTATCTTTGCGATTTCAATTACAGACATAACTTATTCCTTATATTTGGTATTTATCCAAAGTTATGAAAAGCTTTTGTAGTAGGTGTCAACCCTATCTAGCCATTTATCTTGCCACTTACTAAAGTTTTCTGGAGTTAGATCAAACTGCTGATATTTTAGATCCTGACTACACATGAAAATAACACCACGTTTAATATCGGTTCCATATATCTCATTATGGGCAGTGGCATATGCTGCTAGTTGAATGTAATAATCTTCTACCCATTCTTCCTTTTTTGGCTTTAGAGTTTGCTTATGATCCATAATTGCTGGCTCTCCCTCAAACACCCCAACCAAGTCAGTGGTACCAGAATATAATTCTGGAAAGTAAAGACTTTGTTCCATAGCCCAAAATTCATCTATTTTACTGATACCATTTGCTATGATAACATCAGCCATTTGGTTGGCCTTTACATGAACCATATTCTTTCCTGGTTGCCGTTCTAATCCAGCTAGAAATCGTTCTAAATTACCGTGCATTGCTGTTCCAACACCGGCTGCTGATTTTGTTATTTGTTTGGCGTTTTCTTCTCCAACACGTTTCTTCCATTCATTCAAGTGCGTCATATCTTTAGTAGCACTTAAAATAGTTGTAACGCTTGGAACGGTATGTCCGTCGGGGGTAATATAAACCCGACCACCAATATCGTTAACTTGGCGGCAATCTTTGTATTTAAATTTTTCTACGTATGGGGGAGGGGATAGTTGAATCATCTCTTAGTATACCATCTGGTAATCAAGATGTCAAATTTACATATATGGGTTTGCGTTTCTTGCCATAGTTTGGACTGTCTGGGAGTTTCCAGTATCAGGTGATGTTGGCGCTGGCTGCTGCTCAATCTCAGTGCCTAATTCTACACCCGCTTCATTGTAATCTTTAACCATTGCCTGAATTCCAGGATTTTGATCGTACATTTTGTTAAAGGTAGCATAATTAATGCCACCATATCCAAGATTCTTTATAAGATTACTAAGAGCATCATACGATAATTTTATAGAGGAGTGTTTACTGTCGGATCTACCCAATAGGTTCCTGAGAACCATAGTTAGATCATTACTAAACCTATCCTCTACTTCAAATAATCTCATTTTACTAACCGGGAAATAATTGAGTGAGCTTCATTAATTTTCTGTGCTCTGGCAAATTCACGGCTTTCTCTGCGGGCACGACCAGCAGCTTCTGGGCCACCAGCGGCTGCATCACTGGCACCAAATTCATCTTCTGGAGGCATATTCATTTCATCAGGCATAGCTGGCATTTCTTCTCCAGGCATTTCTTCCCCTGGAGCCTCGGCACCCATCATATCTGTTGGAGCAGGTGCTTCGCCAGCTAATACTGCGATAGCGTTGCTTAACTGTTCACGAACTCCTGTCAGAACTTCTAAAGCACTTGACAATGCTGGGGTAACTGCAGCTTTGAACTCTTCAGCTTTAGCTTGACCAAACTCAGCACGTATATCATCGCCCATTTCCAACATGCTCTTGGTCTGATATGAACCAATACGTTGCATCCAGCTAGTAAAGTCCTCTACCATATCAATACCGGAGGAAATGATCTGAGCTTTTTCTTCTTCATTTTCAACTAGATAGTGGTCAACACTTTCCTTGATCTTTTTGGCTTGGCCTTTCCACATTGCAGCAGCAGCTACCGCTTTAGGATCTTTTGCTCCACCCTTTTTAGCAGCTTTTTCTACCTTAGCAAATCCTTTACCAGCTTTACCAATATCTTTACCAGCAACAGCCTTTTTGACTACAGCTGATTTTTCTTTTTTAGTCATACCAGCACTTGGCTTATCACTAGCTTCTTCAACTGATTCTGTTTTCTTTCTACTAACTGCTGGTATCTTTGATGGATCTACTTCAGCAGCACGCTTTACTGGTGCTGCCTTTGCAGTGGCAGTTGCTGCCTTAACATCACGTATACGATTAATAGCTGGTTTCTTATCATTAGCTGGCATCGTTACTTCCTTTACTGATTCTTCTTCTTGCGACATAGCCTCAGAAGCTTTTGTATTCTTAGAAATAGCCTTGCGACGGTTCTTTAGATAGCCATCAGTTTTGTCAACCTTGCCATCATTATTAATATCATCGTCTTCCTTACCAACTGGGTCCATGGATTCTGCAGTCTTTTTGGCAGTTGCTGTAGCTATTGCCATTTTCTTGCCCATCTTCATTCCTGGCTGCTTCTTTTCAATTGCCTTAGCAACTTCTTCTTTTTTCTTCTTTTCTGCAGTAGTAAGCTTCTTTTCCATTATCTGAATGCTTTCGCCCAACATTTCTTTGATCTTGGTATTCAACACGGACAACATATACTTGTCACGCTGATATGTTTCGTTAGTCAGAAGATCATTAAAATTAGCTGCTGATTCCTTCTGACTCATCTTTGTGCGAAGTAGATTACGATAGTTTTCTAATTCTTCTCGTGAGTACCGATTGAAATCAATTTTTGAGCCAAATTTCTTAAACATATTTTCGTTTAATCTGGCTGCAGTTACTGGCTTGTTGAAGTCTTTGCTATTCATGTTAATTCCCGGAGGTGATAAGATTATTTATCCGAGCTTGTAATTTTTCAAACTCACGATTTATGTGTGTTTTAATTGCAGCAGCTCGGTGTGATGCTATATTGTATTTATCTTCTAGATACTCTGCACGGTCATAGTCTTTGCGTTTTAGCGAATGAGCTTTGGAATTGCTACACACCATCTGTTCAAATTGCAAATAACCATACTTTTTATCTTCATTGATTAAATCATTGTTTATCATTCTACCCAATGATAGGTCATTAGCCACCAATACTGCAGTTTGTGCTAGATTTATTTTATCTACTACTAGATTGTGCCGTGAGTCCATGATTGTATAGTTGGAGGAATCTACCTTGACTATTCTGTAACCATTAACCCCAATACCATGCCCATCTGGAAATGGTATTGCAACACCATTTCCTCTAAAGCTCTCATCAACTTTCTTGGCTAGCTTCTCTAAAGACTTGTGAATATTTTTATTTTTTTGCATTTGTTGGTTTGATCAAAAATTTACGATCAGATGACCAATCATAAATCCCTTTTCTGATTAATGACTGCGCTATTAATTCTTCTCGCTCATTGAGAGCTACTATGGCCACTTCATACCCGTGAAACACCATGAATTTGTTCTCTTCATTAGTTAGCGCAACAGTCATACCTGCGTGTAATTCTTGCATCTTCATGTTGTTTGACCACCCGACCCACGTGGTCCCTGAATTGTTCTCAGTGCTTGTGGGCCAAATCTTACATCATGCCCTAGACGCGGTGAATAGACTGTTACACCATACTGGTTAACTTTTCTAATATTCAGATCACCCATCTTGGGGTGCTTTAGAATTCCACCAACTTTGTACTGACCACGTGCTGTAGCATCAAGAGTGCCACCTATTGGTGCATTAGTTGCTCCGGGGTTTAACTCTGCAGCAGTCGCATTCATACCAGTTGCTTGCAGTGTCTTAGTTGCTAATCCTTGCCCAAAACTTTGGTTCGGATTCATCCCCAATCCAGCTTTTATGCCACCCATTATTCCTCTTGGTCCAGATGATATATCCTGCTCGTCATCATCTTGTGATGTAGTTGCTGCCCCAACTGGTGGTACAGTGTTTTGCGGTGTCTGCACGGTTGATGCAGGTGTTGGGTTTGATGGTATAGTTGCTGAACCAGGAGTCTGTGCCCCAAGAGTTGATGCACCAGATGTCTTATTGCCAAGAGTTGTACTTCCAGAACCTTGTGCTGGTTGAGGTGGTTTTTTTGGAGCAGTTGCGGGTGCCGTTGGGGCAGTTGCTGCAGTGGGTGCTGAGGGTGCTGAGGGTGCTTTTGGTGCTGTCCCAGGCGATGGAGCATATGCTGGATTGCTTTGTCCTATCTTTATCTCAGCAATAATTTCTTTAATTTTCATGTTTAACTTGGTAACTTCATGAGTATTAGAACGATAGTTGATAGGACTCCAGTAACTACAGTGCCAGCCGTACCTACAAGAACCTTGACCGTGGATGCATGACTTTTTTCTACAATACTTTGAAGATCATCTACTTTTTTCTCTATTGTTGATAATCTTCCTTCTAACGCGGTATACCTTTGTGCACATAATTCTACGTGTGCTTCAAGATTTTGTTTCTCAATCTCGGTGGGCTCAAACGACATCAGTATCTCCATTATAGTAATTTGACGACGGTATTCCTATAAAAACGACTTTGCGTATCAAATACCGGCCTATTCATATTTATCGTTTCGGTGAGATTTCTTATGATTGGCACTTCATGCAAATCATGCATGAGTAATCCAACTGGACTTTTTTCATCAGCGTAAGCAAAATCACGGTCAATGGTGAATACAAATGTCCACATGGCATGTATGCCACGATGCTTTTCTCCAAAACCCAAGGCACGTAAATCTAATGTTTCACAAACTGCTGGCTGATTAAATTCAATGAGAGATCGTAATTCTATTGCTTGCAAAAGAGTTATCCAATTTTTTTGTTGACTATGTTCCAATTCTTTACTAAGTTGATATCTAGCTATTCCGGTTGGGGTGACATCAATTAGTGTTCTAACTTGTATTTTCTCCATCTTTTGCCCATTAGGTTGTAGGATATTTATAGACGAAAAAAAGGCACCTTAAAAAAGGTGCCTTTATAATTTACAACCTAGAACTGATTAGTATGCAAATGCTTCAACCGTAGCTGAAGTTAGTGAAATAACTGCAGTGGTTGTTGAATTTGGTAAAGTGATAGTGACAGCACCAAGAGCTTGAACAGCACCCTGTAGAGCAAGAGCAATACTTGCTGGATCTGCACCAACAGTACCATTGCTTGGTCCCATTCCTAGCTTACCTGGGCTTATTCCATTTTCGTCACCTAGAACTTCTAGGGCGAAACGAACATAAGCTTGTGAAGCTGTGCTTACTGTACCAACGCGACTAACTGTTCCCACGGTAGGAATAGCAACGCGGAAGATTTGATCAAGCGCACCATTTACGATGTTACGATCAGCCTCAATTGTTGCAGCAGCTTCGCCTGCCCAAAACTTTAGTGTAAAGTCCTTTAGTGCTACGCCCGCAAAATTCTTTGGGGCGATTAGCTTACCGTTAACTCGTGTAATTCCTCCAGCCATAATTTTCTCCTTGTATAATTATAATCTCTGGATAAAAGATCAATGTAAAGTATTTATCTTTTTGCCCAGCAAT
>Ga0247723_1000872_pt1 | contig 18998 bp, 14 predicted proteins | sample MSEWelMarce5H_FC_FD_189079 | JGI IMG/M metagenome (GOLD analysis project Ga0247723, IMG submission 189079) | Subsurface sediment microbial communities from gas well in West Virginia, United States - MSEEL Well Study Marcellus 5H_FC | ecosystem: Environmental > Terrestrial > Deep subsurface >... | reverse complement strand
AGATTATTCTCATATCTAATCTTATTTGATTCATCCAATATAACTCTACTAGATAACGATGTGTTCGTTGATCCAGCAAATTTTTTTTCACCTAATATTTCAATTATTTCGCTCATTTTATGTAATAATTTTTTTCAATATCATATAATGAATTTGTTTCATTCCAATTACCAAAATAATAATATCTGTTATTATAAGCGTTAGCATCATTAAGTGTTACAATAGAACCATTTAAAACAGTAGTATTATTATTATTATCATCAACATAAATATCAACTAGTTCAGTGTCTAATGTTTGTACGTTGTCAACTGCAATATTTAAATTACCTTTGTTATACGATGAATAAACTTTATCCTTAATTAAATCTGATAATTCATCTGTGATATCATGTATTAATATTTCCATAATAGGTTCTTGATTGTCACTTTGTCTACAGTTAATAAAAACACCATAAGTATAATTATCGCTAACAACTTGGTTAAAAGCTGGGTGAACATTAAACCCATTTGTTTTGGCTCCAGTTTTTTTACCTAATTCAATAGCGTATAAACTAGGGGAAAAAACTTCAGTAGAATTGTCACCAAAATTCCACGTATCCTTATCACCAAATACATTATTACCGTCAATAATAAATCTATTAGCTGAAAATAAATTAGCAAAAGTAACACCAGAATTTTTACCACCATTTCGTTTAACACCAATACCAAAATATATTTCACAATCGGTTATTTGTTCGTTGTAAGTATCTGATTTATCTTTCCAAATTTCACTAACTACTTTTGTCGGTCTTTCTAAACTACCAGTTTCACTATTATTGTTTCTAGTTAGTACTCTAGGTAATAAAACAGAACCAATTATGGTTGGTTCATCTATATTATAAGCACTATCAATCGTTATTGGGAAATTCCAACTAGTGTTTGCTTTATTTGGGTTATATTGAGGGAAATAACCAACAGTATTATCAGTACCTTTTGTTAGTATATTACCCCTTGAATGTTTAGCGTGTATTGTTTTTACTGTATAGAATTTTCTTTTTCTATTTAATAGATCATATTCAAATAACCCAGTCCATGTACCTTCCCAACCACCAAGGTGAATATCACCAGTTAACGTTGATGGTATTCTTATTCCTGGGATAATCGAATTCCAAAAACCACCTTCAACATTTCTTCTATTTGTCCAAGCATCATCAGTATCATAAATTTCGAAAGCGTAATAACCCTTTGTCGGTATTCCGATTGTTGTATCTTTTGTAGGTATTAGATCACCAAATTCGTTTGTTGTATAATAGTCCATATACATCGGTAAACTTATTCTAAAAATACCGTTATAATATGACCCAGTAAAAACACCTAATCTTTTTCTACTACCCCTGTTTAGTTGGTCATCTAAACGATAAACAACAATTTCCATTTTTTGTAATGGATATAAATCACCAGTAACATACCCTTTAGAATTGTCTAACGCATGAATTTCTGGGCTATAATTTAATATATTAAAATTATAATTAGGGTTGATTGAAAAACCAGCACTAACAGCGTGAACATACCCAAAAAATATTGCAGTGGGTGTGTATTTGAAGTTAATTTTAAAATCACATCTAGTTATACCAATATCACAAAAGTCATCATCACCCCAAAAAGGTGAAACTGTTACTTTCTTTACTTCGTGAAATATATTTGGCATTTCATCTAACTCAGTTTTAACTTCTACATCATAATTATTGTTCCCGTTATAAATAAAATTAGGTACCTTATTTCTATTAATTGTCGTTTCTTTTGCGTTACTATCAATTAACGTTCTGAGTTCTTCTATGCTTTGATTTAATGATATTTGTTCAACTAAATCATTAGCTGACAAATCAAATGAACTTGTATCAAACGCATCAAAATCCATAATGATATCATGTTGACCTAACGGTACACCAAATATCATATAATCACCAGATTCATTAGTTATGGTTGTGTACTTATAATATTTATCCATTATCTCAACATACTGAGGATAATGTGAAAAATCAGACGCATCTGGAAAATTACCAACAGCTCTGTGGCTTGGGTTTTTTGTATTTCTAATTCGTGGTAATAAATTATATCTAACCCCATTAGGGAAAGTATCGTTAACAGTTTCAAAAGGATATAATTCTGTTATTTCTGGTCTGGCTTTATCTTCTTCAGTGATTGGTACAAAAATACTAACCTTAGCATTTTGAACACCAAAGCCGCTATTAAGCGTAACTCTACCAACGATAGTGCCAAAATCAGAACACTGTCTATCATAAGCATCAGAACTGGTAATCTTAAGACTTAATATCTCAAGATTATCAAACTCTTGTTCAATATGTAATGTTACCTTTTGGTCTTCTTTTACAAGATCAATTGGTATTCTTATATTTCTTTCCATATTAGAATCCTAGTACGTTTTGTGTTGTTGGTATAACAACGATATCTTTTTCGGTATATTTTACTTGTAAAATCTGATCACCATTTACTCTAATAGCACCGCCAGTTAAGTCAATTTCATTTGTAGTGATATCAACAATATCATTACTAGAGATGGTTGATGTTGAATACTCACCACCAATTTTATTATAAGCTTTAATATAATTGATATTTAAAATACCATCAATCTGAGATAATTTTTTAATTAACCCACCAACCAAATAACTCTGACCTAAAGTTATATTTTCTTTAGCAAAATCATTAGCTATTGTAGATGCGATAGATCCTATTACGTTGACTTGCGCCCCATCCTCACAAAGAACAGAAACTTCAAAACCAATATTTATAACTTCGGCTGGTTTTACAACAACGTAATCATTAATCATTCTATAACGAGCTAAGTAATTAGCCACATTTTGTAAAACAACGGATGAAACACTATCACTTAAGTTACCATCGCTATCTGTTGATAATATACCTATGTTAATTTTATTTTGCACTTGAGTCACACTTGCTTTAGCTGGTGAACCAAACTTGGCTGGCATGCCTAATAATATAGCTTTATAATCTTGTAACGTTACAGCTCTATTTTGAGCCGCAAAATTATATGAAATATAATTCCTAAGTTCTTCAATAGATGGTGCGTCACCACCACCAATAGCTGGGGTTATATTGTTAACCGTCAATGAACCTTGAACGATAGCGTTAGTTCTTTCATCAGCACCTGCTATTTTTACAGCAATTTGCCCAATTGTATTAATCACACCAACACCAACGTTAGTATCAGCACCACCACCAATTCTATATTTTACATATAATGTAGTGTTATTAATTGGAGCCCAACCTAAACTATTATTATTTAAAAAACTTTTTAAATCAAAATTACCAGCATCAACAAAATCATCTAAAATATCTAAACCTTGATTTATTTGTGAACCAAATGTTAAAACACAAAATCCGTTTGGTGTAAATTCTTTAATGAACCTTCTATCAATTTTATTATAAGATCCGTTATAAACACCATTAATTGGTGCGGTAGTTGTATCTTCTATAAAAACACTATCCTCAGCTAAAGACGGTACTTCATACCATTTATTAGTTGATGATTTAAACTCTGTTATTGTTGGTAATGTTTGGAATGTCGTACCATTCTTATGGATTATAGACTCAATTGATATTACATTGTTTTCTGGTAATGTTATTTGGTAAAATGGTTTTGTGTTATTGATTGTTTGAGTGTAAACTCTAGTTGCCCCTGCAATAACAATACCCGTCTTAGTTATTCTATAAGCACTTAAAACACCATTAACAAAAATTGGGACTTTAGTTCTATCTACTTTATTTGAGATATTAAAATTTGAAGCAAAATCAATATCGTACAATAACTCAAAACTATTAGTGTCAGCTAAAAACTGGGATCCAGCGTATAATAAAGGTAAGTAACTTTTATCCTCAGCGTCACCTCTAGCAGGTACTTGTACCGTAAATTGGCATACCGCAATACTAGCTGCCGTACCTGGTAACTTTAAACCATAAGTTTTAGCGATATTATATAACGATTGTCTTTCTTGTGCATAATCCAAAACAGTTTCCTGTAAAGATCTGTCAATGTGAAACTGTAAGTTATCTGATATAGCCGCATTAAGGTCTAATAATACGGATAGAATTGACGCATCATTGTAATTCTGAACAATACCAGGGTAGTATTGTTTTATGTAATTTATTTGCTCGGTTTTTAACGAAGCAAAATCTCTTTTACTATAATTAATTGTTTTTGCCATTTTATAATACTAAGGTTACTGTATCTGAGGATTGGAATGTCCTTGATGTTATTGTATAATCAATATTTATTCTAACGCTATGTTGCTTTTTATCATCGTTAACGTACTCAATATTATCATAAAATTGTTCAATATTAATTTTATTAATTTTTAAGTTAGGTATGAATTTTTCAACAGAATCTGTTATCTCATTTTCAATCTTTGCTGTTATGATTTCATCAAGAGGTTCAAAAAGATATTGGTATAAGTTTGTGCCAAAATCTGGTAAATAATATCTACTACCTCTTCTGGTTAATAATAAGTGGATTAAACTTGATTTAATTTCAGCTTCAGGTATTGTTGTTAACTTCAAAAAATCACCATTGTCACTGTCACCAAAAGGGAAATTTATACCATATGTCGTCTTCCTAATATTCATGATTATATTTTATCATAAATAGTAAGAAAAATTATTTTATTGTAAAGAAAAAAGCCACCTTTTGGGTGGCTTTATTATTAACTTGAGCATCCGAAGCACTCAAACTGTGAATTATCTGGTTTTTTTGGTTGAGTTTCAACTGAACCTCCACTAGATAGTTTTGAATTATTCTCAATTTTTGATTTTGTTCTTGTGTAATATACACCTGATTTTAACCCAGACTTCCAAGCAAACATTAAAGCACTTGAAATCTTAGAATATTTAGCATCTGAATGATAAACATTTAATGACTGTGATTGATCAACGTAATTATTTCTAATGGCTGACAACTCAAGTAATGTTTTTTGTGAAATCTCCCAAACATCTTTATAACGATACTTAATATCTTCTGGGATCTCATTAATTAATTGAATACTACCACCATTTGCAACAATTTTATTCTTAATATCATTATCCCATAGATTAACCTCAGATAATTCCCTAACTAAATGCTTATTGATAACTAAAAACTCACCTTGACCAACTCTTCTAGTAAATAAATTGGATGTAACTGGTTCAAACGATTCAAAAACACCTAATAATATAGCTGAAGATGCTGTTGGCATTAATCCCAAGAATAGTGAATTTAATACTGGGATTGGTTCTCCAGCTGGTAACGGACTCCACCCTTCAATATATGTTTCACCTTGTGAATATGGACTACCATCCCAAGCTGGGTAGGTTCTGTTTTGCTCTTTAGCCATTTTCATAGACTCAGTAACAGCTGCTTTATACATTGTTTCAAAGATATCTTTGTTCCATTGTTTAGCTTCTTCACTTTCAAATGAAATTTTCTTTTTAGCAAAAAAATCAGCTAAACCAGCCACACCAATAGCTAAAGATCTTTGGTCTAATCCAGCTAAAGCACTCCAATCATCACTCCATTTGTTCTTATCAATAACCGAATTTAAAGCTCTAACCATTACTTTAGTACTTTTAGCGATAGTCGCTAACTCATTGTGTTCAGCTAAGTTAATTGAACCTAAAGTGCATTGTGAAGTATACCCTGGTTTAGAAACGTTGGTGATTTCAATACAAAGATTACTTTGTTTAATAACCCCAATGTTTCTTTGCATGTTTTTTCTGTTAGCGTTATCTTTAAAGAATACATAAGGTCTACCACTCTCAACTTGAGACTTAATAACAGCATCCCAAATGGTTTTTGGACTAACTTTATAACCCAAACCGAGTTCAACTGCTTTGTTATACATTTCAACAAACTCATCACCCCATGTTTCGTGTAGTGGTTTTAAACCAGCTTTTTCAATATCGTTTGGGCAGAATAGATGCCAATCTTCATTATTGATTAACTTTTCCATAAATAAGTCATTGATGACAACAGAGGTAAATAAATCCCTAGCTCTCATTTGCTCATCACCAATAGGTAAAGTTAGTTCAAGAAAATCAATGATATCTCTATGCCAGACTGACAAATATAAAGCACAACTACCTGAGCGACTACCTTGTTTGTAGAATCTCATCTTACTTTGTACCATATCAGCAAGTCTTACAACACCACCTGCGTTTGAATTAAAAGAACTTACCATTGAATGTTTACTTCTAATTGGATCTATTAATAAACCTATCCCAGAACCTTCTTTTGAGGCGTATGACATCTTTGTTAATGTCTCTTCAATACCTTGGATACTATCGCTATGAAGTGTCGTTAAATTGCACGAAATCATACCATTTCGTTTATCAATACCAGCGTTGGTATAAATAGGTGTTGCAAAGTTCATTCTCTTATTAGTTAACTCATCTAAGAACATCTTTTTCTCAGTTGGGGTTGTTGCTAAGTGCGAAGCAACCCTTTCATACATGCATGATGGCAATTCAATTGGGGTATTACCATCCTTAACTGAATATTTTTTTAAGAATGTTGTCGCAGCAAAGAAGTCATAGGTCATGTCAACCTCTTGCAACTCTTTACCAATTAATTTAGATTGTCTACTTAATAATAACCTACCACCTAATGTCGCATAATCTGGGTGGTTGATTACTTTATCAGCTGCTTTAAAAGCAATTAATTCGTCTAATTCTGTCGTAGTCATATCATCATAAATTAATGGTATAACTTCTTTAAATAAACTATCAGAATCAACATTTAAATCTTTCGAATGTTGTTTAATTCTACTTAATATTTTATTAGGCATAAAAGCCTGGTACTCACCGTTTCTTTTCTTAATTCTCATCTTTAAATATTTTTAAAATTCATCATCAAACATACCATCAGTCGTTGTTGGTATGTCTACTCTTGTGTATTGCCCAATTCTTTGCTCAAAGAAATTGTTTTTAGCTGAAAGTCCAATTCTAGCCATGTAGTCTAATGGGTTATTTACATTAAATTCAGGTTCAATACCAAAATCTTTTAAAACAACATCAGTTACATATCTAACATACTGAACCATCATTTCAGTTGTCAAACCCATTAACCCATTTGGCATACTATCTTTAACAAAAATTTCCTCAGCGTGACAACATGATAATATGATTTCTCTAACATCACTTAACGGTAACTGATTGATGGCGTATTTGTTATACAAATTAACAGCAAATTCATAATGCAAAGTTTCATCTTTAATGATTAGTTCATTCATAGACGCTAAACCTTCCATTTTATTACGTGATCGATACCAAAAAACTCCAGCAAATACTGAACTAAAGGAAATACCCTCAACACAAGCAAACGCAATTAATCTATGAGCAAATGATGGGTGTGAAATCCAATTTTCAGCCCAAGAAGCTTTAGCTGCGACAGATGGACTAGTTTCCATGGAATTAAATAAATCCATTTTTTCTTTATCATCTTTAATATAAGCTTCAATTAATAATGAATATCCGTTTGCGTGTACTTGTTCAATAAAAGTTTGGTGACCGTAAAAGTATTGAGCCTCAAGTAAATCAACCTCTGTAATGAAATTAGTAGCTAAATTATCAATAACAAGACCATCTGATATAGCAAAAAATGCCAAAATATTCTTTAAATATAATTTTTCAGAGTCTGTTAATTCAGGGTATTTGTCTTTTGATAGGTCAATCTCTTCAGCTACCCAAGTTTGTTTTTCCGCTTTTTTATAAAAATCCCATAAATCTGGGTGGGTAATCGGGAAAATGGAATACCTCTTTGTTAAATCGTTGCTCTTTAGGTTCATAATTGTTTCTATATAAATACCCTTCAAAGGTACTTTTAATTTGTTAAATAAAAAATGTTTTTGTTACTTTTTTTAAGAATTTTCGTTAGCCCTAGCTTTTACTATTTCTCGGTATTGTTGTCTATTTTTTTCGATTCTTTTCTTTTCGCTATCAACCTCAAAACCGTTTTCAGTGACTCTATCATTAGTGTCAATTTCAAGTAAACCATTATCAAATTTACAATTTTGGAAAATCATACCATCCGAACCTAATCTATTTTTAAGAATAGATATTGTAGCAACTTTTTGTTCTTTTTGTTCCAACGTTTTACCAATACTCATAATAAAGTGAGCAATTTGTGCTTTTTTAAGTGAACCACCCATATTTTCAGTTCTAACAACCTCAACGCTAGTAGAGGCTCTATTACCTTGTGTGGCTGTCCAACAAGCAACATTCATCTCCTCAGCCATTGTTTCAAGTAATCTCATGATTTTACCCTCATTAGACCACTCCTCAGCACCTTGTGTTTCTTTTTCTAAAGATAAACAATCAACATAATCAAGAACTAATAAATCAATTTTAGTACCTTTTGAATTTAACTTCTTAATGATGTTTTTAATTTTAGTAATAGTTACACCATCAGCTGGTAATTTTTGTAAGAAAATATGGTTGTCGGTCTTTTCTCTAGCTTCTTTAAACCTCTGTAGTTTACCTTTAACTATAATACTATGTTCTGGATTTGCTATATCAGATAACTGAGTTTGAGTCATAATAGCATAATGCTTTCTTTGTATGGCTTTCTCTTTATCTTCAAAAAAGATTTGTAATACATTTCTACCATCCATGTAAGCTTGGTTAGCTACTTTTGTCAAGAATGTTGTTTTACCAACACCAAGTGGTGCAATAACTAAAGCTAATTCTTGTTTAGCTAAACCTCCTGACATAATCTCATCAATACCTGAGATACCTGTCTTAATTGGGTCACGAAATTCATCTGATAATACATTATCAAGATCGTGATACAGTGTAATTGAATCTTCTATTTCTTTAAATATTAAAGCATCTTTCAACACTTTTTCAATGTGGTCGTAATCATCAACTACACCACGTTGTAACTTTTTATCAATCTCTGACATGGCTTGTTTTAAGTTCTGCAATTTACAAAACTTAACAGCCCATGGTTGGACGTTTTTATTAGTTACTTTGATATTCTCAATTTCTTGTACGGTATCTAACACTTGTGCTTTAAAAGCCTCTTGGTCAGCCATATCCATATTGATTTGAGTTCTTAAATTAGGGAAATTTAAGATTGCTTGGTTTTGTTTAAAATAATACTTTAAGCTATGCATTATCTTTTGAAGAGCTTCAACATTAAAATGTTTAACTTCAAGTGAGTCTATTACGGTTTCTCCAAATTTTGGGTCTGTTATAATTTCATGAAATAACTCTAATTGGTATTCTCTACCTAAATCGGTAATTGTAGTTTGTGCACCCATGGTTTATTATACTGTAAGTTCATAATTTAAATACGTTGTTTCTAATCTATCTGTTCTCTCTGATAGACACTTCTGAATTCTAGTGATCATACTGTAGATGTACTCTCTGATATCTACAGTGTATCTAATTTTAACTGGGTAAATAGTTGCATCCCATTCACGGTAAGCAATAATCTTACCATCCATTTTAACAACAACTTTCATAACATCTTTTGATGCGTTTTGTTCAAAGTTTTTATTCTCATAAAAAACACGAGCATTGTCATTCATAAAATCCAATGTTTTATTTTTCATATGGTATTGGATGATCTCTTGATTCTCATCAATAACGTATTTGAAATTCATCGAATTAATTGATTTGTTGTTAAAACCAATTACACTAAAAAATCTTTGCACGATAATATTATCGTTAAGATAAACTGTAAATTCAAACTTTTTTTGATCTTTGTTGAATTCTTTTCTTTCTGGAGTTGTGTTCATTTTTTATTTATTTTTTGTTTGTTCGTATAATTTTTTTTCTTTCTGTATAATAGTAATAAAACTTGACCAGAAAACAAAGAAAGAGTCATCATATTTTGGAAGAAAATTTAATAATTCATCTTCTACCATCATTTTCATGATTACTTTTATTTCACCTCGACCATCAGGTGATAGTGGTTCGTTTACCATTTCATTAATGGCAGCTTTTAGATCATCAGTTACGTTAGGTTGTGATAGGTTTATAATTTTCTCCATTACACCAAAATAATCAGTACCGTATGTACCCCATTTAGTTTTACCTTCTTTAATTGTTAATAGTGGTTTACTAGTTGGCTTCTCGGCTAACAATTCATTAACTCTTTCAACAACCCATTCTTTTGTTTTACCACCTTTTTTTAATTCAGGGAATAATTTTAAAACAGTGCCTTCACCAATACCTTCTAAACCTGATATGTTATCTGACGCATCACCAGCAATCATCTTAATTAAACCAACATTTTCATAATGGTAATCAAAATAATTCATAAAATTTAATTTATTTATTACAACTTTTTTACCATAAAGATAAACTTTTGTACCATCATCTATTAATTGTAATAAATCACGATCATTTGTATAAATAATTTTATTTTCTTTGGGTGAATTTTTTGTGTAGTACGCTATACCATCATCAGCCTCACAACCATCAATCTCAACTTGTCTAATAAACAACTCTTCAAGATATTGTTTTATTCGCATTCTCTGACGATCTAAATCGTGTTTTTCGTCTATAGAAACTTTCTCGTTTCTATTTGATTTGTAGTAGGGGTAATAAGCTTGTCGATAAGCTTTTGAATTTTCACCTTCCCAAAAAACAACAACCTTTGTAATACCAAAATCTTGGTAAAATCTTTTTATTGTGTTTACGAAGTGGTAGATGGTGCCAATACTACCGTTTTTAGACTGTATTTGTTTGGCACCATGAAACCCTTGCTTTAATAGACCCTCACCGTCTATTAGTAGCGTGTTAATCGTTTTCCTCTTGAGATTTAGCATTGCCAGTAAAAGTTTTTCCTTGTTCTTCAATTAATTCGAAATCGTTTGTACCAAGCATTTCAACCCAATAACTAGCATGTTCTTTTTTATAAGCATCGATAGATTCTTTATTATCTAAAACAAATCCGTGTGGAGTTGCGATAATACGACCATCGGCATAACCTAAACCATTTACGTGGTTTTTCATTACGGTTACTTTTGTTCTTGTTGCAAATACAACTTTTCTACCATTCTTAGTAGCATCAATTTTAGATGTACCAGCATTTTTTTGATTACCAAATAAGAAAACTAATGTTGAGTTTAACCAAAACGCATCACCACCTTTAGCTTTAATTCTTGGTTGACCAAAAGGATTATCTGGTAGCTCAACCCACGGTTGATTAACAACCACCATTGTGTTAGTATACTTACTATCTTCTTTTCTTGTGCTATTAATACGTTGATTTAACCCCATACCAATTTTTTCAGCTAATACTCCAGCAGTGTGTTGTTTACCACCTTTACCTTCATAAGTCATTCTACATGGCACAGAACCAACAGAATCCCAGAAGAAACAAAGATCGTGCGGGATATTACCTTTAATTTGTTCATCTAAAAGCATGTTGATGTAATCTGTGATTTGTTCAATGTAGAAGAAATCATCACGATATAAGAAGTCACCATCCCATTCACCAGTTTCATTATTAAACTCACATTCTAATCCCATTAAAAATGCGTGTGAGAAATCCCATTTCTTTTCAGTGATGATAAAAACTGGGATCATACCTTGTTGTTGTGCTGATATAGCTGATCTAATCATCGCTGTTGTTTTACCAGTATCAGAATGTCCTAATAACATATTGATGTGACCAACTGCTGGCCCTGGTATACCTGCTGTTTCTAAAAATGCTTCACCGCAATTTAAAAATTTATCAGCTTTATATTTTGTTGTTGTACTAAATTTGTTTTTGATATCCTTAAAAGAATAATCTTTTTTCTTTACTGCCATATTATTAAGTTTTGTTTGTTAAAAAAAAAGACACTATGGGTATATTTCTACATCCATAGTGTCCTATGTTATTTTATTAGAATGGCAAATCTTCAGTATCTAAACTGATTGGTGATCCCATGTCCTCTGGAGCGCTCATATCTGTTGGTTCAGCGTATGTAGTATCCTTTGTTGGTGGGGTATATGTAGTTGTACCACCCATGTCATCAGATTTAGCTACGAATTTTTTACTTTCTGAATCCCATGCTGGTTCAAATCCCTCAGCAACGATACGTAAAAATTCAATTGGTTTTTTCTTGAAAAGAGTTTTCCAAGTCATTTCATTTGATAACCATGCAGTTGCATCGTCAGCATTTCCACTTAACGGAGCAGGTTCGTCTAACATGATCTGCGCTACTTTTGGGAAACCTTTAATAACATCACGGACTAAAGAAATTGTGATATCACGACCCTCAGCATCTGGTCTGAAGATAGCGCCAGAACCTGGTTTCTTGTTATCTAAATGTTTCATCAATGGAACTAATTTGTCCATGATACCTGAACCATCATTTACTTTATTGAATCTCCAGAACTTAACACCTTCGTGTTCTTTACCACGCTCAATACATCTGATGATATAAAAATCACGAGATCTGTAACTGTTAGCTAAAGTTTTGTCTTCTTTGTCACCATTGATAAGAATTTTGTACATGTCGTTAAGTGGTGACTCTTCGCCATCTTGGGCTGGATCATAAAGTTTAGTCCAATTTTTACCTATTTTAAGGCTGTGGAACTTTCCAATCTCATACCATTTACCATTCGTGTCGATTGGTAAAATTCTAATAGTTCTTTCTCCAGAGTTAACTTTGTCTGGTAGGGTCAAAGTAAAGTACTTACTAAGATCCACTTCTTTTCTTTCCGAATTCGGTTTTGCGGTTTTTGATTTTTCGTAATCAGTAATCGTGTTTTGAACAGCCTGATTCCAGTCGATGTTTTTGTAATCCATAATATATTTTTTTTAAATTATGGTACAATATTACGAAAGAAAAATGGAAAAGTCAAGTGCCGACTAAAAAATTAATTAAATAACTGTCTTTTTGTTTTAGAACCCACTAATAAAACACCGTGTGTGCTTGTTGTAATAGTAAGGGTTGTTATTGCTGTATGATTATAAACAAAGGCACCTGGCATTCTTACTGCGATACCATTAAGTGTCATGTCCGTTGAATCACTATAATCCCCTAAAACTATCATTGTATGAATACCATATGTGTGACCAGTGTCACCAGAGTTTAATGTTGAAACATTAATAGTTTGTCCTTGGTCTAATTTTACTACGTATTTTTCTGATTGTATCATATCTTAAGATTGTTTAAATGGGTTTTGAGCTGGTGCGGCAAAGCTATCTTTAACAACACCATCATTATAATCGTTCATAATAGTATCAAGCATATTCATCTTTGGACTATTTTCTAAATCAGTTTGTGTTTTAACACCTTGATTACTATTGTATTGGTCAATTGTTACACTATATGGGTAAGAATCTTTGGTTAAAGCTTTTCTTCTTTCTTCTTCTGTTGGTGGTCTCATTAATTCAACTTGTTTAGCCATAGCTTCCATTTTACCGATTAACGCATCCATTTTACCTAAGTTATTTTCGATAGTATCAAGTTTACCCATTAACGAATCCATCTTAGTTAAGTTGCTCTCAATAGAGCTAATCTTACCTTTAATCTCGTTAGTGTCGTTAACTAAATCAGTAACATCAACTTCAGTCACTTCTTCGTCACCCATAGGCGCTTCCGTACCATCCATAGCTGGAGCTTCAGTTCCCATATCTGGATCAGCTAAACCGTCAGTACCTTCAGTACCATCAGTTGCAACGTCAGCTACAGGAGCCTCTGTTCCGTCAACAGCAGCATCAACTGGTGGTGCATCATCAACTGGAGCGTCTTCAGTACCTGGTTCATCAGCTTCGTTATAGAATCTATAAGATCCTTCATCAAGAGTTAACTTATCTTGATATGCTGTAATTGTTTTAAAACGTTTAATTTCGTTTTCCAATAGGGTGTTTAACTTTTTGCTCATCTTAAAAAGGCTTTTTTTGTATGACTTATAGGGGTTTCTTCTCTTAAAAGCTCTCTACCATCCTCAAGTACTAATTTTTTTTCAATTATTTTTCTTTCAATTAAACCATCCGCTGTTTTAATATAACAAACGCCAGATTTCAAATCGCACACCTCTTCACCAACATTGGCATCATTACCAAGAAAATTAGCTATATTATTGTTTATATTGTCCATAATTAGTTTTACTATAAATATCTGGGTTTTTATTAAAGTTAAGCTAATTTAGATAATACTGGATTAAACGAAGTGAATAGCGTATCTCCCTTACCAGGGTGAACAGTACATAATGAAACATTACCCACAACAGTAAAACCGCTATTTTTGTAAACGTTAATATAATTATTAATCCTATTAATCCAACATGTGGCATCACAAGCTGGTTTAACAGCTATATTACCCCAACCATAGTTTCCATTGGTTATATAATATTTAGCGTTAGGGAACTTTAATTTAACCAGCGCAATTAATTCTATTTCTTTAGCATTACCACTACTTAAATTCCAACCATCGTTAGCACCAATTGTTAATATTAAATTTTTAACATCTGGGAACGTTGTGTTAGTTCCAGTTAAAGCTGTTGTTAACTGACTTAAACGCCAACCAACCGTATCTAAAACTTTAGGTGATGATATTCTAGATATCGATGGGTATACCGAATTTATACCTTGAGATAAAGAGTCACCAATTACAACAGTTTTGCTCGTTACATTTGACGCTATCGCAGATCCACCACTACCCCAATAAAGAGGGTCGTTTGTGTTATTAAATCTATTATAATAATCATTAGCTAATTTACTTCTATCTGCGGCACCATATTTAGCTTCATTGTAATATGCGTTTTCACCTAGATTACAACCGTAACAAACTTCAACAGTTTTAGCGAATAAATAACCAGCATCCCCAGCATCTTTAGCGGTAGCCACTTCTTTCAACCATTTTTTATACGTACCCATTTTAAATAAAGTACTTATTTGTTCATTAACTGTTCTACCAATAACATCAAATCCTTTTTCAGTGTCTTTACTATTAATACCGTTAAACGCACCATTCCATTGAATTAAACCTAAAGATGGGTACCCATTTGTATCTGCTTTATTTGTTGCTAATGGATTGAATTTACCACCAGTTTCTTTATGCATGTTACCCATAATACCTGCTACAGCTATTTGATTTAAACCAGAATTTTTTAATAAAGTCAATACAGTTTTTTTGTTTTCAATAGATTTTGTTTCAGATATTGAAGTGTCTTTAGTACCACTTGATGATCCAGTTGATGCTGCTTCGGTTCCTTTTGGTTGGTATTTTATAACGCATTTGTATTTTTTATAAGATGCGTTACTACTTGGATCTAATAAACCAGCTTCTGTTAACGTAATTTCTGTTTGTTTAACGGTATTACTAACATTACCACCATATGAGTACGCCTTTAGAGCAGTAATGTCTTTTACACAATCACAATGGGTTTTACTACCACTTTTTATATCATTAAAAGATATGTCAATATCAGCAGCTCTACCATAACATACTAAATCACCAACGCTAACTGTTGCGTTTTGATCTGCTATATCATAAGCTTTCCAAGGATAATTTTTATCATCTCTAGATTTTGTTATATAAACATTATGAGATGTAGAAAAAGGAAATTCAACTCCAGATTTTTGCATTATAAACGATATAAACGCAGCTGACCATGGTGAGTTATCACCACCTTCACAAGGGAAACTTTTAATTGATGATTTTGCCGCAGCCCAATATTTTGTTAATGCGGCTATAACTGTCGAGTTATCGCACATAGTATCTTTTAAAGTACCAGAACCAGAACCCCATAATTTATATTCTTCATCAATAATACCACCTATTCTAGATAGGTAATCATTTTGTTTTTTGGTATCTATACCAGTTTTAGTAGCTACTGAATCAGCTTCTGTTGTAGACTCTAAATTATAGCGCTTACTGTGAACCAAAGGATTCCAGTTAATTTGTCCATAATTACTATTTGAATGTTTTGTTGTAAAAAATGAAACTTTTGATTCGTAATTACCTAAAAATTTAATTTTAATTTTCTCAGTAGTAGCTGCTTTTGTTTTATCTTTAATTAATGATTTTTCTCTCTCTTTTATTACATTACACATAAGTCTATAATCAGTCCAAAAAGTTAATTGATTGGCTGGGTCGCTTAAATCATCATACTCTTTATCACCAAAACCACCAGGAAATTTAATTTCAAAATCAATACTAAATGAAAACGTTGGGTTATCAGCTTTTAATTCTGCGAATGTGACTGGAATACCAATATCATTAAATATCGCTTTATCAGCCACTTCAATACCAGCATTTTGTGTTTTAGGTAACGAGTCCCAAGCATTTTTTAAATCAGTTGGATTTGCTGTCCATTTGTTTGGCGTTAATTTTGATTGTATAAACGTATTAAAACTATTTTGATCATAAGTTCCGTTTGACTCTGTTAATGCAAACTCCCAATAAGCATCATAAATAGTTTTTTCACTAGAAGATGCTTTCTCTGTTAAATCAATATAGTTACACCAACTTTGAAATTTTGGATACTCTGTCAATCCGTTACCACCACCTAACGCTGTTTTTGTTTCGGGTGTGACACCTATTAAGTCAACATCTGTATTTAAAGAATTTATTGTTTTTTTATTCGTTGGGTCAAATGAATTAAAAACATCGTATGTGTCATATGAACCAGTCGCATCAAAATTACGTTCAGCTGTCATACCATCTTCATATGTGGTTAATCTATGGTCAATAAAGAATGTTGTTTCTTTTATTGGGATGTTTTCTGAAGTTACTGATGTTAGTTTAGCGGATGTTGATAGAGTTATTTTACCATTACCATCAACAAGACCAGTCTCAGTTCCTTTAATAGTGCCAACCAAATCAAGTATCTCAACACTTTTTGGATTAACCATTTTGGTGCCGTAATCAGAATAATTTGTGCTAATATCATTTAGATGGTTAGCTAACTTACCATTTGTAACAAACCCATTACCACTTTCTTTAAATAATTTTGATAATGATAATACTTTGTTACCATCGGCATATCTTTCATCATTATAAAATTCTGATTGATCACCCATTAAACCGACAGCGATAACTGGCATCGTTTTAATGATTTGTGCGTGGTCTTCAGTATTGTTTTTAAATGCTTTTGCTATGTTATATAAACTAGCTATAATACCTAAATTAGCCACCGAAACTTCATTGTCCCCAGTAATTGAAAATAAGAAAGCACCTATGATTGTTTTACCATCAAAATAATGTATACCAGTTCCAGATTTTAAATCTTGGGCGATATCACCATACGGTTTATTACTATTTTGTACAATCTGTAATCTACCTGAAGTGTCTGGTTCGCCCTCTGTAACAATTTGATTCGTGGTATTAACACTTGCTAATATATTAGCTTTTTGTTGTCTCATTAATGCTAATAACTCTTTTCTTACATCATTTTTACTTACAATAGGTTGTCTAACACCTTTAAAAGTTGTTACCATATTATTTGGTACAATTTTATGTGTTACGTTTGTAATCCAATATGTGCCATGAAATAAAGGTACATTTCTTAAATAAAAATAAGTTAATGGTTGTATCGTTGCATTACCTAAACTAGTAACAGTACAAGTATAAGATCTTTTTTCTAATACAGGGAAAATGTTTTTTGTTTGAGGTGTTACACCTGGTTTGTTAACCAAGTCTACCCATGTTTTAATACTTTCTTCAGTATCATAAAATTCACTGGTATCTAATTGAACACCGTTAAACATTTGTTGATTTTGTCTACCGAAGTCAACTGTAAAACATGTGATATTTGAATCCATTATTTCTTCTGGAGCATCTTCGCTTAAAACTTTAACTTCACTATTATTATCATGACCAACATCTAAACAAAAAGAATTTAAATAATTATTCTTAACCTGATTTTTATTAACGGGACTTGTTGTATCAGCTCTTGATGTGATGGAACCTAATTGATATATATAACCAGGTAAACCAGTTAAACCACCAAATTTTATATTTCTTTTTTCTAAAATATCTTCACCGAATAAAGATGTGTTAGTGTGTGTACCAAATAAACTATCAACAACATTATATAAATCAGAATCATTATTAGTTAAGTTTGATAATGTGCTATTTAAATTTAAGTAATTTGGTATTTGTTGCGATATAAAACCACTTTGACTAGCCAAACCAGATAATAAACCAGATAATGAACCAATAGTTAAATTGGTTATAGCTTTATCCCCATTATTAACTGTCTCACTACCGACTTTAACAGCGCTAAAATCTGTGTAGTAGTTTTCATATATGTACGCTAAATTAGCTAATACTTTAGTCCCGATATCGTTATTACCTCTATCAACAACTGAAAATATTTGATACAAATCATAAGATTTTGTGTTAGCCCCAGCAAAACATTCATCTTTAGATAAAACGTTATTGTAAAATAATTCAATATCTTTTAAACTTTCAAATTCTAAAGTATTTAAATCTTTTACTTTTGATACAGCATGAACTGGAACAGAACCTTTATCTCTGCTACCACCACCAACTCTATCATATAGACTTTTTATATTATAATAAGTTGTTTTTTTAATATCAGCTTCAAAGTTTTCATAACTTGATTTATTAATATAACTTTCTGGTGAATTTGGATCTGTCTTTTGTTTGTAATATTCGGAAACACCATCAAGAAATGAATTAATACCCGTTAAATTTGAATTTATCGTAGTCGTAACAAAATCCTGAAAGAATTTCTTATTTGTTAATTTTTCACCGTATGCCTCTAAAGCTGTTCTCATTTTTTAATATTTTAATATTTAGGCCCTAAATTATTTGGTCTTAAATCTCCATTAGAATCTTTATATAACCCATTCGCTCTTAAACTTTCAGCTTCAGTTTTCTTAGCTTCTAAAATTTGTTTAGCTTTTTGTGCAGCATCCTCTACTGGTTTTATGTACTTCTCATATAAAGTTTTATGTTCAACCAAAGCATTACCTGGTAAGTATTCATCATTTAATACTTGCAAATCAGCTAAAACACGATAAACATAAGTTC